>UMLP01030258.1_pt1 | contig 32052 bp, 31 predicted proteins | sample 1966581 | NCBI WGS metagenome assembly UMLP01 (sample SAMEA4836205, study PRJEB28245) | human gut metagenome | biome: gut microbiome; material: fecal sample | place: Denmark | collected 2008
AAAATCCTTGTGTCCACAGTTCGATTCTGTGCTGAGGCACCATAAACCAAAAAATCCTGCTTTTTTAAGCAGGATTTTTTATTTTCAACACCCGACACTTTAAGCATTCAGCAATTAATTTTACAATAAAAATAAACAGGCAGCAGCTTTACCGTTTATCAGCATGCTTCTGCCTGTTTTCTTTAAGCCGCCGTATTCTGCGCACGTTCGCGGCTTTTCATCTGCACCAAATCCATTTTGGTCAGTCCCAAATCAACATTGTCATTCAGTTTGTAATCTATTATTGTTCCTGGCGGGCAGTCAATTTCCCTGCCTTTAAAAAACATTCCCGAAAACGGCACCACAAACCCTATTGCCGTGCCTACCGCCATGTTGGCGTAATTAATGCCGCCTTTAATTTTTACATCCTGCTTAAAGCTGACGGGTTTGCCGTTGGCAAGCAGCACATCATCAAGCTTAATGCGGATAACCGCGCTCTGGTTAAAAATGCGGCTGCCGTGCGCTTTGCGTATAACGCCGCTGAATTTTGTCCCTTCCGGCACGATAACAATATTTTCTACCGCAAGGTCATCCTTCAGTTCAAAATTAACGGTGTCGCCTTTTTTATTAACGTTGCTGTCAAGTTTATCAAGCAGTATTAAATTTATAACCGTATCTTCCGGAATATATGCGTTGCCTGCTTCCACATCTTCTATTTCATCCGCAAAAGCGGCGGAAGAAAGCGCCAAAAGCATTAAGCACACAACTGCCAGCACAGATAAAAACTTTTTCATAATCACCTCTCCGTTACCTGTTTTGCATCAGCCTATTGGCGTAATTGCGCATCTGCTCGTTGGCTTTTTTGGTAAAACCGGAAGGCGGCAGTGCAAAGGCGGTTTCAGCATCTACTGTTTCGCTCATTTCCACTACGGTAAAGCGCGGCAGGGTATTAACTTCGTAGCCTTTCCATTCGGCTGTGCCTTTGGCAAAGTAAAAGAACATTACGCGTTCGCCCTGAGTCATCTGGTCATAATCATAGCCCGTAAGGCTGTCATTGCCGCTCTGCGGGCGTTCGTTAAACCAGCTTACCAGAGTTTCTGCAAACGGCAGGCTCATTCCCGGCAAGGCCGGAAGTTCATCATAAGTTTTATTAACGTAATCTATAAAATACCAGCGCCCGCCTTTGGCGAAGCTGCAGTAATCGCGTACAACTTTGCCCTCGCCGTCCGTTGTTACGCTGCGCTCGGCATTAATGCCGTTCATTTCATTATATTCCGTGCGGATGTAATGCACTTTCTGCGCTGCCGTCAGCTTGGCGTAGGCATCTGGCTCAAGCACTTCTTTCATATCAATGGTCTGTTCAACAACAAGATGCACCGGATGCTTGTCGCTGTTTAAAGCGCCGCCCAAAAGCTCGATTGTGCGCTGCCCCGGCCCGAATTCCGCCGCCATAACGCACGCCGCATTAAAAAGCATCAAAGTAAAAACCGCCGTAAGGCTTAACAAAAATTTTCTCATTGCTTTCACCTCATTTGTAAGATAATTTAATTATAACATATTGAATAAGAAAATTACCGCCTGCTGCCCGTAGTTCTTTTGTAAATTTACTTCGGGCATTATCTGAATTTTTAAATATTTTTTACAAAAAGCATAGCATTATTGAATTAGTGTATACTTTTTCCTTGCTATTATGGCATTATATGGTATAATTAATTTTATAAAGCGAAGTAACGGCATGGCTTCATCATTACTTTGCAAAATAAAAAAGAAAAGAGGTATCTCACATGACTGACGAAAAAAAGAAAGTTGATGTGAAGGAAACAGCCGATTCCATCATCCGTGAAACCAAGGCTAAATCCAATAACAGCCAGTTTGTTTTGTGGTTTGCGGCACTGATTCTCGGCGCTGTTTTAGGCTGGATGGGCATTCCGGCGCTGAACGAATTCTTTAATTTCGTAGCAACCGTATTTACCCGCCTGTTCCAGTTCATTGCAGTTCCTACTATCGCGCTGGCGGTTATCACCACGCTGGCAGCTCTTGGCGGCAACAAAGAAACCGGTATTATTTTTGCACACGCTGTTGTGTATACCTTACTTACTACATTTTTAGCCGCCTTCATCGGCCTTGGCCTGTACCTGTACATTGCCCCGGATAACCTGCCGGCAGAAATTGTTAACGCAGGCTCCGACGTTGTTAAAGGCCAGAGCGTAGCAGCACTCAGCTACTATGACCACATTCTCGGCGTTATTCCTAACAACGTACTGGCTCCGTTCCTTTCCGGCAACGTACTTTCCGTTATGCTTATCGCTGCTGCCGTTGGTCTGGCACTGGCTTTCATGCCGAAAACCGAAAACCGCGAAGCACTCCTTAAAATCATTCAGGGCGTTCAGGAACTGGCATTCACCCTTATCCGTGCTATCCTTTATGTTCTGCCGATTGGTATCGTTGCTTTCGCAGGCCAGCTTTCTGCACAGATTGAAGCAGGCGTAATTGTTGGCGCTCTGGGCAAATACACCGCAGTTGTAATGCTCGGCAACGCTATTCAGTTCTTCATCGTTCTGCCGATTATCCTCGTAATCCGCGGCCTTAACCCGATTTACGTTATGCGCCAGATGGGCCAGGCAATCGCTGTTGCACTCTTTACCAAGAGCTCTGCCGGTACCCTGCCTGTAACCCTGGCATGCTCCGAACAGAACCTGAAATGCAACCCGAAAGTTTCCCGCTTCGTACTGCCTATCTGCACCACCATCAACATGAACGGCTGCGCAGCTTTCATTCTGGTAACTTCTCTGTTCATTATGCAGAATGCCGGTTTTGAAATGACCATGACCACCATGTTGACCTGGGTATGCATTGCAGTTCTTGCTGCAGTAGGCAACGCAGGCGTACCGATGGGCTGCTACTTCCTGACCCTCTCTCTTATGGCAGGCATTGGCGCACCGATTGGCTTAATGGGTATTATCCTTCCGATTTACACCATTATCGACATGATCGAAACCGCTGAAAACGTATGGTCTGACGCTTGCGTATGCGCAATGGTTGACCACGACCTTAAAGGCAAACTTTCCGACGACGGTGAAATTCCCGCCGCTCTGTAATAAGCCTTAAAGCCTTACAAAAATTAACACCCGTGCTGTAAAGCGCGGGTGTTTTTATTTCGCCCGCCATAAAAACAAAAAACTAATTACAGCACCTAACAGAAAATAAAGAATCCATGCCGTACAACTCTTTAAAAGCACCTGTTCCAACAGCAAAATTAAAATCTGCCACAGCTGCCCAATACAACACAAAAGCCGGAAGCAAATGCCTCCGGCTTTTTGAATTCACTTTACTTTAATTCTCAGCGCTTACAAAATCCTTAAAAATACCAAGGATTTTTTCCACATCGTCCATGTAAATTTCGCCGATATTGCCAAGGCGGAAGGTTTCCGCATCGGTAAGCTTGCCCGGATAAATTACATAGCCGTGGTCTTTTAAATAAGCGTACATTTTTGCAAAGGTAAATTTGCAGTTTTCGGGGTAGAAGAAAGTTGTAATAATCGGCCCCTGATGTGCTTCGTCGATATAGGCTTTAAAGCCAAGCTCTTCCATACCTTTGCGCAAAGCCCTGTTGGTTGCGGTATAGCGTGCATTCCTTGCGGTAATGCCGCCTTCTGCTGCCAGTTCTTTAAGCGCCTGGCTGAAAGCCGCCACAACATGGGTAGGAGAAGTAAAACGCCATTTGCCGCCGTCTTTTTCCATGGTTTCCCACTGTGCATATAAATCCAGCGAAAGGCTGCGGGCAATGCCTTTGGTTTGTTTTAAATCGCTGACGTTGGCAATAATAAAGCTGAAACCCGGCACGCCCTGAATGCATTTATTGGCGCTGCTTACAAGATAAGTAATGCCAAGTTCCGGTACGTTAATATCCACGCCGCCAAAGCTGCTCATGGCGTCTACAATAAATTTTTTGTTATATTTTTTGGCAAGTTCGCCGATAGCGGCAATGTTGTTCAAAAGGCCGCTGGTGGTTTCGCTGTGTACCATGGAAATATGGGTAATGCTGCCGTCGGATTTTAAAACATCCTCCACAATGGCCGGGTCGGGCACGTGCGCATAATCTTCTTCGTAAACCACGTACTTAATTCCGTGGTAATCACACATTTCCACCATGCGTTTGCTGTATGCGCCGTTTTGCAAAACCAGCACTTTATCCGTACTGGAAATTACGCCGGAAAGCACGCTTTCAACGCCAAAGGTTCCGCTGCCCTGCATCAGCACGGTAGTGTAATCGCCGTTATCCGCATGGGCAAGTTTTAAAAGGCCGGTGCGTATTTCCTGCGTCATGCTTTTATAATCTTCATCCCAGGTGCAGCGGTCAATCTGCATGGCTTCCTTAACGGTTTCCGTAGTCGTTAAAGGGCCGGGAGTTAAAAGTTTATAAGTATTTTTATCCATTTATGTCACCTGATTTATTTTTTGATAAGGTCCTGATGTTTTTGCAAAAGTTCTACGGTTAAAGGCTCTTTGTAAACTTTCGGGTTAGCCGGTTTGTTGGCATCGTCAACCTTTTCGCCTTCAAACAATGCTACCGGGTAAATTTTCAAAAGTTCCGGGCGGGCATTTTTAAGAATGCATTCGGCAATTTTTTTAGCCTGTTCGTTTTCGGCGGCATTTTTATCAATAACAGCAACAGATTCAGTCAGCATAAAGTTGCCTTCAACAGGGTCTACATAATCAACCGGCAGGCCTTTGGCTTTATCGGCAACAGCCTGATGGCGCAGGCCGAAGCCTACTGCAACTTCACCGGCACGGATTTTTTTCAGCGGGCCGGAGCCGGATTTTTCCAGATGCGGCATAGCGTTGGCTTCGATTTGTTTCATGATTTTGGCGCCTTCTTCGTCGCCGTATTCGTTAAGCACAGCCTGGGTCATCAGCCATGCGGTGGAAGAACCGGTAATATCAGGTACGGAAATATGGCCTTTATACATCGGGTCTGCCAGGTCTTTAATGGCTTTCGGCATCGGCAGGTTGGCTTTTTTAAGTTCTTCGGTGTTTACAAACAGTGCGCCGCAGTTGCCAAGCACAGGCACATAAAAGTTGGGGTGTTCTGCCAGCGGTTTGGCTGCGTCTTTAATTTCAAGGAACATCGGGTGCTGTTTCTGGTCACTGTCTAAATAATAGCTGGTCATGGTTACAACATTGGCTTCAATGTTTTTGCCTTCCGCAGCAAGTTTACCGCCAAGTTCGGAAGTGCCGAAAGACTGCATGATATATTTTCCTTCAAAACCGTTTTTATCAAGTGCGTTTTTCATTGCGGTCTGCGCTTCTTCATCGGAATTGGTGTAAATTACGGTTTGTTTTACTGCGGCTGCGTCCTTGCCGCCTTCACTGCCGCCGCATCCGGCGATACCTGCCGCCAGACAGCCAATCATCAGTGCTGTGGTTAACAACTTAGCAAAATTTTTCATCGGGATTCTCCTTTGCTTTGAATAAATTTTTAATTATTTTATAAAGAGGAATTTCCTCCTGTTCAGCAAGTTTGTCGAAGAAGGTTTTAGCCACCACGTTGGTAAAGAAAATCAGGAGCGACAATACAAACACTGCGTCAAATTTTTCAAAATATTGCAGCTCCTTAATTTTGGTAGTAATAACCATTGTCCGCGCACCTGCCAGAAAAACAATGGCGCTGATGGTTACCATGGCGTTAACGAAAAAGTAGCTCAGCATCTGGCAAATGGTTGCCCTTGAATTAGGTATTACTACTTTAATTACCGTTTTAAGCCAGGTATCGCCCATTAAAAGGCCCGTGGTTTCCCACGATTCATTCATTTTGGAAAGCGAAGATTTAATCATTAAATACGGCGTGGTGAAGAAGTGCAGGATGTTGGCAATTATTAAAATTGCAAACGTGCTTTGCAGCGGCGTACCCGAAAAGATAAAGATGAAGGCAACGCCAAGCACCATGCCCGGCACCGTATTGGTTATCATGGCAATAACGTCCATAATAATTTTGCAGTATTTGTTAAGGTCGCTGCGCGCATTAACCATAGCGGCTGCGTAACACAGCACCGTACCTGCCACCGCCGTAATGCCTGCCACCATTAAGGAATTTACATAAACATCTACCAACGAATTATCGCTGAGTACGCGTTTTAAGGTATCCAGCGTAAACACCGGCTGGTACGGCCAGCTTTTTACAAACGGCACAATGAACATAATGGCAAAAACCGAAACAAACAGCAGTGCAACCGCTGCAAAAAACAAACCAAAAGCGCCGTCGCGTATAAAGGAGCGCTGCACCTCATAACGGCTGATTTTGTTATAGCGGAAATTGAACTTTTCCATATAACGCAGCAGCATAACACTGATAACGGAAGGCACCAGCATTGCCATTGCTATAACGCTGCCTCGTTCAAAATCAGGCAGGGCGCCCATCATTTTCATGTACAGCTCAACGGCAATCATATCGTATTCGCCGCCGATTGATACCGGAATACCGAAATCTGTAAAGCTGAGGAAAAACGATAAAATGAACGCCGCCATCAGGCTGCCCAAAAGCGGGCGCACACTCGTCATCCACAAAGTGCGCAGCGGGCTGTCGCCCATAATTTTCGATACCGTAATAAAGTTCTTGTCGATATAAAAGAATGCGTTATACAGCACCAGAAACGCCGGCGGCAGGGTATAAACAATAAACGAAATCAAAAGCCCCCAGAAGCCGTATATCGGAAACAGCTGCTCACCGACAAGTTTTGTTATCAGCCCCTGCTTGCCGAAAGAGTAAATAACGGCAAAGCCGTAGGTAATGGAAGGCAGGAACATCGGCATCATAACCACAAGCTGCAAGCCTTCTTTTATTTTGCCAGGTATGCGCGTTAAATGCAGCCCGTAAGCCAGTATAAACGCCGCAGCCGTGGTAATGGCAGCTTCCAGTGCAGATATTGCAAAGCTGTTGCGGAATGCCGTTAAAAAGGCATCGTCAGTTAAAATGGCAGCATAATTGCCAAGGCCTGTGCCGCTGCCTGTCTGTAAGGATTTGTATGCCAGGTTTGCCAGCGGCAGCCCCAAAAAGAAAGCAAACGCAATGCTTACAAACAAAAAACAAAATTTTAATTCAAAGCTTTTTCTGTTCATCTTGCAACTCCGGCAAAAGCACAAGGTTCGCCAAACAGGCGGAAAATGTTATCGCGCTTAATGCGCAGCTGCGACAAAATAAATTTTTCCACAAACTGTGTACGCGGCTGGGTAACAATTACATGAGGCTGGTCGAACTGGGAAATCTGCCCCTCGTTGATAATCAGCACCTTGTCGGAAAGCGTCAGCGCTTCTTCCGGGTCATGCGTAACAATGATGGTGGTTAAATGATACTGCTTGGCTATAAGCTGAATACGCTCTTTGATGGATTCTTTGATAACGCCGTCCAGCGCGCTTAAAGGCTCATCCAAAAGCAGAATTTTCGGTTTCATAACCAAAGTGCGTGCCAGGGCAACCCTTTGCTTCTGCCCGCCGCTCAGCTGGTCAATACGTTTGTTTAAATGCTCTTTTAAGCCCAGCAGGCTGATAAGCTCCTGTACTTCATCAGCACTGGAAATGCCCGGTTTGTTGCGCAGGCCGTAAACGATATTTTCGTAGGCGTTCAGATTCGGAAACAGCGCATAATCCTGAAATACAATGTTGAAGCCGCGGTCTTTCATCGGCACGTTGGTTAAGTCTTTGCCGTCAAAAATAATCTGCCCGCCGTCAATTTCAGTAAGACCCAAAATTGCGTTCAAAAGCGTTGTTTTGCCGCTGCCGGAAGGCCCCAGAATAGAAACTATCTCGCCGTCATTAATATCCAGCGAAATACTGTCGAGAATGACTTTGCCGTCATACGATTTGCGGATATTTTTTAATTGCAGCATTTTTTATTCCTCCATAACATATTTAAACTGCTTTTATTTGCGTCTTTTTCCTATTTTAACCAGCCATTTTGCGCCCTGCAAGCGTATTTACCGCCTTTTAACCCTACTTTTCCCAAGTTTTACATTACTAACTTAAACGAAATATTTTCTTAATGATGTTAACCGGAAACAAAAATATTGCCGTAAAAAGCCGCAAAAAAAAGCAGGCAGTGCTTTAAACACTGTCTGCTTTATGCTGTAAACAGCAAATTTTTTATTATACGTTGAAACGGAATTCTACAACGTCGCCGTCCTGCATTACATAATCCTTGCCTTCAAGACGTACAAGGCCTTTATCGCGCGCTGCCGCTTTGCTGCCGCACGCTACAAGGTCATCATAAGATACAATTTCGGCACGGATAAAGCCGCGTTCAAAATCGCTGTGAATTTTACCGGCCGCCTGCGGTGCTTTGGTGCCGCGTTTAATGGTCCAGGCACGGCTTTCGGTTTCACCGGCGGTTAAATAGGTCATCAGGCCCAACAGTTTAAAACCAGCTTTAATCAGGCGGTCAAGGCCTGCTTCTTCAAGCCCTGCCATTTCCAAAAATTCTTTTGCTTCATCCTCCGGCAGTTCAGCAATTTCCGATTCCATCTTGGCGGAAACAACAATCGTTTCGGCGCCTTCTTCTTCGGCATATTTCATAACGGCCTGCACATGCGGGTTGTTTTCCGGCGCTGCTACTTCGTCTTCGGCAACATTGGCAACATACAGCACCGGTTTCATGGTTAAAAGGTGCAGCTCTGTCAAAAATTCCTTTTCTTCATCGGTCAGCCCAAGGCGGCGTGCCGGAACGGCTTCACCAAGGCCTTCCATAACCTTATCAAGAACAGCTTTTTCCACCGGCACTTTTTTATCGCCGGTTTTTAACAGCTTAACAAGGCGTTCCTGGCGTTTTTCCACGGTTTCCATATCGGCAAGACACAATTCGGTATTGATGATTTCAATATCGCGCAGCGGGTTAATGCTGCCTTCCACGTGTGTAATATTGCCGTCTTCAAAGCAGCGCACAACCTGCGCAACGGCGTCAACCTCGCGGATATGCGCAAGGAATTTGTTGCCGAGGCCTTCGCCTTTGGACGCGCCTTTTACAAGCCCTGCGATATCGACAAAGCGCATGGCGGCGGGCACGATTTTTTTGGATTTGAACATTTCGCCCAGCACGTTAAGGCGCGCATCAGGCACATCTACAACGCCTACGTTCGGTTCTATGGTGCAGAAAGGATAGTTGGCAGCTTCTGCCCCTGCTTTGGTAATAGCATTAAACAGCGTGCTTTTGCCTACGTTAGGCAGGCCTACAATACCTACTTCTAAATTTGTACTCACATTTATCGCTCCTTAGGTTTTACATTTCACTATCTTAATATTGTACAATAACTGGCGGCAAAAAGCAAAAAAATTACCCGCAAGGCTGTGCCCGCGGGTTTAAAATTAAAGCAATTCAACGGATTTTATTTTTAATGAAAATGAACAGTCTTTCAATGGAATAGGCAAAGGCAAACACCAGCACAATCGCCACGCCTGCCGTGCCGTATTCATAGCCCTGTATGCTGCGCGCGATGATAAAGCCAATGCCGCCAGCGCCAATCATGCCCAAAATCGCACATTCCGAAAAGTTTATTTCAAAGCGCATGGCAATCCACGCTACAAGCTGCGAAAGTGCCGCAGGCAGCACCGCATTGAAGAATACGCCTATTCTGCCAACACCTGTTGCCTCCAGCGCTTCGATGGTTTCCTGCGGAATGCTTTCAAAGCTCTGTGCGAAAGCACGGGTAAAAAACGCCGTTGTATGCACGCACAAACCGGCAATACCGGCGGCAGGCCCCATGCCGAGGCATACCATCATTAAAAGCACCCATACCGGCGTCGGTACGGCACGCAAAAAGGTAAACCATGACTGCACCAATACCGACAGCCAGCGCATACGGAAAATATTTTCTGCCGCAAACATGCCAAAAAACAAACCTAAAATAACACTGTACAATGTAGAAAGCACCGTAATGGAAAGCGTTTCCCACATCGCCGCGGCAATTAAATCCATATATTTAAAGTCGAACTGTGCCAGGCGGTAAAATATACTGCCCATATCCGGCACACGGCCGGCAAGTTTTATCCAGTCAACATCAAGATATAAAAGGCTGAGCACGCACAATGCGGCTGTGCTGCCTAAAAATACGGGTATGGCTTTATTTTGGTAAGCACATTCTGTTTTAATTTTATGGTTAAACCCATAACGGACAGCAACAGTGCTTTGCGCCAGTGACTCTTTCATTGCTCCAGTTCCTTTCTTATTTTACCGGTAATTCTGTCAACCAAAATTACAACTGCCGCTATAATTAAAATAACGGTAAAGGCCATGTGGTAATTAAACGATTTGATGTACGAAAACAGCACCATGCCGACACCGCCGCCGCCAACCATGCCTACAATGGTTGACGCCCTGACGTTAACTTCGATACAGTATAAAAACCATGCCAGAAAACCGCTGATGCACGAAGGCACAATGCCGTGCGCCACGCGCTGCCAGAAACCTGCACCTACCGCTTCCAGGCTTTCAAGGCAGTCTACCGAAATATCTTCCATGGTTTCCGTAAACGCCCTTACCATAAAGGCAAAGCTGGTTATTAAAAGCGCCGCAAAACCAACACCCGTGCCTATGCCGAGTGAGGAAAACAGTATAAACGCCCACACAAGCGCCGGTATATTGCGCAAAAAAGTGGCAAAGCCGCGCACAAATTTGGCGAATTTGGGAAACGGCGATACAAGCTCGCTGGCAAAAAGCGCCGTAAAAAACGCCAGTATTCCGGCAATGGTGGTTGAAGAAATGGCCATGGCAATGGTTACGCCCACGCTGTCCAGAATATTGTACATTCTTATATCCGTCGGAAACTGCGGCGGAAAGAAATCTTCTGAAAGAAAAATCCAGAACTGGTCGAGATTAGCAAATACCGCCAGCGGCGAAAACTCCGTAAAGAAGCTGCATACAGCGTACAGCGCTGCAATTACCACAAAAAAGATATTATATATTCTTTTTTCAGCAGGCGGCATAACTGATATGCTGTTCTTCACTTTCTTCCCCTCCAATTAAATTGGCACTGCTTGTGCCGTATATTTTTTCCACAACCTCGTCCGTTAATTCTTCCGGTTTGCCGTCAAACACAATCGTGCCTTTGGATAAACCGATAATGCGGGTAGAATATTTTTTGGCAACCTCAAGCTGATGTAAATTTACAATACAGGTTATCTGCCGCTCTTTAACAAGCCCTGCCAGAATATCCATGATGTTTTTGGCACTGGAAGGATCAAGCGAGGCAATCGGTTCATCGGCCAGCATAATTTTGGGGCGCTGCATAATTGCCCGGGCAATACCTACGCGCTGTTTCTGCCCGCCGGATAAATCGGCTGCGCGGTTATAGCAGAATGCGCCCAGCCCCATTTCTTCAAGCAGGCTGATGGCACGCAGCTTTTCTTCTTCCGGGTAAATGCCCAAAATGCCTTTAATGCCGTCAAGATAACCTAAATAACCATGCAGCACATTTTGCAGTACGGAAAGACGGTATACAAGGTTATAGTTCTGGAAAATCATGCCAACCTTGCGGCGTACTGCACGCAGCTTTTTGCCGCCGATACCGGTAATATCTTCACCGTCCAGAAAAATTTCTCCGTCCGAAACATCAATCAGCCTGTTTACCGTACGCAGCAATGTGCTTTTGCCGCTGCCGCTGGGGCCAATTACCGATACAAACTCCCCCGCGGCAATTTCCAGGTTGATATTATGCAACGCATGCACGTTATTATTATAGTATTTATTTACATTTACAAATTTCAAAACAGGTTCCATAAAACATTCTCCCGCCATCAGGCTAAAACCTATTAATGAGTATTAATATTTTTGTTCAGTTCTACAATCGGCTGGTAATCTTCCATGCTGCATTCCACAAAACGGGCATCGGCTTTTTTGATTACCTTGTCAAAATAATCTTTATTGTTGTATTCAACCAGGAATTTGGTTAAGGTTTTCTTCAAATCTTCATTAACAGTTTTGCTTACAACCATAGCTTCTGCCGGAATGGCTGCCGAAGAATGAACAACTTTAACGGCGTTTTCATCGGCGTTGCCGTTTTTAAATTCGCTTGCCATAATCTGGTCGGAAATAGGCACAATGTCCACATCGCCTTTAATTACGGCCTGCAGGCCTGCCTGATGCTTGCCGGAGAAACTTACGGCTTCAAAAAATTCGCCGTTGGTATGGATTTTTTCATTGGTTAAATGTAAATCCGGAAATGCTTTCATAATTTCGGAAGTCGGCACCAGATTGCCGGAAGTGGAATCCGGGTCAACAAAGGCAATAGTTTTGCCCTTAAAATCTTTAATGCTGTTGATTTCGTTGTTATCCTTTTGGGTAACAAATACGGAATGGTAAACAGCCTGCGCTTTATCGCCGTTAGGAGCTTTCATAACAATAGGCGTTACACCTGCACGTTCTGCGCCCATGGCAACTGCCAAAGCGCCCATATATGCCATATCGGCCTTGCCGGTGCGCAGTGCTTCAATAATGGCGGTATAATCGCTTGCCTGTATTTCCTTAACATCCATGTTAATTACTTTGCCAAGGTCTTTGGCAAGAGTGCTTCTGGCGTCAGTGCTGTCCGTTGTAGATTCATTCGGCGCATAAGCGATGGTAAAAGTTTTCTTTTCGGCCTCTTGGCTGTTGCCGCCGCATCCTGCTGCAAAGCTGCCAAAAGCTACCATGGCAGATAATAAAACACATGCGATACTCTTTTTCATAATTTAATCCCCCTTGTTAAAATACGCTTCTTAAAATTTCTTCAACATTAACGGCAGTAAGCTCGGCCGGGTTGTTATCGGCGCGGCCTTTGGTCATGCTGTGGGCAACAAGTTCTTCAAAATCGCTTTCGTTAGCTCCCCACTGGCTTAATTTAGCCGGGCTGCCGGATTTTTCAAGAATAGCAGTAACTTTTTCCGAAAGCTCGCTGACATTTTCAACACCAAAAGCACCAAACAGTTCTTTTCTGTTTTTAATATACGGCTGGTTTAAGCGCATTACCGGCGCCAGCAGCATACTTACCGCAACGCCGTGCGGAATATGGTATTTCATTGTCAGCGGGTAAGAGATGGAATGGCAGGCCGTAGTGCGCGTATTGCTGAAGGCAAGCCCTGCCAGCATGCTGCCCTGCGCCATGGCGTCATGCGCTTCTTCTTTGCCGCACAAAAGCCCGTCGATATTATCCATAATAACTTTAATTGCCGAAAGCGCCGCCGCACGCGATACGGTATTGCTTGCCTTAGCCCAGTAACTTTCAGCAGCATGGCATACTGCGTCCAGCGCGGAAGATACTGCCAGTTTAACCGGCATGGAAGATGCCAGCACAGGGTCGATAACGGCTGCATAAGCGTAGTTATCCTGCGTATCGACAGAATATTTTTTGTTATGCTCGGAATCCCATACAGTGGCCCAGCAGGTTACTTCGCTGCCGGTGCCCGCCGTTGTCGGAATGCCAATCCATTTGCACTGCGGTTTGCTGTAAGTTTTTGCGGCAATCATATTGCGCATGGTTTCCAACGAATCCACCGGTTTTGCATACAGGCAGCACAGCGATTTGCCTACATCCAGTACGCTGCCGCCGCCGACGGCAATAACCAGTTCATAATTTTCGTTTTTGGTTTCATTATAAATTTCATATAACTGAAACATTTCTGGGTTAGACCAGGCAAAGGTTTTTACCTTTAAAATATCTGCAAAAGCGGCTGCCGTTTCTTTTATGTAACGGTTTTCGAGCACGCTTTCATCCCAGATAAGCAGCAAAATTTTTTTTAGGTTCAAACCGTTTACCAGCTGCGGCAAAACCGAAAGGCTGCCAACGCCCTGATAAGTTCTTACAGGATTATAGTAAGTATTCAACAAAAAGCCCTCCCTGTTATAAGCATTCGTTAATTTTAGCAATAACTTCCGGCAGCTCTGTAATGTCTTCAATTACATAATCTGCACCGGCATCCAGATAAATTTTTCTTGCTTTTTCGTGCAGTTCTTTTTTAGCCTGTTCATCAAGAGCATTATATTCAGCTTCGTTAAGGCCAACCACGTTAGAGCCTTTAATAATGCCCACGAACCATGCGCCTGCATTTTTGCCTTCCAAAATATCCATAACGGTATCACCGGCTTTTACAACCAGCTTGGGCGGATAAACATTTAACTGGCGCATGCATTCAAACACCATAAAAGGAGTGGGGCGGCTGTATTCGGTAACATCAGGGGTTACGCAGCAGTCAGGCTCGTAGCCCTGTTCTTTGGCTACCGGCAGTACATACTGCATCATTTCGCTGGTGTAACCGGTGGTAGAACCGATTTTTAAGCCCATTTCCCTTAATTTTTCCACGGTTTCCTTTACACCGGGAATAAGTTTGCTGTATTCGGCAACAACAGTGCGCAGGTTGCCTTCAAAGCACTGGTAAACATCTTCAATATCGTCCTCGTTCCAGCTGCGGCTGTAAGCATCTTCCCAAAGCTTTTGGCCTTTTTCAGTAGAAAGCATGGTTTTAATATGGGCTTTTTTCTCCATACCCATGGGCGCGTTAATTTCAGCTTTGGTAAATACCAGCCCTTTCTGGCGGAAAGTTCTGTCAAAAACATCTACCGGTGCCTGAGAACCAAAATCGGTAGTAGTACCTGCCCAGTCGAATACTACCATTTTAATTTGCTGCTTTTCTGTCATGATAATTCTCCTTTGCTGTTTTTTGCTTTTTTATATTTTATATTTGCTGTTTTCTACGGCTTTATCTTATCGCACTTAACATTCCTAAACAAGCAAATACAGATAAAGTTATTTTTAAATCTGCGTAAAATAAAAAACGCAGCCAACAGGCTTTTAACCCGTCAGCTGCGGTAATTTATTTTATTATTTTATTCAATGCAAATGCCGGCGCGGCGGTAAAGCTCCCGCACTTCCGGTTTTATGCTGTCCATAACCAAAAGGTCTATCATCCGGTTATCCATAATTACCTTTTTGGAGCGGCGCCCTAATTTGCTGCTGTCCATAACGGCAATTACCTTGGAGGAATTTCTTGCCATCAGCTGCATAACGCCTATTTCCGCAAAACGGAAATCGGTAAAACCTGCTTCCGCATCGACGCTGTTGATGGACAAAAAGCAAATATCAGGGTAATACCTGCCAAGCTCTCTTTCGCAGATGCTGCCGTAAGTGGAGTGTTCCAGGCTGTCCAAATCACCGCCCAACACAATCGTGCGCAGCGACTGATTCTGCATCAGCACCATGGCAGCCGAAACATTGTTGGTTACTATGGTTAAATCCGTAAAACGCTTAATCAATTCCTGCGCCAGAATAACATTGGTTGTGCCGGAGTTTAAGGCAATCACGCTGCCCGGGCGCAAATGTTCCAGTGCTTTAAGCGCCGCCCGGCGTTTTTCTTCAATATGGATGATTTCACGCCCGCTGAAATTACTGAAGGCCAGCATATAATCCGGCAGGCTTGCGCCGCCGTGCACGCATTTAAGCTGCCCCTGTTCTTCCAGTGCTTTTAAATCGCGGCGCACGGTATCTACCGATACGTTTAAGCTTTTGGCTATTTCTGTTACTTTAACCGTACTTTTAAGCTGTAACTGCTGCAAAATAAATGCAGCCCTGTCATTATAAAGCATTTCTTTTACTCCTGCATTAATAAACTATGTATTTTATTATATACGAATTGGCGCATAAACGAAACGGCACGGCGCTGTTAAATTTATGTAAAAGCAGCGGCTTAAAAATGGGCAAAAAAAAAGCCCTTACGAGAAGGGCCAAATGAGGGGCTATTTGATGATTTAAGTATACCATTTTTAACGCCAATTAGCAAGTGGTAATTAAAAAAACTTTAAAATTTTGTGACTTATGAAACAGTTTTTTGTTATTTATAGTCTTTGCCGACATAAACAATGCCGTCATAATCGGCGCCGTCCTTGCGGCTGATGCTCATTCCGTGCACAAACGGAGCTTCCGTAAGGCGTGTAACAACGCGCCCGCTGGTGGTTGTGGAAACTATTAATGTTTCTTCACGCACATTGCCGCTGCCGCCGTCAGTTACGCTCATACCAATATTGCCGAGGCGCTCGCGTGCGCTGGCAGCCTTGGCAGGGTCGCCGCTGCAGTCGATTACAACAACGCGTATTACGCCGCCGTAGCTCTGCTTAGGCGTTTCTTTTATTTCCGCACTGCTGCTTCCGGCGCTTTCACCGGCAAATTCCTGCACTGCTTTTTTGGCGGAACGTTTGCTGCCGGTTTTTTTGCTGTCATCCGCACTGCGTTTGTCAGCTTTTTCTTCAACAGTCTTCTTGCCGCTGCTGTCTAATTTATCCTTGTCTTTATTTTCAGCGTCAGCTTCTTCTCCATCGAGCTTTTTATCAATGCCGTTAAGTTCGTTTTCAATTTCCTGCTTAGCGCGTTCCAGATTACGTACATATTCTGCTTCCATGCGTTCTGCGCCGCGGCGGTAGCGGTCCGTCATTTCCGCGCCCTGCATTTCGGCCATCTGCTTGCGCAAATCCGTAATATCAGGAATCCAGTAGCTTACGCCGTCAATATATTCCGGCAGCCCCGGCACCATGGCAGCGTGCAGGCCGCCCTGTTTTTCCATCATGCCATGCAGAGCCTGCGCCAAATCCATCATATCGCCGATGGATAAATCGGTATCCACCATTTTATTGGCCTGTTCTACCAACGCAGGCAGTTTGGGTATAATTTCCACCGAAGTAACTTTACTGTAAACGGCTTTTAAAAATTTCTGCTGCCTTCTGATACGGCCGATATCGCCTTCTTCATCGCGGTAGCGCACATACTGAATGGCCTTGTCGCCGTCCATATGCTGCATGCCCGGCGCAAGGTCAATAGTAAAACCGTCCCACTCGTCATAATAACTCATGGGCTTTTCTACTTCAATATCCACGCCGCCAATAGCGTCTACCAGCCCTTTAAAGCCTTTAAAGTCTATCATAACATAGTTGTTAATGCGTATTCCCAAAAGCTCTTCCGTAGTTTGCTGCGTAAGCTTGTGCCCGCCAAAGGCAAAGGCATGGTTAATTTTATCCCAGCCGTAACCGGGAATTTTAACCCTTGTATCGCGCGGCACGGAAAGCAGGGAAACATTGTTGTTGTCGCTGTCAAGCATTACAACAAACAAAGTATCGCTGCGTCCTGTATCTTCTTCGGAAGGCCTTTCGTCAACGCCCAAAACAACGATATTCTTTTTCAAATCAAGCCGCTCGGACTTGCTTAAATTATCCAGCGGGCTGTCGCCGTCTATAAAAGAATAAGACCAGTAGCTTGCTGCCGCTATTAAAATAAGCGCCAGCACCAAAATTTTTTTGACATGCGATGTCAGCAAATTGTTTCCCCCTCTAACGCCGCTTTAATATCGGCGGCAAATCTGTTTAAAAATCCGTGCAGAATGCGCGCGGTCAGCCCCCAGATAACGTGGCCGCCATATTCGTAAATATAAACATGGTAGCCTTTGCGTTTATTCCATTCATGCGGCTGGCGCGGCAAAAGGTCAAACGGAAAATCGTCCCCCGCTTTATTTGCCAGTTCCATATGGGCAATACGCGGAGGATTTTTCAGCAGAAAATCAAGCGGCACGGTAAAAACTTCCTCAACTTCATCTTTGTTAAAATTAAACTGGCCAGTATGCTCAATATAGCCCACATAAGGGTGAATAACCGGCCCCATATGCGTTACCAGATAATTAAGGCCGCCCGCGATTTTTATGCTGCTGCTTTCAAGCCCCAGTTCTTCGCAGGTTTCCCTTACGGCCGTTGCCGCAAAACTTTCGTCGCTGCATTCTGCCCTGCCGCCGGGAAAACATACATCACCCGGCTGCCAGCCGAGTTTTGCGGCGCGTACTTCAAACAGTACGCTTACGCCCTGCTGCGTATTTACAAGCGGCAAAAGTACGGCAGCATCCCATAAATTATCGTCGCGGTCCAGCGAAGGTTTACGACCTTCCAGTTTTTTACCGATTGCGGAAGTTATTTTTTCCAGTGCCTCCATAAAATACCTCTTTTCCACTTAAATAATTTTCTGCGTATGCCGTTATTTTCCTGCCGCAGCTTGTAAATTATCTTTGAACAATGAAGAAAGACGGCAGGTTATGCCTGCCGCCTTTAACTTATTTTTCCGTATCGGGGGTAACAACAGCCTTCACGGCCTTTTCAAATTTAGGGCGTGCCAGCATTACAAAATGCCCGCAGCCACAGCATTTTATACCGAAATCCATGCCGGTGCGCAAAATTTCCCATTCGTAAGAGCCGCAGGGGTGCGGCTTTTTCATTTTTACAATGTCACCGACTTTAAAGCTTTTCGATTCCATTTTACTCCCTGCTTTTTACGTTGCTAATATCGGTTACATAGTAGCCTGCTTCGCGCAGCTGCTCAATAATCTCAAGCCCCTTGCCGCCAAGTTCTGCACGGATGGTAAGCTCGGTTTTAACGCTGGTTTCCGGTTTGGCAACAATGCTGATAATGTTGATGTTATTATCGCGGAACATTGCGCCGATATCGGCAATAACGCCAACTTTGTCGGTTACGTCAATGGTAATGCGGGTGCTGGTGCGTGCAAGGCCCATAATATCAACAAAAGCGCGGAAAATGTCGCTGTCGGTAATGATGCCGCATAATTTATTATCATCATCTACAACCGGCAGGGCATTGATTTTGTTTTTATAAAGCAGATATGCAGCATCTTCAACGCCGGCATCATAATGTACGGTAATAACATTTTTGGTCATTACATCGCGTACTTTAAGCTTGCCCAAAAGATAGTTTGCTTCATAACGGGAAAGAGTAGTAGCGTCGGTCGGAGAAGTACGGCTGACATCAGCGTCGGTAATAATGCCGCGCACACGGCTGATGTCATCTACAACAGGCAGGCGACGCTTATCCGAACTGCGCATCAGTTCCCTTACTTCCAGCATGTTTTTATCTTCGCTGATGGTCACAACTTCAGTGGACATAAATTCTTTTACTAACATTGAAAAATCCTCCTCCCGGGTTTCAGCCGCCCAGATATGCTTTGCGTACCGCTTCGCTGCTGGCAAGCTCCTGTGCCGTACCTGCAAGCGCAATGCGCCCTGTTTCCAGAACATAGGCTTTGTCGGCAATGGAAAGCGCCATGTTGGCGTTTTGTTCTACCAGCAGTACCGTTGTACCGCTTTCATTAATTTCTTTTATTATATTAAAAATTTCTTTAACAAGCAACGGGGCAAGGCCCATGGAAGGTTCATCAAGCAAAAGCAGGCGCGGACGGCTCATCAGCGCGCGGCCCATAGCCAGCATCTGCTGTTCGCCGCCGGAAAGCGTGCCGGAAATCTGGTTTTTACGTTCTAAAAGGCGCGGGAATTTATCGAATATTTTTTTCATATCTTCCTCAATGCCTGCTTTGTCACTGCGCAGGTAAGCGCCAAGCTCCAGGTTTTCCATAACCGTCATGTTGGCAAAAACGTGGCGGCCTTCCGGCACCTGGCATAAGCCCATGCCAACGATTTTGTGAGCCGGCATACCGGAAATATCTTTGTCCTCAAAAATAATGCTGCCATTTTTCGGCTTGATAAGGCCGGAAATGGTATGCAGGGTTGTGCTTTTACCGGCGCCGTTGGATCCTATAAGGGTAACTATTTCGCCGTCAGGAACTTCCAGGCTGACGTCTTTGATGGCATGGATGGCACCGTAGTATACATCAATATTGTTGACTTTTAACATCAGAGTACCTCCTCGCCCAAATATGCTTCAATAACGCGTTTGTTATGCTTAATTTCGTCAGGCGTGCCGCTGGCAATGCAAAGGCCGTATTCCAAAACGTAAATGCGTTCGCATACGCCCATAACAAGCCCCATGTCATGTTCAATCAGCAGTATTGCCAAATCAAATTTTTCTCTTATCCAGCGGATAAGTTCCATCAGTTCTTTGGTTTCCTGCGGGTTCATGCCTGCTGCCGGTTCGTCCAGAAGCAAAAGCTTCGGCCCGGTGGCAAGCGCACGGGCAATTTCCAGGCGGCGCTGCTCGCCGTAAGGCAGGTTTTTGGCAAGTTCATTGGCTTTATCTTCCATATGGAAAATTTTTAAAAGTTCCATTGCCATTTCGGTAATCTGTTCTTCTTCGTTAAAATAGCGGCCAAAACGCCCTACTGCTTCCAAAAGGCCGTATTTTACGTGCATGTTATAGGCAACTTTTACGTTGTCGATAACGGAAAGCTCGGAAAACAGGCGGATATTCTGGAAAGTACGCGCCATGCCCAGCTGCGTTACCTGATAGGATTTTTTGCCGCTGGTACGCTGGCCGTTAAAAATAATCTCACCTTCGGTAGGGGTATAAACGCCGGTAATCATATTAAAGGCTGTGGTTTTGCCTGCGCCGTTAGGCCCTATAAGGCCAATCAGCTCGCCTTTGTTAATAGTCATGCTGAAGTTGGAGACGGCCCGCAAACCGCCGAAAACCATGGAAATATCATTTACTTTCAGCAGTTCTTCCATCTTTGCCACCTCCCAAGCCAAACATCTTCATGCTTAATTCCTTATTGCCAAACAATCCCTGCGGACGGTGCAGCATCAGGACAATCATAGTTACGGAGTAAATAATCATGCGCCATTCCGGATATTCTGCCAGATAAGCGGAAATAAAAGTCAGCAGAATTGCGCCGGTAATGGAACCGGTCATGGAACCGAGGCCGCCAAGAACAACCATGGTTAAAATATCAAAAGAACGCATGAAAGTAAAGGATGCCGGATGCGCAATATAGAAATAATGTGCAAACAGCACGCCTGCCGTACCGGCAAAAGCAGCGCCGAGAGTAAAGGCCATTACCTTATATTTGGTAGTGTCTATGCCCATGGTATCAGCTGCAATTTCGTTTTCACGAATAGCCAGGCAGCAGCGGCCGTAAGAAGAATTTTTAAAGTTTTTAATAAAGAAAATGATAAAAATCATAATCCAGAAAACCCAAGCGAAAGTTGTTAAACGGGGAATGCCCATCAAACCGGAAGCGCCGCCGACATAATCAATATTGAGTATGCAGATGCGGATAATTTCGCCAAGGCCCAAAGTGGCGATTGCCAGATAGTCGCCGTTAAGCCTCAAGGTAGGCAGGCCGATTAAAAAGCCCAAAAAACCTGCGGCAACGGTGCCAACAATTAAAGCTACTTCAAACGGAAAACCAAGTTTAACCGTCATAATAGCGCCGGTATAAGCGCCGACAGCCAAAAATCCGGCATGGCCGATAGAGAACTGGCCGGTGTAGCCGTTGATAAGGTTCAGGCTGACAGCCAGAATAATATTAATGCAGATGAGGACGATATTAAGTTCCCAGAACGGCCCGATAATATCGGCAAACATCATGCCCTGCACTGCGGCGAATAAAATGGCGCAGGCAACTATCCTTTTTAAATCTGCTTTGCGAAGATAATTCATAGCTGCCACCTACACTTTCTCGCGTACATTTTTGCCGAAAATACCGGCAGGTTTGTACAATAAGATAATAATCAAAATGCCGAATGCGGCTGCGTCACGGAAAGTGGAAGAAATAAAACCGCTGACCATGGCTTCTACAACGCCGAGGATAATGCCGCCGACCATAGCGCCCGGAATAATGCCGATACCGCCGAGTACGGCTGCTACGAAGGCTTTGATACCCGGAACCATGCCCATAAGCGGGTCGATGGAGTTATAGTAAATGCCTACCAGTACGCCGCCTGCAGCAGCAAGTGCGGAACCCAGTGCAAAAGTTGCGGAAATTACACGGTCGATATTAATGCCCATCAGTCTGGCAGCGTCAGTATCAAACGAAACGGCACGCATGGCCTTGCCGATTTTGGTATATTGTACGATATAAGTGAGTACGGCCATTAAAATAATTGCGCTTACAAGAATTACAACCTGCTGGCTGTTAACAACCAGTGGCCCAAGGTGGTAAACATCTGCCGAAAAAACTGCCGGGAAAGTACGCGGCTGCGGAGTTGCAATCAGCATCATGCCGTATTCAAGCAAAAACGATACGCCGATTGCGGTAATTAAAATAGCAATACGCGGAGCGTTGCGCATCGGCCTGTAGGCAATGCGTTCAATGATAATACCGGCAACGGCTGCACAGGCCATAGCAAAAAGAATTGCCGGCAAAAAGGAAAAGCCAAACATTGTTGTAGCTACAAACCCAAAATACGCGCCCAGCATATAGATATCACCATGGGCAAAGTTTATGAGTTTGAGGATGCCGTAAATCATTGTATAACCAAGGGCAATCAGCGCATAAATACTGCCCAGGGATATACCGTTTATAAGCTGCTGCAAAAACTGGTGCAGAAGCGAACCCATATCCATAAAAAGTCCTCCAGTCCGTAAGTTTTGTTAATTCCTCAATCATAAAATCTCTATGCTTTACTGCCGTAAGTTATTACCTGCGCTTAAATAACGGCACTAACCGGCATCCAGCTAAAATTACGGAAAGGCTGTAGCCAAACCGCAGCCTTTCCGTTAAAAAGTTAAATTATTAATTAATTATCAGGGATTAATTTTGGTTTTCAAAGACTGAGCGCCATCTTTATATTCCAAAATTACGGCACTCTTAACCGGGTTATGCTTATCGTCAAAAGTTACGCTGCCCGATACACCGCTAAACCCATTAATTTTAGCCATTGCTTCGCTGATTTTGGCAGGTTCGGTGCTGCCTGCGTTTTTAATGGCTTCGGCAACCAGTAAAGCCGAATCGTAAGACAAAGCGGCAAATACGTCAGGTTTCTGGCCGTATGCCTTTTCATAAGCGGCTACAAAGTTTTTGTTAATGTCCGATGAATCTTCAGGAGAATAAAGGCTTGAGAAATAAGTATTGTTCAGTGCTGCCGCACCTGCAATTTCAGGCATCTTGGCACTGTCCCAGCCGTCGCCGCCGGCAATCGGCATATTCATGCCAAGCTCACGCGCCTGTTTTACAATCAGGCCAACTTCCTGATAATAACCGGGCACATACAAAAAGTCCGGATTGGTTGCTTTTATTTTAGTCAGTGTTGCTTTAAAATCAGTATCCTTTTGCAGATAAGATTCTTCCGCAGTAACTGCGCCGCCTTCTTTAACAAAGTTTTCTTTAAAAAACTGCGCCAGGCCTTTAGCGTAATCGGAAGAATTATCAATCAAAATTGCTGCATTGCCAACACCAAGTTCAGCCGTTGCAAATTTTGCCATTACCGTGCCCTGGAACGGGTCGATAAAGCATGTGCGGTAGTTGAAATCCTTGGTTTTGCCGCTGGCCTGGTCAACCGTAACATACGGATTGGTAGCCATCGGCGCAATATCCAGCACTTTGGCGCTGTTATTAATAGCAGATGCCGCAATTACCGAAGAAGAAAGGTTAGGGCCGATAACCGCCACTACATTATCCTGTGAAACCAGTTTCTGCATGGCATTAGTAGCTTCTGCCGCTTCCGATTTGTTATCTGCAACAACAAGTTCTAACTGTTTGCCGTTAATACCGCCTTTTTCATTAATCTCTTTAAAGGCAAGCTCAATGGCATTTTTAGAAGATATGCCGTAAGACGCGCTGCCGCCCGTCATTTCAAGGTTAGCACCAACCTTAATGGTATCAGCCTTTTTTTCACCGCCGCCGCAGCCTGCTGCCAAACCGGCAAGCACAGTGCCCAATACCAAGGCAGTTAGGACTTTGGATACTCTTTTCATTTTTGTTCCCCCTCATTTGTTTCATTATAATTTATATTTTTAAAATAGCCCGGAAACCTGAAACAACAATTTCCGGGCTAAAATAAACTCAAGCTAAAATAAATTCAAAACAATTAAATTAATTTAATTACAGGCTGATTTTTTCTTTAAAGCTCTGTACGCCGTCTTTCATTTCGATGATGATGGCACTGATAATCGGGTTGTGGTCTTTATCGTAAGTTAACTTGCCGCTTGCAACCGGAAGGTCTTTGGTTGCTGCAATAGCTGCTGCAAGTTTGGTTCCGTCAGCACCGTCGCCTGCACGTTTAAGGGCATCGGCAAGAACAAGGCCTGCATTGTAACCCTGCATGCAGAAGATATCCGGGTCTTTCTGATACATTGCTTTATAATCGGCAATAAATTTCTGAACGGATTCGGTCTGGTCCTGTACGGAGAAGGCGCTGGAGAAGTAAGTGTTGTTCAGTGCTTCAGGGCCTGCAATTTCAACAAGTTTCGGGCTGTCCCAGCCATCGCAGCCAATCAGCGGAACATTCAAACCGATTTCACGGGTTTGTTTGATGATTTTGGCAACTTCTTCATAGTAACCGGGGATGTAGATTGCTTCCGGGTTAGCGGCTTTGATTTTGGTTAAAGCTGCTTTGAAGTCGATATCTTTGGAAAGGAAGGCTTCTTTGGCAACAACTTTGCCGCCTTTTTCGTTCAGAGTTTTTTCAAATACTTCTGCAAGTCCTTTGGAATAATCGCTGGAAGCATCATGCAGAATAGCTACGTTTTTAACGCCCAGAGTTTTATCGGCAAATTCAGCCATTACGCGGCCCTGGAACGGATCGATGAAGCAGGCGCGGAAGATGAATTCCTTAACCTGTCCGTTATCAACGGTAATTGCCGGTGCGGTAGCGCACGGTGCAATAAGAGGCACTTTGTTGGAGGTTACTACCGGAGTAGCTGCAAATACGCAGCCGCTGGTAGCAGGGCCAACAACAGCTACTACTTTATCCTGAGTAATCAGCTTGGTTACGGAGTTGCCGGATTCAGCAGGCTCGGATTTGTTGTCGCTTTCTACTACAACAAGCTGTTTGCCGTTAACGCCGCCTGCTTTGTTAACCTGGTCAACAGCAAGTTTTAAACCGGACAATGTAGATTTGCCGTAGTTTGCAACATTGCCTGTCAGCTCAAAACTTGCGCCGATAACATATTTATCGGCATTAGCAGCCGCGCTGTCCTTCTTTTCTCCGCCGCAGCCTGCCAGAAGTGCTGTGCTTAACGCTGCAACCAGACAGGCGCTTGTAAATTTTTTCCATTTGCTCATTTGTCTTTCCCCTTTTCGTTATAATAATAAATTATGCCGCTATGAGCAGTTAAGCTCCCCTCCGGCTTTAACAACTGCCCTGCAACTATCTTGTTCACCATTGTAATAAGTTTTTACATTTTTGTCAACGATTTTTTTAATTTTACATACAGATTTTCAATATTTTTTCATCATTTTTGTTAAATTTTGTTACTTTTTTATTTTTGTCTTTACTTGATAGATTTTAGTTTTATATTATTGTACATTTTCTTTTTTGTGTATCCTTCAAAAATACATATAGCTTTTGCAGCTTTCCTTAAATTTTTTTTAAACACAAACCTTACGGAAAAACAAAAAATCCCTTTTACCGTGTTTCCACAATAAAAGGGATATCTTTTTTGTAAGTTATTCTGCTTTAAGCAGGCAACTATTATTCGCAGGTAAACGGCAGCAATGCTACGTTACGAGCGCGTTTAATTGCAGTGGTCATCTGACGCTGATGTTTTGCGCAGTTGCCGGAAATACGGCGCGGTAAAATTTTGCCGCGTTCGGTGATATAACGGCGCAGTTTAGCTACGTCCTTATAATCGATTTCTTCAACTTTATCAACACAGAAGCTGCAAACTTTTCTTCTCGGTCTTCTGCCTCTTTCGCGTTTCATTCGCTTAAACCCTCCTTGTTAAAATGGGATTTCCTCGTCAAAAGGCACCTGGGAGCCAAAAGACTCCATGTCGCTCTTGCCGCTGTCGCCGGTATTGCCGCCGGGAGTATAACCCTTGCGTTCAATAAATTCCACACTGTTTGCAACAACTTCGGTAACATAACGTTTACCGCCGTCTTTTGCATCGTAGCTGCGTAGCTGCAGGCGGCCGTCAACAAGCGCTCTCTGGCCTTTGGTAAGGCTGTTCCCGCATAATTCTGCGATTTTACCCCATACAACGATGTTGATAAAATCGGCTTCTCTCTGCCCGTCCTGATTAGTAAAAGGCCTGTCAACCGCAAGCGTAAACTGGCATACAACCTTGCCGGTAGTGGTATAACGCACTTCCGGGTCACGCGTTAAGCGGCCCATTAAGATAATCTTGTTCATAACCTAAAGTTACCTCCGGATTACTCGCCTTTTTTAATAACCATATGGCGCATTACTTCGTCGGTAATTTTCATTACACGGTCAAGTTCTTTAACAGCTTTGGGTTCTGCGCTGAAAGTTACGAGTACATACTGACCTTCGGTGAAATCCTGGATTTCATAAGCGAGGCGTTTTTTGCCCCAGCGGTCGTTTTTTTCTACAGTACCACCGTTTGCGGTAATGAGGCTTTCGAATTTAGCTACAACAGCTTCAAACGCTTCTTCCTCTACAACCGGTTTAACGATGTACATGACTTCGTAATTGTTCACGAAATCACCTCCTCCTTTGGACTTTGGCCCCCGTTCGGGAGCAGGGGAATGTATCTATTAATACAAGCTTAAATATTATATCATCCGCTTTGTGCTTTTGCAAGCCGAATTTAAAATTTTTACAGTGCTTTCAGCATTGCAGCAGCTGTATTTTCAACTTCTTCCGCATACGCATCAACATTAGCAGCCAGAACTTCTTTAATTTTTCCGGCAAAGCCTGCTTCCGGCGTTAAAAGTTTGCTGTAATCTTTTGCCCACGCGCATCCTGCTTCACCGGCTGGCAGAATTTTAAGGTCGTCAAACTCAGGCAGCCCGGCAAATTTCTGCATTTCTTCCATTAACTGTGCGTCGCAGGATTTTACAACTTTTAACGCGGCAAGCCACAGTGCATTGCCCGCTTTAAAGCAAACCTGCCCTTTTAAGGCTTTGGCTGTACTGCCTATATCCGAGATATACAAATCAGCGTTGAACAGGCTTAAGCGGTAGCCAAAGGTAGCGGCAATTTCGCCGTAAACATGCATTCCTTCTTCATCGGCTGCGGCTTTTTCCGCGTCCAGCTCCATGGATGCCATTTTAATGCCGTTGCGCTGCAATTCGTTGCTGATAAAGTACAGCTCCTGCGGCGTCATTAATTTATCCGGTTTAGCAAGTTTCAGTTCAAAATCAATTTCCCACGGAGTATTTTTTAAATAGGTATTATAAATGTACTGAATGTGCATAATGGCTTCGCCAAATTCAAGCACTATACGCTGCAGCACTTCCGGTTCAAAATGTACAACCATCCCACCGGCTTTAAAATCTGCTTCCAGGTAGGAACCTTTTAAAGCATCGCGGAATTCTTCCGGCAGCTGATTATATTTTTCAGCAACTTCTTCCGCAGTCATGGCTTCGATTTTGCCGTCAATTTTATCGCTGCAGTCAAAACCAATCATACTGTATCCGTAAAGAAGCGCTTTTACAATTTCTTCTTCCGTTTTAAGGCCTGCGGCGTTGGCGCCGTAACCTTCTTTATAGCCAAGTTCCAGTACGCCCCAGGTTGCTGTATCCACAGCTTCCAAAAAGTTGCGTTTTAAAATATCCGCATTGGCGGCCGCATAATCTACAAGTACAGGGCGTGCCTGACGCAGCTTAAAAGGCACTGCGGCGTAAGCACCCGCACAGCCTAGCCAGTCGCTGAACGCTATGCTGATGCCTTTGCCTCCCTGCGCCTGAGGGCCGGTCCATTTTAAATAGCGGCGTACAACAGCGGCATTATTGGGGTTTAACTCCATAACATCAACAGTTATGTTTTTAACTTTGCCGCTGTCTTTTTTTGCAAAAAGTGCTGCGGCCTGGTATTCGCCGCTGTAAGCACAGGTAAGCACCCTGCCGTCCTCACAATCTGCCAGAGCAATCCATGCTCCCTGCATTTCATTTAAAGACGCAGTTATTATTTTACCCTTGGATATTTCTTCCATTGCTTGTACGGCAGTTACTTGTTTTATAGCCATTAAAATGCCTCCATTATCAAATACTTAAATCGTTCTTATATATTATCTCCAAAAAACGCCGTTTCTGCAAGCAAAAAAACATCTGCCCACAAAAAACGGCCTTAATAATTACAACGCTTTATTTTGTTATTAACACTATATGCTGTGTTTGGGAAACTGTTCTTTAATAAACAAGTTATCGACATTATCAACAAAGTTATCCACAGTTTAACGTGGATTTAAAATTATACAGAGTTTTTTCTACACATTTTTACAAGTTTATACAGAACTTAACAAATCTTTTCCACACTTTTCAACACATTATGCACATTTTGTTGATAACTTTTTATAGGTTGAGGATAACTTAGCCAAACACCATATATATGTTTAAACCACTAAAAAGACAGTTTTACACATTTGTAAAATCTGTTTAATTACTCCTCAGCTGCGAAACAATAAACAAAAGAAGCGCGGCCCAAATCCACCCGAAAGCCAGCAAATGCGATGCCGTAAATGCTTCGTTATAAACAAAAACACCTATCAAAAGTGTAAGCGTCGGTGAAATATACTGCAAAAAACCTATTATCTTCAGCGGCAGCAGCCTTGCACCTGCGGTAAAAAGCAATAAAGGTATTGCCGTAACAACGCCTGCACCGGTTAACATCATAATTACTTGCAGGTTTCCGGAAGCATAAAAAGAAACTCCCTGCTGCCATAAGCTGTATTCATATACAAGTGCCAGCGGCGTAATAAGCAATGTTTCAAGCATAATGCTTGTTAAGGCAGAAACCGGCAGAATTTTTTTCAGCAATCCGTACAAAGCAAAAGTAAAAGCCAGCGTTAATGAAACCCAGGGAATTTTTCCAAAACTGTAAACCATGCTGGCAACGCCTATAAAGGCACAGGTAATAGCGGCAAGCTGCATTTTATCAAGCCGTTCACGTAAAAAAACTACGGCAAATAAAATGCTTACCAGCGGATTAATATAATAGCCCATGCTTGTTTCAACAATATGCCCGTTATTAACAGCCCAAATAAAAGTACCCCAGTTAAAGCTGATGGTAATACCGGCTGCTACCATGGCTGCTCCTGTTTTAACATTGCTGAAAACCTGTTTTACTTCTTTGGCAAAAAGCGGCCATTTTTTCTGAAAAATAATGAGCAGAAACACAAAAACGCAGGACCACATAAACCGGCTGGATAAAATTTCAAACGGCGAAACAAGTTCCAGCGCTTTCCAGTAAACAGGCAAAATTCCCCATAATACATAGGCTGCAAGGCCAAAGAAAATGCCTTGTTTATAATTTTCCATACAAAACATCCCTTCAATACTACTTCTGCATTTGCGGCGGCACAGGAATTTTAAACGCCGTTAACGTCGCAATAACGGGTAAAACGGTCATTAAATTCATAACAAAAGGCAAACCGTAATTATCGGCTAAAAAACCAAGTATGGTAACGCCAAACCCACCCATGCCTACGCTGAAGCCTATTGTCAGCCCGGCTGCCATGCCTACATTATTGGGAAGCATGGTCTGCGCTAAAATGGTTGTTGTTGCAAAAGAACCGATTATTGAAAAACCGGCCAGCACTACTGCTGCCAGAACAGCTGCCGGGTGCGTTACATTGGCAATAAGCCAGATAGCGGGAATACTGCATAATACAGAACCCAAAATAATACGGCGTGCCCCAAGCCTGTCGCTGAGCACAGCACCGACATAAGTACCGGCAACACCGCCAAGTAAAAAGCAGGATACTAACATACTTGCAAAAGCAGGCTCCGCGTTGCGGAAATTAATAAAAAACAGCGGCAAATATGTGGAAAGACCTGTATGAATAGTTGAGCGCATAAAAATAAAAAACAGCACCAAAGCAAGACCGCAATAAGGAATCTTTTGCACAGCACCACTTTTTTTGGCAGCCTGTACTTTTAAGTTATGTTCCAAATTAACGCGTTTGTATTCGGGCATATATTTCATCATTAAGCCAAAAACCAAAAGCCCGGGCAAAACAAAATACATTGTATTATGCAGCCCGCCAGGCAAAGTAAGCAAAAATGCCATTAAAATGGAACCGACTGCCATACCGGCATTGCCGCCTAAAGAAAAAATGCCCATATTGGCTGCTTTATTGTTATCGCTGCTTAAAAAATTAACTGTTTTTGAAGCCTGCGGATGATAAGTTGCACTGGCCATACCGATTATAACAACAGTACACATAAGTAAAATATAGTCAGGAACCCAGCCTACAAACGCAAAGCCCGCACCTGCCATAGCAGCACAAAAAGGCAGCATCGCAGGCAAAGATTTCTTATCTGTTATATAGCCGAATAATGGCTGAATAACAGAGGAAGTTACATTTTGTGTCAAAACGATAAAAGCCAGCTGTGAATAACTTAAAGCAAAAAGTTCTTTTAAATGCGGCAGCACTATCGGCAAAGCGCCAGCCTGCAAATCTGTTACTAAATGCCCCAAAGCCAAAGCTATAACAGGCATACTAATATTTTTCAGCATAATCTTCATTCTCCGTTATAGTAATTTATTATTTAACCCAACTATAGTATAAAAAGGAAATAATTATAAAAATCCCTCGACCAAGCGTCTCGGGATTAAATATTTTTAAAATTTACTTTCTATTTTTCTAACTGCCTATATTCCCAAAAAAACATCAATGAAGCATAGAATATTATTAAATAACCAAAAAGTTCGCTACCTTCTTCAAGAAAATTTTTTAAACCTTGATTGAAACTTATGTTGGAAAAAAGCACAAGTAAAATCCGCATTCCTAAAATTCTAGAAATGACTAAAACCACTGTAATTCCTAAAAGCAAAATATTATAAGCCTTTTTCTGCATAAAACATGCAAGGTCATAAATAATTTTATCTTTACCATTTCTCAAAGCTATATAACAAGATAATACAGCAGAAGGTACAGCTAAATATTTCCAGGCACCATGAAATAAAAGATTATCAAAAACAACATCCCATTCCCTAATCAACATGCAAATTAAAAAACCCGCTACTAAAATAAGTCCTTTAGCATAATACCGTTTTACAATATACACATAAATACAAATAGACGAAAATAATAAACTCTCCTGCAGCGCTTCGGTTAAAGAAGTATCAGAGATTACACCTGTATGTGAAATATCATAATAAGTAACACTATAAACTATTGATAAAAATAATAAAGCTAATAAAACTAAAATAAAAAATTTAATAAAACCAGAGCAAACTATTTTGAAGTTATTTTCCACTAAAACACCTCCAAAAAGATATTTATTGAAAATTCAGTTTAAATTCAGATAAAATTCATATAAATTTTACAATAAAGTAGCTAAATAGTCAATTTTTTACAAAATATTCTATAAATCATATTAAAAAAATTAAACTGCATATCAAAAGTTAGACTTTTGGGGTGCAGTTCACTTTTGGAAGTACAGTTTATTGACGGGTGGTTTGACTAATGGCTATAAGCCCATATTACCGGCCAGCGTCTAAAGGCGCTGGCTTTCTCTTTTGTTCAAGCCACTATGCCCTTGCCTCTTTTGCCGCCCCATATGGGGCGTTCGTATTACTTGCTACCCTTAAAAGGGTCTTCGTATTCTTTCACACTTAATTTATCAACTGCTATGTCATGCTTCTCCTGCTCCTCTATATATTTTCTTATCGTTGCTTCATTTAACCCTACTGATGATACAAAATATCCCTCTGCCCAAAAATGTCTGTTGCCAAATTTGTACTTCAAATTTGCATGTTTATCAAACATCATTAATGCTGACTTTCCTTTGAGATACCCCATGAAACTTGATATCGAAATTTTAGGCGGAATACTTACCAACATATGCACGTGGTCCGGCATCATATGTCCTTCTATTAATTCCACTCCCTTGTAATGACATAACTGTCTTAAAATCTCACTCAAATCTTTTCGATATTGATTATAAATTATTTTTCGTCTATACTTAGGTGTGAAAACGATATGATATTTTAAAATCCATTTCGTATGAGATAAACTATTAGCTTTATTTGGCATTAACTCATCATTCCTTTCTATTGGATAATGGCTTGAACACCTACTATTCTACAAGGAATGATGTGTTTTTGTATAACTTTCGACGCGCACCCGCATAGCGGGTGGTTCTCTGTAAAGCATGATAATATTTATCATGCTTTACCAGCTAAAGCCATATAATATAAAAAAGAAACATACCATAAGGTATGTTTCTTTTTCAACCGGCAGCTATCTATCCTCCCGGGCCGCTTCCAGCCAA
>UMLP01019055.1_pt1 | contig 26259 bp, 17 predicted proteins | sample 1966581 | NCBI WGS metagenome assembly UMLP01 (sample SAMEA4836205, study PRJEB28245) | human gut metagenome | biome: gut microbiome; material: fecal sample | place: Denmark | collected 2008
GTTTCTGCTGATCGAGCTTATAACCAGGCGGAAGGTTCCGAAGGACAAGGAAAACATAGTCACATTTGTGGGATTTGTGCTGGTCATGATCCTCATGGTCGTAATATTGTTCAATGATATAAAGAATGTATTTTTCAGTTAAAGGCAATTAAAGAAGGAGGAAAGGCGCTAGTGCTTATGTACTGGCGCTGTGAGTATATATGAAGACAAGAGAGATCCATATAGGTGACAGGGTTATAGGCGGAGGCAATCCGATACTTATACAGTCCATGACCAACACAAAGACGAGCGATGTGGAGGCTACGGTTGCACAGATACTCCAGCTTGAGAAGGCCGGATGTGACATAATCAGATGTACGATAAACGATGAGGCTGCAGCAGATGCAATCCCGGCTATAAAGAAACAGATCCACATTCCGCTTGTGGGCGACATACATTTTGACTACAGGCTTGCCATAAAGGCCATAGAAAATGGTGTGGACAAGATCAGGATAAATCCGGGAAATATCGGAGGACAGGAGAAGCTGGCAAAGGTAGTCGAGGCTGCCAGAAAGAGAAATATTCCTATAAGGGTCGGTGTAAACAGTGGTTCTCTGGAGAAGAATCTCGTGGAGAAGTACGGCGGAGTGACCGCAGAGGGAATAGTTGAGAGTGCTCTTGACAAGGTGCGCATGATCGAGGAGCTTGACTATCACAACATAGTCATAAGCATCAAGTCGTCTGATGTTATGATGTGCGTGAGAGCCCATGAGCTCATCGCGGACAAGACAGATTACCCTCTGCATGTGGGAATCACGGAGTCAGGAACCGTCACAAGAGGAAATATCAAATCATCGGTGGGACTTGGAATCATACTCCATGAGGGAATAGGCGATACGATAAGAGTGTCCCTGACAGGAGATCCGGTGGATGAGATCCTGTCGGCAAAGCTTATTCTCAAGGCTCTTGGACTCAGAAAGGGTGGAGTAGAGCTTGTGTCATGTCCGACCTGTGGACGTACTGAGATTGACCTTATCGGACTTGCAAACAAGGTTGAAAAGCTTGTGTCAGACTATGACCATCTCAATATTAAAGTCGCAGTTATGGGGTGTGTGGTGAACGGCCCGGGAGAGGCCAAGGAGGCAGACCTTGGTATTGCAGGAGGCAAGGGCTGCGGACTGCTCATCAAAAAGGGTGAGATAGTTGGCAAACTCAGTGAGGATGAATTTATACCGGCGCTGAAGCGCGAGTTAGATAATTGGAGTGAATAGGATTGAACAACGAAGATCGTATTTGGGAACAAGAGAATATAGATCAGATGTATGCCGATGAGATGCAGACTCAGATGGATTATGAAGCCCAAATGGCTGAACAGGAGATGTATGAGAGCCAGATGTATGCTGATATGCAGCAGGAGAGCGCATCGTACACCCAGGCGGATGTTCACGACTCGGACTGGCATATCGCAGATGATATGGAGGAAGATGCCGAGGACGAAGACGTGGTCAGTGATGGCTCTGCAACGGCGGTTTCAGATGCCGGAAATGAGCAGGCGGAGCTCTTCATGACGGTGTTCCCCGGAGTGGAGATGACTAAGGAGCTTGCAGGTCTGTTCACCGAGGTGTATGTGACAAAAGTCACGATATATGACAGTAAAAATATCCTGCAGGTTGACATAAGATCGAGACATATAATAAGCAGACCGAATATAGAAAAGGCGGAGGAGTGTATCCGTAAGTTTGTATTTGGCAATAAAAGGTATACGGTCCAGATACGGGAACACTATACACTTTCTACACAGTACAATCTCGAAGCAATAGTCAAAGCATATCAGGACAGCATACTCTACGATATAAGATCATTCAGCAATGTGGGCTACAGGCTTATATCCAGATCGATAGGAGAACTGTACTGTGACGGAGACGCGATAACCATAGCTATAGAGGACAGTAAGATAGCGCATATACACGCTGAGAAAATAAAGGCGTATATGGAGGAGATGTTCCAGGAGAGATTTGACCTGAATGTCAATGTTGCATTTGAGTACAGTGAGGCGGACAAGGAGAAGCTGAGGAGAGCCAGTGCACTTGTTGAGCAGCAGAAGATAGATGCCATATTGAACAACCTCAGGGATCATGGCGACATCATCGTGGATGGAAAGGCCGTGGACAAGGATAAGCTCGGAGTGTCGAAGAAGGAAGATAAGAAGAGCGAGGGACACAAGCCTGATGAGAAGAAGGCTGCTCCTGCATCCTCCGGCGGCGATTCAGGCCAGAAAAATGGCGGTGAAAAGGAGAAGTTCGGAAGAAGGCGAAGATATTCAGATGATCCAGAGGTGTTCATAGGAAGAGATGTGGAGGGCAAGCTGCTTGAGATATCCAGCATCAACGATGGTATCGGAGAGGTCGTCATCCACGGACAGATCATGAGCACTGAGGAGAGAGAGCTCCGAAATGGCAAGATCATACTGACGGGATATATAACAGATTTCACAGACACCATAGGCTTCAAGATGTTCTGCAGTCCTGAGGATATGGAGGTCTACCGCGAGGAGATACAGAAGGGTAAGTTCTATAGGATGAAGGGCCTTGCCGAGTTCGACTCGTATGCCAAGGAGGTTATGATATGCCGAGTGCTCGGTATGAAGCACATTCAGGACTTCCGTGTACCTCGTATGGATACATATCCTGAGAAGCGTGTCGAGCTTCACATGCATACCAAGATGAGCGAGATGGACAGCGTGGTCGATATAGAGACCATCGTGAAGCGTGCCAGCGACTGGGGACACCCTGCCATAGCGATCACGGATCACGGTGTTGTTCAGGCTTTCCCTATAGCAAACCATACAAAGGGACTCAGAAAAGATTTCAAGATCATATATGGTGTCGAGGGTTACTTTGTCGATGACCTGAAGGATCTGGTCAAGAACTCAAGGAATCAGAGCCTTGATTCGGAATACGTGGTATTTGATATAGAGACAACGGGACTTTCCAAGAAGCACAACAAGATCATAGAGATCGGTGCGGTCAAGGTGAAGGACGGAGAGGTCGTAGATACATTCTCGGAGTTTATAAATCCGGGTGTGCCTATCCCATACCAGATAGAACAGCTCACATCCATCAATGATGATATGGTAAAGGATGCGCCGATGTTCGATGTGATCGTGCCGAGATTTGTGGAGTTCTGCGGTGACGATATCGTGGTTGCCCACAATGCGTCATTTGATACGGGATTTGTGAGAATGAATGCGGAGGAGCTTGGACTTAAGTTCGACAACACGGTTCTGGATACCATGACGCTCAGCCATATACTGCTGCCGGAGCTTGGAAAATTCACTCTGGACAGAGTGTGTAAGGAACTCAAAGTCGTGAATGCGCATCACCACAGAGCCATAGACGATGCGGAGGCCACGGCGAAAGTATTCTTCAAGCTGCTCGACATGCTGAAGGAGAGAGATGTTAAGACCATGGATGATCTAAATGTCCTTGGAAGCACCTCACCTGATGCGATCAAGAAGGATAAGACATATCACGGAATCATCCTGGCAAAGAACGAGATAGGAAGAGTCAATCTGTACAGGCTCATATCTGAGTCTCATCTGACATATTTTGCGCGAAGGCCGCGTATGCCGATGAGTCTCATCAACAAATACAGAGAGGGTCTGATAATAGGCTCTGCCTGTGAGGCGGGAGAGCTGTTCCGTGCCATAGTTGATGATGCGTCGGATGAGGAGATAGTGAGACTGGTCAACTGGTTTGACTACCTTGAGATACAGCCGCTTGGCAACAATGAATTCATGACGAGGGATACAAGGAATCCAAAGACCATGGACGATCTGATCGGATACAACAAGAGGATCGTGGAGCTCGGAGAGATGTTCAACAAGCCAGTGGTCGCAACCTGTGATGTGCATTTCCTTGATCCTGAGGATTATATATACAGGGCGATCATCATGAAGAGCAAGGGCTTTGACGATGCTGACATGCAGCCACCGCTGTATTTCCGTACCACGGAGGAGATGCTGGCAGAGTTCCAGTATCTTGGAAGTGACAAGGCCAAGGAGGTCGTCATCACAAACACGAATATGATAGCGGACATGATAGAGAGGATAGAGCCGGTCAGACCGGACAAGGCGCCTCCTATCATCGAGAATTCGGATCAGACACTTACGGATATATGTTATACCAAGGCACATGAGATATATGGCCCAGACCTGCCACCTCAGGTTCAGGAGAGACTTGACAGGGAGCTGCACTCCATCATTTCAAATGGATTTGCGGTTATGTACATCATCGCACAGAAGCTTGTGTGGGATTCCAATGACCACGGATATCTGGTTGGTTCCCGAGGTTCGGTTGGATCTTCATTTGTTGCAACAATGGCCGGTATCACGGAGGTAAATCCGCTGTCGGCTCACTATATCTGTCCGAAATGCCACTTTGTGGATTTTGATTCAGAGCTTGTAAAGTCGTATTCGGGAATGAGCGGATGTGATATGCCGGACAGAGACTGTCCGAATTGTGGAACACCGCTTATAAAGGAAGGACACGATATACCATTCGAGACATTCCTTGGATTCAACGGAGACAAGGAGCCTGATATCGATCTGAACTTCTCGGGTGAGTATCAGTCGAAGGCACATGCATACACCGAGGTACTCTTCGGCAAGGGCAAGGCATTCAAGGCGGGAACCGTAGGTGGTGTTGCGGAAAAGACAGCATTTGGATATGTGTATAATTACTTCAAGGATCACTCCAAGGAGGATCTCATGGCGGAGGCCAAGGCGTCCGGAATGGATGAGAAGGCCGCGAAGAAGTACGCTGAGGAGAATGCAACGGTCACAAAGAGAAGATGCGAGATGGAGCGTCTGGCCCTGGGATGTACCGGTGTCAGGAGAACCACGGGGCAGCATCCGGGTGGTATGATAGTTCTTCCGAGACATGAGGAGATATATTCATTTACACCTATACAGCACCCGGCAAATGATGTGACGTCGGATATTATCACATCGCACTTTGAGTACCATTCAATCGATCATAACCTGCTGAAGCTTGATATTCTCGGCCATGATGATCCGACTATGATAAGGCGTCTGGAGGATCTGACGGGACTTGATGCCACAAAGATAAGACTTGATGACAAGGATGTCATGGAATTGTTTCACAGCACAAAGTCGCTGGGGATCACACCGGAGGATATCAATGGGATACCTCTTGGAAGCCTGGGGGTGCCGGAGTTCGGAACGGACTTTGCTATGCAGATGCTTATAGATGCCAAGCCGACATGTTTCTCAGATCTTGTGCGAATAGCGGGTCTGGCGCATGGAACCGATGTATGGCTGGGCAACGCGCAGGAGCTCATCAAGTCGGGCAAGTGTACCATATCGACAGCCATTTGTTGTCGTGACGATATTATGGTTTATCTGATACACATGGGACTTGATGCCGGACTTGCCTTCAACATCATGGAGAAGGTTCGTAAGGGAATAGTTGCCAAGGGCAAATGTGACAAATGGGATGACTGGAAGGCGGAGATGGCTGCCCACGGAGTACCGGACTGGTACGTATGGTCATGTCAGAAGATTAAGTACATGTTCCCAAAGGCCCATGCGGCGGCTTATGTCATGATGGCGTGGAGAATTGCCTGGTTCAAGGTCAATTATCCGCTTGAATACTATACAGCATTCTTCAGTATCAGAGCTGATGATTTCAGCTACGAGATGATGTGCTTTGGCAAGGAGAGAGTTCTCTTCCATATCAATGAGATAAGCAAGGTGGACAAGAACAAGAGATCAGCCAAGGACGAGGGCAAGCTCAAGGATCTGAAGATAGTTCTCGAGATGTACGCAAGAGGCTACGACTTTGTTCCAATAGATATATACAAGGCAAAGGCTGACAGGTTCCAGATAATAGACGGCAAGATCATGCCATCCTTCGCATCCATAGAAGGAATGGGAGAGAAGGCTGCACAGCAGCTCTACGATGCCGCCCAGAAGGGGCCGTTCCTCTCCAAGGAGGAGATCAATGAGCGTGCAAAGATCGGCAAGGGAACCATCGAGAAGATGAGTGAGCTGGGCATCCTGGACGGAATGCCGGAGACAAATCAGCTTTCGCTGTTTGACTTTATGTAGGCTGGCGGAACAAATTAAGTCAATAATCTGAAAAAAGTTTGCAATTTTATAAAAAAAGTGCTTGCATTCTGCTTTCGTTTCTGTTATATTAAACAGGTCGCAAGCGAAGCGGCAGGATACAAGCACTTATGGTTCGTTGGTCAAGCGGCTAAGACGTCGCCCTCTCACGGCGAAAACAGGGGTTCGATTCCCCTACGAACTGCTAAGAATCGAAAGATTCAATAATTAGATAATAAGACCTATGGTTCGTTGGTCAAGCGGCTAAGACGTCGCCCTCTCACGGCGAAAACAGGGGTTCGATTCCCCTACGAACTGCTAAAAGCTGAAATCATTAAGATTTCAGCTTTTTTGTGTTTTCATGCCATAGTGTGTGAAGCGGTGCTACACATTCTCCGCAATCTTCGTAACTCCCACATATATCTGTGAAATTTTATACCACGTTTTATAGTCGGTGACTCCGGTAACCGGAAGATTGAATATCTGCTGGAACTTTCTCACAGCATCAGCGGTGTTCTGACCATATACGCCGTCGACGGTTACGGTACCGATGGCAGGATAGTTGAGTGAGATCCTGGCGAGCTGTCTCTGGAGCTGTGAGACCTTGTCGCCGCTTGAACCGATGGTCAGCTCGTAGCCCGGATAAGAAGAAGGTATACCGGATATAGTCTCCGAGGTGTTGATGTATATTGTATCCCCGTAATAGTATCTGAGAATCTGGATGGCGGTAAGACCGTCGTCTGCCAGGGATTTTGACCCCCACTGTGTCATCCAGCCAGGACAGGATACACGTCTGCCGTCGCAGTATTGGGTGAACAGTGGCTGTGTAACGTTGGGCTTTGAGAGATAGTTGGCGAACATCTCATCGACGATCTGGGAGACATTTTCAAATATGGTTGCATTGTAGACCCACTTCTGGTCGAACGCGGTATTGCTCGTGATAGTAAAGTCGTATCCTTTTCCCCTGTACCACTCGGTATAGACCCTATTAAGGGTAAATGACTGTATCGCCAGTACATTTGCACGGATGGCTGCATCAGGCCAGGTGGAATATATCTCGTTGCAGGCAACATTCTTTATGTAATCCTTATATGGAACATAGTAGTCTCTGGCGGTGGAGTCCGCCGGGGCGCCGTCATGGACAACTATGGTCTCAGGTACAACGACGCGGCTCAACACTATGCCGCCTGATGGATTCACCGGCTTTATCATGTCCTCGGCGATCTTGGGTGGATACTGCTCCCAGAGGGTGTGGGCGTCGAGAACGGTAGGGTTCGTATCGCTTCCATCGGATGGTGTCAGCTCTATGTTCTGGATCCCGTTCTCACCGGAGAATATCTGAACCCCGGAGATGAAGCGCTCGTTGTATCCGGGAGCGTTCACAAGCACGTTGTATTCCGAGTATGGCTGGTTTTCGCCAGGCTCCAGACTGTAGGCGACATCGGGGGCGGGAAGCTCTTCGTCGATGACGATACCATTTTCATCGGTGACAAATTCCTCTGAGGTGGAATCGGGCATTCCCGTAGGGCTTATGTATACGGAAGCACCCTCGACGGGAAAGAAATTGTTGTTCGTTATCTGAATTTTTAGTGAGCCAACGTTATTTGTAATTGCCATTTCTTAATTCCTCATTTATAATTTGCTGTGAAAGTTTTTTAAGCAGCTTTCACAGTAAGTATATGACTAGATTTATAGAATATTCGGAGGAGATAAGATATGGCATACTTTCCAATGTACATCGATCTTGAGGGCAAGAAAGTAATAGTTGTAGGTGGAGGTAAGGCAGCACTTAGAAAGATCAATTCGCTGCTGTATTTCGGAGCGAAGATAGCGGTCATTGCGCCAAAGGTGTGCGATGATATAAAAGCGATAAAGGGAATAAATGTACATGAGAGCAACGTGGCACTTGACATACTGCAGAATGCAGACATTGTTGTGGCGGCAACCAGGCGCCCGGAGATCAATGCCAAGATAGGTACATATTGTAATGACAGGGGCATCATGGTAAATGTGGCTGATAACAAGGAGCTCAGCAGCTTCCTGTTTCCAGGCGTTATCGTCCGCGGAGATCTTGTGGTGGGAGTCACAACAGGCGGCAACAGCCAGGCGGTATCCAAGCAGATCAGGAATATGATAGACAGGATGCTTCCAGAGGAGTACGAGGCGCTCACAAGAAAGATGGGAGCGTACACAGAGCTTGCAAATGTCAACATCAAGAGCACGGCACTTAGGGAGGAAGCACTGGATGAACTCGTCAAGGTTGCACTGTCCAACAAATGCGTTCTTGACGACAAGAAGGCGAACAAGGTGCTTGACAAATATTACCGTGAGGACGCAGCCAGAAGAAACGCATAAATATTTGTTAATATTTGTACTTGAATTATTTGATAATTATGATACAATAAGTGAGATTGTTATAGATTACAGCATGAGAGTGGGCCTTGGCCCACTCTCAATTGTTGTGGGGATAATATTTTACAGAAAGGTGGTCGTATTTACGAAGAGAGCGGATATTGAAGCAAAGACGGAGGCACTTGTGATGCCGATCATTGAGGCGAACAATCTGGAGCTTGTTGATGTGGAGTACGTCAAGGAAGGCAGTGATTATTACCTCAGAGTGTATGCGGACAAGGAAGGTGGCATCACGATCGGTGATTGCGAGATAGTGAACAGAGCACTTGGAGACCTGCTTGACCAGGATGATTATATAGGAGATGCCTATATACTGGAGGTCAGCTCACCGGGGCTTACGAGACCACTGAAGAAAGAGAAGGATTTCAAGAGAAGCATAGGTAAGGTCGTGGAGATCAAGACATTTGCCAAGGTGAATGGTGCAAAGGAATTCGAGGGTGTGCTCAAGGCATATGATGAGAATACAGTTACCATTGAGCTTGAGGATGAGACAGAGATAACGATAACGAGAAAAGATATTTCCATGATACGATTAGCATTTATATATTAGGAGGATAAAAAGGTGTCAGAGATCATTGAAGCATTGAATCAGCTTGAGAAGGAGAGAAACATTAGCAAGGATGTTCTGCTTGAGGCTATAGAGAGATCACTCAAGACAGCCTGCAAGAAGGATTTCAATACAGACGAGAACATTACAGTTTCACTGGACAGAGAGACTGGTGAGTGCCATGTATATGCAGCCAAAGAGGTTGTTGAGGAAGTTGAGAATCCTGCATGCCAGATAACACTGGAGCAGGCCAAGATGATAAGCAGCAAGTACGAGATAGGTGATACAGTAAATATAGAGATCACAACTAAGAACTTTGGAAGAATAGCAGCCCAGCGTGCGAGAAATGTCATCGTTCAGGCTATCAATGAGAATGAGAGAGCAGCTATATACGATCACTTCCATATGAAGGAGAAGGATATCGTAACAGGAATCGTTCAGAGACAGGTTGGAGACAGCGTGAATGTGAGCCTTGATGACAAGACAGAGGCACTCTTAAAGCCGTCAGAGATGATCGAGGGAGAGCGCTACGAGAGAGGCGACAGAATAAAGCTTTATATCACAGAGGTCAAGAAGACAAACAGAGGACCAAGGATCACTGTATCAAGAACTCATCCAGAGCTCGTCAAGAGACTTTTTGAGAAGGAAGTAACAGAGATCGCAGACGGAACAGTTGAGATCAAGAGCTTCTGCAGAGAGGCAGGATCAAGATCTAAGATCGCAGTATGGTCAAACGATGAGAACGTCGATGCAGTTGGAGCATGCGTAGGAATCAATGGTGACAGAGTAAATGCTGTCGTTGCAGATCTGAACGGTGAAAAGATCGACATCATTCCTTGGAGTGAGAACCCTGCTGAGTTTATTTACAATGCGCTCAGTCCTTCAGATGTTGAGGACGTATCAGTTGATCTTGATGAGAAGACAGCATTTGTCGTAGTACCTGATACACAGCTTTCACTTGCAATCGGTAAGAAGGGTCAGAATGCCCGCCTTGCAGCCAAGCTGACAGGATACAAGATCGATATCAAGAGCCATTCAAAGGCCGAGGAGATGGGTTACTTTGATGAGCAGCCAGAGGATGAGAACTTTGATCCTTATAACGAAGATGAATATTATGATGAAGTAAGCGAAGATAAAGATGCCGATGCTGCTTCATTTGACATAGATGAAACAGTAGACACAAACGACGAAGAGTAATCATTTGCATTGATGTAGTGGCACATGATAGAGAATAGGGAGTGATGAGATGGCAAAGAAGGTACCTCTGAGGCAATGCCTTGGATGCCGTGAGATGATGCCGAAGAGTGAGCTGATAAGGATAGTCCGAAGCAATGACGGGCAGTTCGCAGTTGATGCAACCGGCAAGCTCAACGGAAGAGGCGCTTATATATGCAAGAAATCCGAGTGCCTTAAGAAGGCGGTTGGAAGCAAAGCACTTGAGAAGGCTTTCAAGGTCAGCATACCTGCTGAGGTGTATGAACAATTAGACAAGGAGCTGCGTGACATTGAAGAATAACAAGATCTACTCGTTAATTTCTCTGTGTGCCAGAGCCAGAAGGCTGTGCAGTGGCAATTTCTCAGTAGAGAAAGCAGTTAAGAATCAGAGCGCGTACGTGGTCATTGTGGCGAAGGACGCTTCTGACAATACGAAGAAACTTTTCGACCAGAAATGTAATTATTATGGGATTCCTTATTATGAGTACGGGACAAAGGATGAGCTTGGCAAGTACAGTGGCAATGAGATGAGAACATCCATTGCGATACTTGACGAGGGATTCGGGAATCAGATCATAAAGTACATGAATGTAAATGAAAACATGGAGGTGTAACATTTGGCTAAAATCAGAGTACACGAATTATCAAAACAGTTAAACATTTCAAATAAAGATATCATAGATACACTTGGCGCAAAGGGAATAGAGATCAAGAGTCATATGTCCAATCTGGACGATTCGATGGTTGGAATAATTAAAGCTAAGTTTGGAGCAAAGACTGCGCCAAAGGCCGAGGCTCCAAAGGCTGAGACCCCAAAGCCTGCAGCACCAAAGCAGGAGGCTCCAAAGGCAGCGCCTAAGACAGAGCAGCCAAAGCCTGAGACAGCAAAGCCTGCTGCAGCGCCAAAGGCGGACGCGCAGAAGCAGAATCCTTCAAGGGATGACAATTCAGCAGCCAGACAGGGTTCTGGCAATCATGTAAGATTTGCCAGGGAGGACAGAAACGGCGGCAAGATGAATAACAACGGTAACAGAGTCAGATTTAACAACGACAGACAGGGCGGTTCAGACAGAGCCAGATTCAGCAACGACAGGAACCAGGGCGACAGAAATCAGGGTGACAGACCAAGATTCGGCAGAGATGGCCAGGGCGACAGAAATCAGAGTGACAGACCAAGAGTAGGCAGAGACGGTCAGGGCGACAGACCAAGGTTTAACAGAGATGGCGACAGAAACCAGGGTGACAGACCAAGATTTAACAGAGACGGCCAGAATGACAGACCAAGGTTTAACAGAGATGGTGATAGAAACCAGGGTGACAGACCAAGATTTAACAGGGACGGCCAGGGTGACAGACCAAGGTTTAACAGAGACGGAGACAGAAACCAGGGTGGCGGACGCTTCGGCAATGGCGATAGAAACCAGGGCGGAAGAGGCTTTAACAGAGATGGTGGCAACCGTTTCAGCAACCGTATCAATATGCCATTTGGCAAGGATGACGAGGATGACAGCCCAGCTCAGAAGAGAGCATCATTCAAGAGAGACCGCAAGGACTTCGATGCGAAGGAGATGCCGGGTAAGGATTTAAAGAGCCAGAACAGAGATAACTACAACAGAGATAAGAACAAGCCACGTAAGGGCAACAGAAGATCACCTGAGGAGGTCGAGGCTGATATCAGCAGACTTGCGAAGAATGTGAAGAACAAGCCACAGAAGAAGCAGCAGGCACCACAGGAGGATCCGGATGCAATCAGAACCATCACACTTCCTGAGGTTGTAACACTCAAGGAGCTGGCTGATGCGGTAAAGACTCCTGTAACAGCACTTATCAAGAAGTTGTTCCTCGCAGGTAAGATGGTCAATGTGAACTCAGAGCTTCCATTTGACGAGGCTTCAGAGATCGCACTTGAGTACAACTGTATAGCTGAGGAAGAGGAGAAGGTAGATGTGATCGAGGAACTCCTGAAGGAGGACGAAGAGGACGAGAAGGACATGGTTCCAAGACCTCCAGTAGTCTGCGTTATGGGACACGTTGATCACGGTAAGACATCACTCCTTGATGCGATCAGACAGACAAAGGTTACATCGGGCGAGGCTGGTGGAATCACACAGGCGATCGGTGCATCTGTTGTCGATGTAAATGGCCAGACTATCACATTCCTTGATACTCCTGGACATGAGGCGTTCACAGCGATGCGTATGCGTGGTGCACAGAGTACAGATATCGCTATCCTTGTTGTAGCTGCCGATGATGGTGTTATGCCACAGACAATCGAGGCTATCAACCATGCAAAGGCTGCCGGAATCGAGATCATAGTAGCGATCAACAAGATCGATAAGGAAAGTGCGAATATAGAGAGAGTTAAGCAGGAGCTCACAGAGTACGAGCTGATCCCAGAGGATTGGGGCGGTTCAACAATATTCTGTCCTGTATCTGCACATACTAAGGAAGGTATCGACAATCTCCTTGAGATGATCCTCCTCACAGCAGATGTGCTTGAACTCAAGGCAAATCCTAACAGAAAGGCAAGAGGTATCGTCATCGAGGCTGAGCTTGACAAGGGACGTGGACCTGTTGCAACAATGCTTGTACAGAAGGGAACTCTCCACGTTGGAGATTACATCGCTGTAGGAGCATCACATGGTAAGGTACGTGCCATGACCAACTCAAGAGGTGAGAGAGTTACAGAGGCTCTTCCATCAACACCTGTACAGATTCAGGGGCTTAATACAGTTCCTGACGCAGGTGAGATATTCATGGCAGTTGACAATGAGAAGGAAGCCAGAACCATATCAGAGACATACATCTCACAGGGTAAGGAGAAGCTTCTTGCAGATACAAAGCAGAGAATGTCGCTTGACGATCTGTACAGCCAGATCCAGGCCGGCAACCTCAAGGAGCTCAAGATCATCATCAAGGCAGATGTACAGGGTTCGGTTGAGGCCGTTAAGCAGAGCCTTTTAAAGCTCTCAAATGACGAGGTCGTTATCAAGTGCATACATGCAGGTGTAGGTGCTATCAACGAGTCAGATATAATCCTTGCATCAGCATCAAATGCCATCGTAATCGGTTTCAACATCAGACCGGATGCGAGAGCAAAGGATATGGCTGACAGCGAGGGCGTAGATGTTCGTCTGTACAGAGTCATCTACAATGCAATAGAGGATATTGATTCAGCAATGAAGGGTATGCTTGATCCTATATATGAGGAGAAGGTCATCGGACACGCAGAGATCAGACAGACGTACAAGGCTTCTGGTATCGGTGTCATTGCCGGTTCATATGTTCTCGACGGAACAATCAACAGAAACTGCAGCGTAAGAATCACCAGAGAGGGCAATCTTATATTTGAAGGAAAGCTTGCTTCACTCAAGAGATTCAAGGATGATGTCAAGGAAGTTAAGTCCGGCTTTGAGTGTGGTATGGTATTCGAGAACTTCCAGGACGTTGCAGAGGAAGATCAGATAGAGGCATACGAGATGGTAGAGGTGCCTAGAAAGTAGTAATAGATATGAGAAAAAACAGTGTAAAGAATAATAGGATCAACGGTGAGGTCCAGAGAGAACTCAGCAGGATCATCAGCCGCGAGATCAAGGATCCGAGAATATCACCTATGACTTCGGTCGTTGATGTGGTTGTCACACCTGATCTCAAGTTCTGTAAGGCATATATCAGTGTCCTGGGTGACCAGGATGCTGTTGATTCCACATTTGCAGGGTTGAACAGCGCAATGGGATATATCAGAAGAGAGCTTGCTCATTCTGTAAATCTGCGCAATACACCGGAGATAACATTTATCATGGACCAGTCCATAGAGTATGGTGTCAGTATGTCCCACAAGATAGATGAGGCTCTCGGAAAGCATGGCGATGCTGACGAGAGTACAGATGAAAACTCAGAGAGTGAAGATGAGTTTGAAGAGTAGGATATAATATGAGAATTTAAAAGGAGGTATATCATGAACGATCTTATAAGGGAGATAGAGAACGCAGACAGCATAGCCATAACAGGACATATCAATCCTGATGGTGATTGTATAGGTTCAACACTTGGAATGTATAACTATATTACAAGCAATTACCCTGACAAGAGGGTTCAGGTATATCTTCAGGAATTCCCGGATGTATTCATGTTCCTGAATGGTGCATCTACTGTAAAGCATGAGGCAGATGACGAGACCTATGATCTGTTTATGTCGCTTGACTGCGGAGATATGGATAGATTCACACCATTTGTCAGATATTATGAGACTGCGAAGAGAACTCTTTGCATAGACCACCATGTGTCTAACAAAGGCTTTGGTGATGTGTGCTATGTGGAAAGTGATGCATGCTCCGCTGCGGAGGCTATATTCAAGCTCCTGGATGAGAAAAAGATCAACCAGCAGTGCGCAGAGTGTCTGTATACCGGTATAGTCCACGACACAGGAGTGTTTAAGCACAGCAATACCACCAGAGAGTCCATGACCATAGCGGGAATCCTGATAGAGAAGGGAGCGAGACCAAGCTTTGTCATAGATGAGACATTTTACAAGAAGACGCTCACACAGAATAAGCTTCTGGGCTATGCGCTTCTCAACATGAAGCAGTTTGCAGATGGAAAGATAACCCATACACTTCTGACAAAGGAGGACTTTGACAGATTTGGTGCCAGCAAGATGGATACGGATGGAATCGTGGATCAGCTCAGACTGACATCAGGTACTGAGGTTGCTTTCTTCATGTATCAGGCTGGTGAGGATAATTACAAGATATCCCTCAGGGCAAATGATATCGTGAACGTGAGTGAGATCGCGTGTAGCCACGGCGGTGGCGGCCATGTGAAGGCTGCGGGATGCAATATGTCAGGTGATCCGGAAAAGATAGTTGCGGAGATAGTTGCGGATATAGAGAAACAGCTTGGCTGATAAATTGCAGAAAAGATGTGATCTGGAACAGGTACTGATACAGCGGACTGATGTAAAAGACTTTGGATTGGATTTGAAATAGTTATGATAGATGGATTTATCAATATATATAAGGAGCAGGGGTTCACGTCATTTGATGTGGTGGCAAAGCTCCGTGGTATATTAAAACAGAAAAAGATAGGTCATACCGGAACTCTCGATCCCATGGCGGAGGGAGTTCTTCTTGTGTGTCTGGGAAGTGCTACGAAGATGTGCGATCTGCTCACTGAGAAGAACAAGACATACACATGTTCCATGCTTCTCGGAAAGACCAGCGACACCGAAGACGTGACAGGAGTCATGACAGACGTGACATATGTATATCCTGATGAGAAGACAGTCAGGGCTGCGGTGATGAGTTTTGTAGGCGATTACATGCAGATCCCGCCTATGTATTCAGCCATCAAGGTAAATGGTAAGAAGCTCTATGAGCTGGCGAGAGCCGGACAGGTTATAGAGAGAGAGCCGAGACTGGTCACGATACATGGTATCACCATACAGTCGGTAGAACTTCCGAGGGTGACATTCGATGTGAGCTGTTCCAAGGGAACATATATCAGAAGCCTGTGCAGGGATATAGGAGAGAAGCTTGGCTGCGGTGCGGTGATGGAGAAGCTTGTCAGAACCGAGGTGAAGGGCTTTACTATAGAAGAAAGTCTGACGCTTGATGAGGTGGAGAAGGCAAGGGATGACGGGACACTCATGCAGCATATATTAACAACGGATAAGCTCATGCCGAATATACCGGAGCTTCATATAGCTGAGAAGGGTGTTAAGCTTCTGGCAAATGGAAATAAGCTCAGTGCGGATGCATTTGCAGAGAATAAGATACACAGGGATACCTATGTCAAGGTGTTCGATGAGAATGGAAGATTTGCGGCACTGTATGAATACAGCGATGAGAAGAGGCAGTATGTGCCATTTAAGATGTTTCCGGTGAGTAATTAAGGACAGACAGTTATGATTCATATAAAGGACACGAAGAAGGTAAAACTGAATAGCACAGAGCGCACGGCGGTTGCCCTGGGCAAGTTTGATGGTATCCATCAGGGACACATGCTGTTGATAGAGCAGGTGTTGAAGCTTCAGAGACAGGGATATATGGGCGTTGTGTTCACATTTGACATGAGGGAGAATCATGTGTTTGATGTGAGCAATATGAAGACCATATACACATCTGACGAGAAGGCACAGGTGGTATCGGATACCGGAGTTGACGTCCTGGTTGAATATCCGTTTGACGATGCATTTGCGGCTACAGAGCCGAAGGCGTTCATCAGAGATGTTCTGGTGGACATGATGCGGGCCGGATATGTCGTGGTTGGAAGCGATTACAGATTCGGCAGAGACAGAAAGGGCGATGTGGATACCCTCAGAAGCTATGCGGACGAGTATGGATATAAGGTCATAGTCATAGACAAGCTGGAACAGGATGACGAGGTGGTCAGCTCAACTGTCATCAGGAAGAATATTTCTGAGGGAGATGTGAGGTCGGTCATTCCGATGCTCGGCAGACCGTACAGTATGACAGGTGAAGTGGTGTCCGGTAAACAGCTTGGAAGGACAATAGGAATACCGACTGCGAATATGCTGCCGGAGGAGCGCAAGCTGTACCCGCCGGCTGGTGTGTATGCTTCAAGGATCAGGATAATCCGGGGGAAGCATACGGGACATGAGGATCCTTTCAGAGTCTATATGGGAATCACCAACATAGGAGACAATCCTACAGTTAACGACAAGGGAAATATCACCATAGAGACGAATATCTTCGACTTTGACAGGAACATATATGGACAGGTCATCAAGGTGGAGCTTATCGAGCAGATCCGAGGTGAGAAGAAATTTGGAAGCCTGGATGAGCTCAAGGCTCAGATGGCAAATGACATAGAAACTTCAAAAAGAATACTTGCTAATAAAGTATTGGTAAAATAGCACAGAAAACATTGGTAATTATGCGCATAAATAATGACGGATTATTGGGTCGCATGAAGATGTTTTCTGTGCTATATTTTTAATAATAGGGTATTTTTTAGGAGGAAAAAGGAAGTACAAGGAGGAAAAGTAAAATGAGAAAGAAAGCAGCGATCAGGATCCTGGCATATGTTCTCACCTTATGCATGATCATCGGCAGTATAACCTGGCCGGAGATCACAGCTAAGGCGGAGAGCATCACAAAGGATCTGAAACCGGACACCGGCTGGAAGACGGTGACTGCGGCAACAGATGAGTGGAGTGATTATGGAAAGGCGGAGATCAGATTTTCGCCTTCATCAGATCTGGCATCCATGAAGGCTATTGCGGATGCGGGATATAAGACGCTCAAGATCACATATGCGGTTGACACATTTACCGCTGCAAGTGGACAGAATGCGGGAGTTATGCCATTTGCGTCATATGGTTCTTCATGGTCGAATAATGACAAGTGGATAGATCTGTCCAAGAGCGGTCAGTTTGAGACCGTACTTGATCTGTCATCTATCAGCACAACAAGCACGGAGAAGGTGGCATTTGGTATACAGGTTGCCAATCTTCAGGAAAACAGCACGATCAAGTTCAGGATCGTGTCAGCGGTCCTCTCAGGAACAAAGAGCACCTCTGGTGGTTCATCAGGGGAGTCAGGCGGTTCAGGCGACAGCGGATCAGGCAGTGCGGACCTTGATTCAATTGGAAACACAAGTTCAAGCGTAACCGCAAGTCTTGCTGATGGAGATGGAACAGCCAAGGGAGACGGCTACTACGAGACAGAGATAACGATAAATAACAAGAGCAATTCATACATAGCAGACTGGATAGCGGTGGCTGATGTGAGTGGCTCTGTAACTGCAGTTAAGGATTACAGCAGCTGGTCAGCCCTCAAGGGTGTATTCAGTGATGGAAAGCTGTACATATATCCAAACACATCCAAGAAGTCAGGTGCAGTAAATGCAGGTTCGAGCGTGAGCTATTCAAAGCTTGGCTACACAGGTACGGCAAACGGTGTGTCTATAACAGGTGTCAAGGTGTACTACAGCTCACAGTCAGGTGCATTTGACTCATTTATCGGTTCACTTTCATCATCATCTGGCGGAGCCGGGGACAATACAGGTGAGATCAATACGGATGTTGAGTACAACTATGCGAAGCTTCTTCAGGAGTCATTGTATCTTTATGATGCGAATATGTGCGGAAGTGATGTATCTGCAAAGAGTGAGTTTTCTTGGAGATCAAACTGCCATACTGAGGATGCAAAAACAACATATAATGGAAAGACTGTGGATGTCAGCGGTGGATACCATGATGCGGGAGATCATGCCAAGTTTGGTCTGCCACAGGCATATTCGGCTACAGTTCTAGGACTTGCGCACATGGAGTTTGCCGAGGCATTTGCGGATACTGCTACAGAGGCACACTATAAGAGGATCATGGACAGATTCGTTGCTTATTTCGAGAGATGCACAGTCCTTGGAAGTGATGGCTCGGTTCAGGCTTTCTGTTATCAGGTCGGTGATGGAAATGTCGATCATGGATACTGGGGAGCTCCGGAAAAGCAGTCATCAAGAAGTGGACAGGCAACATTCACATCTGATTTGGATACGTGTACAGATATCGTTTCAGAGACAGCGGCGGCACTTGCGGCATATTATATAAATTACAAGGATAAGAAAGCGCTTTCCTATGCGGAGAAGCTTTTCACATATGCGGATACTAAGGCTAAGAAGAACAGCTCGGGTCCGGCATCAACTTTCTATAGCTCAGATTCATGGGAAGATGACTATGCCCTTGCGGCGGCTCTTCTGTACAAGGCTACAGGTAAATCAGCATATGCAACAAAATACAATAATGTATATGGTGGCAGAACAAATCCTAACTGGGCTCTTTGCTGGAATAACGTGGCTCAGGCGGCTCTGCTCTACAGTCCTAATTCATCAAAGAAGAGTGTGTTCGTGGAGAACCAGTCAGGACTTATAGCAAGCAAGACACAGTCAGGAGATAACAACTTCTGCCTGATAGACAGCTGGGGATCGGCGAGATATAACACTGCTCATCAGATGACAGGTCTTCTGTATGATACTATATATGGAAAGAATGATTATTCATCATGGGCAAATGGTCAGATGAGGTACATACTTGGCAACAATGCAGGTTCAAAGTGTTTCGTTGTCGGTTACAACAAGTATTCATCAAAGTACCCTCATCACAGAGCCTCAAGCGGATACCAGGGTTCAGTAACTGGAAATGCATATACAAAGCAGGCACATGTATTAGTCGGCGCTTTGGTTGGCGGCCCGGCGAGTTCGAGTACATCCTATGTAGATAGCTCAGAAGATTATAACCAGAACGAGGTTGCACTGGATTATAATGCAAGCCTTGTGGGTGCAGCAGCCGGACTTTATCTGTATGTGAAGAATAGCGGAACAGATGAGGAGAAGGCAGCACAGAAGGTAGTTCCAAAGAGCGAGGTGTCGTCAGAGCTCAGGACAATAAGCGGTGAATCCAGTGGAGGCACGACAACTGAGGACGACACGAAGGATCCTTCAACCGGCTCAACTGGATCAACCGGATCGACGGGCTCAACTGGTTCAACTGGCTCAACCGGATCAACAACGGGTTCAACGACTGAGAAAGACACAGAGGCTCCGTCAGAGACACCAGCCGTAAAGGTTATGGGAATCTCATTTGACAAGACATACATAACACTTAATGTGGGTGACAGTGATGAGATCAAGGCAACGATAACACCTGCTGATGCAAAAGATACATCCCTTGTGTGGTCAAGTTCAGATAAGGCTAAGGTATCCGTACAGAATGGCAAGATTACAGCCCTCGCAGCCGGAACGGCAACTATCACAGCTACGGCTAAGGATGGCTCGGAAATAAAATCGGATTGTGCTGTCAAGGTACTCACTCCTGGAAAGCTGTCATGTAGCAGTGATGCCAAGGCATGGACAGACCTCGTATATGGCTATACAAATGCGAATCATGCAGCTATTGAGCTGTCAAACTCCGGGGAGACAACCCTTACAGATGTAAAGGCCGAGCTTAAGGATGGAACGGCATTCCAGATCGTTTCATCACCAGCAGGGCAGATTTCTGCAGGGAATAAAACAACAGTGTCTGTGAAACCGGTAAACGGTCTTGGCGCCGGAATCTACAGTGATACACTGGTTATATCAACAGCAAATGGCTCAGCGAACGTAACACTTAAGGCGACGGTGGCAAAGGGAGAAAATACCGCCGTTGTCACTCTGACAAAAACTTCAGTAACATCTGATTCGGTGACCGTCAGCGGTCAGGTGTCAGGAGCAGCAGGCGAGATTGAGTATGCAATATCAGGCGATAAGAATATGGTTGAATCAAAGCTTGTATGGCAGAAGGATGCTCAGTTTACCGGGCTTAAGGAATTTACTACATATTATGTGTATAGCCGAGTAAAAGAAACTGCAAATGTCAAGGCTGGTCAGATCAGCCAGGCACTTGGGGTGACTACACTTTTATCAGATCCTTTCGTAATTGATATCGGAAGACTGAATGACAGCAGATATGTTGGAGCGCTCGTTGACAGTGAAGGAAATCCGACTGTAAAGGTATCACAGTCTGGTGGAATCATATCAGTTTCATTTACCGAGAATAAGGATTACACGATCACAGGCAATGGCGAGGATGTAATTGTCGATACCGTAAATGCAAGTGGAATAACCGTGGACAATGCTACTGTAAAGAAGATCACGGTTCGTCCGGGCAATTCTGGAACATTTGTCATACAGGTAAGCGGAGAAAATAAGATTGCTGATGGTATAACATGTGTAAGCGATAACAGTAACGCAGCGGATGTAAAGGTTTCTGGAAAGGATACATCTTCCAAGATATCAACGGCGACACCGGGTGCGGCTGCGATCAAGGCAGATGGAAATATCGAGATAGACAATATACAGATAAAGTCCGACGGCAAGGGAATTGAATCTGCAGGAACGGTGAAGATAGCTGGAGGAAGCAACAGCATAGATTCCGTATCTTCTGCAATATCGGCATCGGATGTGGAGATCACCGGAGGCTCTGTTGATGCAAAGTCATCAGGACTTGGCGATGGGGAGTCGGTAATCTCAGCAGACAATTCTATCAAACTGGTTGGTGGAAGTGTTACGGCGGATGCATCCGGATCAGCCGGTGGAAATTCATTTGGCGTAAAGTCAGATGATGGAACGATCATTGTTGATGGCGATGTGTCAATAGGTGGAGATCCAATTTATTCCAAGGATCCGGTAGACAGCAAGGGCGACAGTGTAACCATGGTAAAGGTTGTGTTCACAGATGAGAATGGCAACCAGTTGTATGCGTCATCTGTAAACAAGGGATCAACTCTTGATCTGTCGAAAATAAATATCACCATGTCTGATGGTACTGATTACAAGACATCGAGGGCTGGATATGCGCTGGCATGGCAGGATGAAGCCGGAACAAGCTATAATGCTGATTCTGCATACGGCGCTGTATCAGAGGATATAACATTTAAGGCTGTATGGACATGGATAGTTGTGGATATAAGCGTTGATGCAAATATTACATTTGCGGCAACTGGAAATGCTTCGTACAAGACTACATATACAGGCGCAGCGATAAGACCGGCCGTAAAGGTTGTATCACGTGGAAGAACACTTGATGCGGGAACTGACTATATAGTTTCATATAGCAGCAATACCAATGCCGGTACAGCAAAGGTAGTTGTCAAAGGTCAGGGCAGATATAAGGGCTCAAAGACTTTTACATTTGCAATAAACAAGCAGGCGATAAGTAAAGCCTCTGTGACAATCACAAAGTCGGCTGTATATACAGGCAAAGCAATAACACCAGCGGTGAAGGTTACCTGCGGCAAGCGGACACTCACAGCGGGCAAGGATTACAGAGTTGCATATTCGTCAAATAAAGACTTTGGCAAGGCAAAAGTTGTGATAATGGGAATCGGTAATTACAGTGGAACACAGACAAAGTATTTTGACATAACTGCGGCTGTGGGTAAGATCTATGCAAATGGAAATTACAAGTACAAGATCACAAATGCATCCCTGAATGGCAAGGGAACGGTAACTCTCGTATCTGTTGTCAAGAAGACCAAGACAGTTGTGGTTCCTGACACTATAAAGCTTGGTGGCAAGACATTTAAGGTCACAGCGATAGGAAAAGCGGCGTTCAAGAAGAATGTAAAGGTTACAAAGGTGACCTTGGGCAAAAACGTCAAGACTATAGGTGCCAAGGCGTTCTATGGATGTAAGAAGCTCAGGACAGTAGTGATAAAGAATACACAGATGACAGGAAAAACAGTTGGATCTGGTGCATTTACAGGGACATACGCCAAGATGACCGTCAAGGTTCCGTCGAAGAAGCTTAAGAGCTATAAGACAATCCTTCTGAAAAGAGGAGTGTCAAAGAAAGCAGTCATAAAGAAATAAAGGCTCAATAAAATAAAGAATAATTGGAGATCCGGGGTGGTTCATATGATCCCGGATCTTTTTTGTGCGTATGGGGGTGACCGAAGTTCGATTTGACATGGGTAAAAATATGTGTATAATATCGTTAGTGTTCTAATAATTAGAATTATAACTATCTGGAGAGGAGAATCCATATGGACGAACATACAAAATCCATACATTATCTGCTGATGGCGGATCATTTCATGGTGCAGAAGGCATTGCTGAGTCAGATAAAGGATACAGAGCTCACCATGGGACAGCCCAAGGTGCTGGACTATCTGAAGGATCATGATGGGGCGTGCCAGAAGGATATTGCAGCGGGATGTCATATAGAGCCGGCATCGATAACCGCTGTGTTGAGTGGCATGGAGAATAAAGGATATATACAGAGAAGTACAAAGTCAGGGGACAGAAGATCCCTGTACGTGTATTTGACAGATAAGGGCAGAGAGTATGTGGAGATGCTCAATAAGAAGTTTGACTTAGTTGAATCTGTGGCGCTGAGGGGATTTACAACGGAAGAGACGGAAGAATTGCAGTCACTTCTTGTAAGGGTGTACGATAATATGAAGGGCAGCGAAAAAGACAACAGAAAAGAGGAACGTAAGAGATGAAGAACATGAAGGTAAGAATTCCAATGTATTTCGTTGGATTGTTTATTATGACTATAGGAATTGCACTGTCGGTAAAATCCAATCTCGGTGTGTCGCCGGTGAGTTCCATACCATATACCATGACCTGTGTATGGGGAATAGAGATGGGAAAGGCTACGATCATATTCCATGCGGCACTTGTGCTTATACAGATCCTATTACTCAGGAAGCGGTTCAAGCCGATCAATCTGCTTCAGGTGGTCGTGGGAATCGTGTTCGGATATTTTACAACATTCTGCAATTACCTGGCTACATTTCTGCCGAGCACTGATAATATAGCGATGAGAATTGTGCTTATGCTTGTGAGTACTGTATTCATAGCGGTTGGAATCTTTTTCTATCTGCCGGCCAATCTTATTCCGCTTGCCGGAGAGGGTGTCATGCAGGCTGTATCAGAGGTCACACACATTGAATTTTCAAAGGTAAAGATCGGATTTGACTGTTCTATGGTGGCTGTGTCGGTCGTAACATGTCTGATCTGCATACATAGTCTTGGAAGTGTGGGAGCCGGTACGGTTATTGCCGCATTCCTTGTTGGATTCAATCTTGGCAAGTTGAATAAGGCATTTGGCGGAAAACGAGATAAACTTCTTGGAAAGCACACATACACTGAGGAGGAAGTGCTCAGGGAGAGAATGGAGCAATTGCATTAGGACTTTTGGATAAAATTGTATCGTATAAACTATTTTATAATGGTAATCAAAATTACCAATTAGAACTGCAATCTGCCTGCACTGTATTTGAAGTCGTCGAAATCATCGGGTATCCGTGAGAGTTCGTCTATGTGTGCCTGACTGTCATATGGCTCATTTGCATTTATATGATGTTCCATATCTGTTATTTTCCCTTCATAAATGGCTAGCCTGGGGAGTTTTATTTGTTTGCTTTTGATATTCCGTGGTGTATAATTTATAGCATGATAAATAAAAATTTGCGCATAGGAGGAGAGGGAAGATGGCTGATAAGAATACTGCTGAAATAGGCTTTGAAAAACAGATTTGGGATGCGGCATGTGTACTTCGTGGAAATCTGGATGCATCAGAGTATAAAAGTGTTGTGCTTGGTCTGATTTTCTTGAAATACATATCGGATAGATTCGATGAGAAATATAATGAACTTGTGGAAGAAGGAGACGGATTTGAGGAAGATGTAGATGAATATACATCAGAAGGTATCTTCTTTGTACCTGCAGGAGCACGTTGGAATGATATAGCAGCAAATGCGCATACTCCGGAGATAGGAACAATAATAGATAATGCAATGCGAGCTATAGAGAAAGAAAATAAGAGACTTAAGGATATTCTTCCTAAGAATTTTGCCAGACCAGAGCTTGATAAGAGGCGTCTTGGGGATGTAGTGGACTTATTTACAAATATTCAGATGATTGAACATGGGAATGAGAAGGACATTCTTGGTCGAACATATGAATATTGTCTGTCAATGTTTGCCGAGCAGGAAGGCAAGCGTGGAGGAGAATTCTTTACTCCGTCATGTGTTGTGCGTACTCTCGTGGAAGTTCTCAAACCATTCAAAGGCCGTGTGTATGATCCGGCATGTGGATCAGGTGGTATGTTTGTTCAGTCGGCGAAATTCATAGAAAAGCATAGTGGAAATATAAGTGATATATCAATATATGGTCAGGATTCCAATCCAACGACATGGAAGATGGCTCAGATGAACCTTGCTATACGAGGAATAGAGCCTGATTTGGGATCTTATGCAGCGGATACATTCCTTGAAGATCGCCATCCAACATTGCGCGCGGATTACATCATGGCAAATCCGCCATTTAACCTTTCAAACTGGGGAGCTGATAAGTTAAAAGATGATGTACGTTGGAAGTATGGAATGCCACCGGCAGGAAATGCAAACTTTGCATGGTTGGAGCATATGATATATCATCTTGCGCCGTCAGGAAAGATAGGTATGGTTCTTGCAAATGGCTCTCTGTCATCACAGTCTGGCGGAGAGGGAGAAATTCGTAAGAACATAATAAATGCTGATTTGGTAGAGTGCATCGTTGCTATGCCAACTCAGTTATTCTACACAACTCAGATCCCGGTATCATTGTGGTTCCTTAATAAACAGAAAAAACAGTCTGGCAAAACTTTGTTCATAGATGCTCGTAAGATGGGGACGATGGTTAGCCGCAAGCTCAGAGAGCTCACAGATGAAGATATTCAGAAAATAGCAGATGCATATACAGCATTTGTCGATGGAACTCTTGAAGATGTGAAGGGATTCTGTGCAGTTGCAGATATTGCAGAGATTGAAAAACAGGATTTCATACTCACTCCGGGCAGATATGTAGGAATAGAAGAACAGGAGGATGATGGAGAGCCGTTCGAGGAGAAGATGACAAGGCTTACATCGGAACTGTCTGAATTGTTTGATAAGAGTCATGAGTTGGAGGATGAGATTCGTAGGAAGTTGAGGGCGATTGGGTATGATATATAATAAATACACATTGAAAGAGCTTGCAACTATCCGGTATGGAAAGAATCAAAAGAATGTTGTTTCGTTAGACGGATCTTTTCCGATATATGGTACAGGAGGCTTGATGGGGTATGCAAGTAAATATCTATATGATAAGCCATCTGTATTAATTGGCAGGAAAGGAACAATAGATAAAGTTAGATATGTTACGCACCCGTTTTGGACCGTAGATACACTTTTTTATACAGAAATAAATGATGCGATAGTTTTACCCCATTTTCTGTATTATGTTTTATCTTTATTAGACTTGAGAAAATACAATGAAGGAACATCAATACCTAGTCTAAGAACAGAGACTTTAAATAGGCTGGAATTATATATACCGCCATTAAGTGAACAGAAAAAAATTCTGTCTTTTATAGAGCCAATTGAAGAAAAAATAGATATTAATTCTAGGATAAATAGGAATTTGTCGGAACAGTTGAAAGTTATTTTTTCAA
>UMLP01032955.1_pt1 | contig 26150 bp, 27 predicted proteins | sample 1966581 | NCBI WGS metagenome assembly UMLP01 (sample SAMEA4836205, study PRJEB28245) | human gut metagenome | biome: gut microbiome; material: fecal sample | place: Denmark | collected 2008
TAATAATCCTGTATTATTAAATGGAGAGTTAATTATTGTTTCCAAAGAAGATGGAACTATTGGATTTAAAGTTGGGGATGGGGTAAAGAAATATAGCGAATTATCTTGGGCCACTTCTACAAAAAATATATCTACTGAAAATAGCGAAGGAACTTCATTAAGTTTGTCTGATTATTTGAGCAGAATGCCTCAAAATGATTTTAGTCAGATGAAGTCTTTCAAAGAGTTAAGCATAACTGATCTAAATAATGTTATAACGCCAGGTACTTATGTAGGGGCTTATTTTCCAGATATCGGGTATAATACTCCAATTCAAAATGTTCCTTCGATGATTTCGAGGAATGATTCAGGTTCTGATAATTATTTATTTAAATTAAATGTTTATTATTATAAAACTCTTTTAGAGGGCAGTTCTTTTTATTTATATATACAAGAGTATCAAAATTTATTAAGTACTGATTTAGGACAGAATCCAATTTATAAATTTTATAGATCAGGTTATGGGCAAGATACTATTACATGGGGTGAATGGGATTTTACTTCGGATAAAAACGTTTTTACTAAACAAAATGATAAATATATTCCATTAGCCAATTATTTAGAAACTGTATTAATTTCTTTTCAAAAAGAAATTGAGGGAACGGACGGGCAGGTAATTGTAAAAGAAGGGGCTATTCCTGGGGAAGTAAAAGCTATTGACGCTCCTTGGCTACCTATTGCTGGCGGGACTTATGAAAATATGACTACGCCTTTTGTGTTAAATATGTCTGATAATAATACAGCAGGTAGCAAGACTTATCAAGCAGTTTTAGGCTTTACTAATGATAGCGGTAAATATTCTTCTTTTGCGTTAGGGACACAAAATTCATCTGGTCTCTCACAAGTCTTGGGGCAGTCACAAATTGGAACCAATAAGTTTGTTAAAGTAGATTTATTAGCTCGAGATAGTGGTCACGAAACTGTATTAAGAGTATTAACTACCGGAGGTACAGGAAAAATAATGGTTTCTGATCCTATTGAGCCTTTTAGCTCAGATGGTAGTGTCAGAATTCAGTCTCAATCTGGTGATTATTGTATTCAAGTTCAGAATGAAGGTATTAGTTTAGAAACTAATGGGGTTGCATTAGGTATAAACGAGTCACAATTAATTATTACTGACGGTGCTACTAATGCTTATAATATTAATGGTAATGCAAATGGCTTGGAAATTACAGGGTTAAAAGAACCAAAAGAATATAATCAACCAGCTACTAAACAATATGTAGATAATTTGATAGGTTCGGGTGGTAGCAATTATTCAAAAAGTAAGACAAGTAGTTTCAATAAAGCACCTACTTCTGCTTCAGGCAATCCAAGTGGCTATCAATATTATATAGATGAGACTGTATCAGGTATGACAAGCAGTATTAATCCTTTAGTATTTCCTAATTGGTCAACTTTATCAGATATGACAACATATCAGGATGATTGGAATAAAATTACTGCAATAGAATCAAAAGATAATGTATTAAGATTTTATTTTGCTGATGGTTCTACTTTAGTAAATATAAAATATATAGTATATTATTAAGAAGGAGAGATATGAATGAGTTTAATTAAGGACCCTTCCGGCTCTTTTTATTTAGAGAGCGATCAATTTAATGTTGATTACGAGGAAAATTCTATTAAATTCGTGGGCGAATCAGGAGAAGGTGCGACATATACGGCAGGAGAAGGTATAACTATTTCTGGAAATACTATTTCTGTCGACCAAGAAAAAATTCCTACAAATACAAGCATGAGAGAAGCTATAAGTAAATGTTTATCTCTTGACGGTGGTATTATGAATGCTGATGCTAATATTCAAGCTACTGATGAGATTATAATTACTTCAACTTCTGGAAATAACACTTGTAGTTTAGGGGTGACTGCATCGGGTGCTGAAATTATTAATACTAATGATGGTGTTACTTCCAGTGTAAGAGCTACATCAGGTGGCATTGAACTTAAAGCTAATGATACTACTATTTCTTTAACTTCTGAGAATATAGATTTAAATGGAGCTAACTTAAATCATGTAGGTAGTATTAGCGGTAATACTACTGAAATCGCTGTAGAGACCGATGTGGATTTAAATAATCATAAAATTACTAATTTAGGTGCTCCTACTGAAGCTAATGATGCAATGAACAAAGCAACGGCTGATACTACTTATGCTACTAAGGCTGAAATTGCTAATTTTATTACCAATGATGAATTTCCTACTGCTGCTACTACCAGTGTTGCAGGGATTGTAAAACAAGCCGCCGCTGTTACAGACGCTTCAGATAATGCAGTTACTACGATCAATGAATTATTAGTTAGTCTACGGAATGCGGGTATTCTTGCCTCCAGTTAATAATGAGGGATATAAATGTTTGTTGCTAAATGTGGTGGAATTAAATTAAATGAAGATATCTTTAAAGAGATAAATGGAGTTATTACTTTATCTACTGAATCAGAAGTTCATGATCCTGTGACAAGTTGCGGGCAATTATGGGACTCTAATATTTTTAGCGTAGGCAAAGTTGAAGATAGATATATAATTAGTATGGCTACCAGACATGAAGAGATACCTCTTGGTAGTTTAATAAAAGCAAATTGTTCTATTCTTTGTGATGGGCATTATTTCTCTGTGGATGAAAAAGGCGTATTAAATTTTACAGAGAGATATCTTTTAGAAGTGTTGGTATCAGATGTATATGGGAATATTGTTCCCGGATGTAAAATTACTGTTACTAAAGGAGAAGAACAAATAGAATCTTTTGTTGAAACAGATAATATATTTCCTCTTGATGAAATTGATGGAGAATATGTTGTTAATGTGAGTGCTCCTGGTTATGTGGCGCAAGAGATTAATGTAACAGCAAATGAAGATCAAATACTTACAGTAACATTAGCAAAAGAATAAAAAAAGACAGAGATTAATTTCTCTGTCTTTTTTTTACTTTTTAATATGTGATTATATTTATTAAAAAACAAATTCATTGTTGTTAAAGAATCCATATAATAAATAATAGAAAAATATCATATATTCTATAATTGCATCTGGGTCTTCGTTGATATCTGTAACTTCAAAACAGAAGCACTCTTCTCCTGATATTGCATCAATTAGTTCTATTGATAATATATTTTGAGGTTCATTATAATGAAAAGTAGGATATATCATATTTTATCTGTGGTTCCAAACCCTCCACGATTTTTATCATATAATTCTTCAACTTCTGTTAATTTAATATTAGACATTTTAGGCATTATTCTAAATTGACAAATTCTTTCATTGCATTTAATAACTGCTTCGCGTGTAGCATAAATAGGTAATCTCCAAACATCATTAGGTCCACAAAATGATTCATCAATTATTGCCATTGAATTGACTTGAAGAAAACCCCAATTACGGAAAGAAGAAGAACGTGGAACAATATGAGCTTCATATCCTTTAGGCAATTTCATGGAAACGCCTAAGTCTATTGAGTAATATTTCCCAGGATAAAGATTGTAAGTTTTAGCAGCTCTTAAATCTATCCAGTCTCCTTGTTCAATTTTAGAAATTTTCTGTATATTGTTATAATGATATTTTATTTTTATTTCTTTCATTTTATTGTTTTGTTACGTTGATTTCAAATAAATATGGGTCATCATAATCATATATAACATTATTAACAATATAAGATTTATCATTAATAATTAAAATATGACCAATACTTGGAATATATGGCATATTGTTAAAAATATAACTTTTTAATAGCTTTTCTTTGTTTATATTGCCATAATTGAGGAAAATTCTAACTTTATATGGAAATTGCTTTATTTCTATTGTTTCTGTTTTTATTTCATCTTTTTTTGAATCTCTTGCTTTCATAGTTATTTTTTTTATTTTGTTAATATGATATATTCCTTCATTTGTATAAAAATATCCATTTGAGAAATTAGTTTCCATTTAATATATCATCTCCAATGCTATTTCTTCACATTTTGTTCCTGCATAGTCGGGTTCAAATGTATAATAAATATCTGTGTAATAGTTTTCAAGAACAGTAGTTAATGTTTCATAAGCAGAATCATATTGACTTTTTATAAGATTTGCTTGTTCTATAATATTTTCTATACAATCTTCATCAGCATCAATATCTAATACATGATAATGATCTAATGTTTCTTTAATTATTGCTTTCAACGGTTTTAATTTTCTCCTTTTTTAATAATATTAATATTTCATACAGCCATGTATTTCTTTCATAATTTTCTTGAATTTCTAAAATAGAATTTAAGATATCTTTATTACTAATTAAAATTAATTGCTCTTTTGCTCTTGATAAAGCTACATATAGTAAATTTCTGGATAATATTTTTTTATGTTCGGGTTGAATAATAGTAATGATAGCTTTGGCAGAAGCGCCTTGTACTTTATGAATAGAAATGGCATAAGCTAATAGAATATGATTTAAATTTTCTTTTTTTATTAATGCCAAACCATTATTAAATTCAATTACTAATGAATATTGATTTTGATTATCACATCTTATTTCTCTAATATAGCCAATATCTCCATTCATGCAAGGTTTGTCAATATAATATTCTATTTCATTTTCATCATATTCAATATATGGAACAAAATAATTATTTTTTGTATTAATTACTTTGTCTCCAATTTTAAAATATATATTTTCATTTTTAGATAATGATCGACAACATTCAGAAGTAATATTGTCATTATATTTTTTTTGAATTATTTGATTAATTTTATAGGTCCCTAATGTTCCAATATTAAAAGGAAGTAAAATCAATATATCTTTATATGAATATCCTTTTTCTATTAGTTTATCATATTGTTCAATTAATATTTGTTTAATATAATTTTGATTTTCAATATAAATAAAATCATTATATTGTTCATTAATATGGTTAATATTTCCTTGCCTAACATCGGTAGATATGGTGGCAATACCTCCAATTCCATATCTAAAGACTTTTGTTAATGTAATATTAGGAATAATGTTGGCGTTTAATATATCCTGTAAAACATTACCACAACTTATAGATGCTAATTGGGCATTATCACAAATAAAAATTAAATTAGAATCAGATGGAATAATTCTTAATAAATCAGCTAATAAATTTACACCAACCATTGAAAATTCATCTATAATATAATAATCGGTTGGCTCTTCTTTTTTAGTCAAATACATGTGTATTGTGTAACTTTTTCGGCTTGTGACCTCTTTTAATCGTGCAGAAGCAATGCCAGTAGGAGCTAACAAAGTATAAGAAAAATTATAATATTCTAACATACGAACAATAGCTTTTGTTGTTTGACTTTTTCCTGTTCCTGCTGGGCCGTTTAGCATAACTATTTTATTTCCATTTGCTATAAGCTTTAAAAAATTGCACTGTTCTTCTGTATATTCAAAATCTTCTTTTTTATTTTTTTTGAAGTGATCCCAATCTATACAAATATTATTGAAAGAATTAGTTCCAGTTATTCTATTAACAATATTGTCCGCAATATAAATTTCATTCATCCATGTCGTTATTTTAGAAACATATAAAGTTTCTTTGTTATAATAAATTTTTGTATTATTTATAATAACTTCTTTAGCATAATGATATGATTGAGGAACAAGCTCTCTTAAAACAGAAAGTAATAATGGAATTTTAATTTTAGTGTCTCCATTATCTTCATTTTGTTTAAGAATCTCTAATATTCCATATTCGCATCTATAAAGACTATCTTCAAAAGCAGGAATGAGATTTAACACCATGCGATCTGCTTTAGAAAAAGAATAATTCAATAAATCAATATAAATATAATAAGGATTTTTTTTGAATTCTTCTTCAAAAATTGGAATAGATTCATATTTTTTAATAATTGTATTAATATCATGCTTTGTTTTAATTCCATATTTATTTAGAACAGGAAAGAAAATAATACTAATACAATCTTTTTTTATTTTTTCAATATATGAATTTAATCGTTTTTCACCCACATTGTAAATTTTTTTATAATCAATATCAGAAATTTGATTATTTAATATTTTTTCAATAAAATTAGGATAAGATTTATTAATATTCTTTGCTTGTGATGGCTCCATAAATCTGCATAAAATTTCTAATTCATATTTAGATTCAACATGAATATTGTCTGTAATAGCAATTCCATCATACATAAGCATTAAATAAGAATTTGGATATTTACTATTTTCTACTTTTTGTATTACTAAATGAGCTTTTTGATTAAGAATCAAAGACCCAAGATTTTCTCCAGATAAAGTAAAACTATTATATTCAGACAATTCCATTTCTTCAGAAGAATCTATATATTTACAAGACAATACTTTATAATCATTATCTATATTTTCATACAGAATTTTTTGTGGAATACAATGTACTTTAAGCATATTTTTCCTCTTTTCTTATTCTGATTATAATATAAAAGTTTTCTATGATCTTGTCAAGAGGAAAATTGCACTCTTTTAATTATTTTTATTATATTCTTTTAATTTATTTAATGTGGCTGGGTCTGTAAGAATATCTTGTAAATTACATTTAAGAGCATTACAAATTTTTAATAGTGTTATTAGTTTTGCCCCATTAATATCTCGCACCCCTCTTTCATAATCTTGTAAAACACGTACAGAAATTTCAGCTTTTGATGCAAGCTGTGATTGCGACATATTAGTTGCCAATCGAGTATTACGTAATTTTTCATTTTTATATATTATTTTCACATTAATATCCATATATTAATCTCCTTGACATTTTTGTATTTTATCGGTTATAATAAAGATAGCGGGCGGGGAAACCCGCTACCATAGTTATTAGAACTGTTTGTTCTTTTTATTTGGCTTTATACTGATTGTGATACGTTCCACTGATTCACTCTCCAAAGCCTTTTTAAGAAGTTCAAGCAGTTCTTTTATTTGCTCTTCGGTCAATCTTCGCACCCCCTTTTCCGGTGGTGTTATCTTTTCCTTTCGTTTTACTCGGCTTCCCCTTGCCTGTGATTTTATTATACGACAAATGACGTATAAAGTCAATAGTTTTTTAGAAAAAAATAAACAGAGAGCCATTTATAATAACTCTCTGTTTATAATATTTTATTTTTCAATTATTTGTTTATCACTTTGAGTAATAATTTCTCCGGTTTTATCATTGATAGAACAAATTTTTTTTACTTTTTTGTTATAAATTGAGTTTTTGTAAGTTTTTATGCGAAAATCATTTAATCCTATACGGTATCCAGTTAAAATTAAAGTTGTTCCTCTTCTAAACCAAGAAATTTCTATTATATTTTTTCCTTTATCACCATTTGTGTCACTAATTTGAGCTTTATAATAAGCATAATCATTTTTATCAAACTTGCATTGGATTACTTTGTTATTAATATCAAGAATAGTAACTAAATGATGATTGTCAATTTTATCAATAACTGTTCCAGCAATTTGATATAATTCATATTTCTTCCATTCTTTTTTTCCGTATTTTTCGGTATAAAATACGGGAGACAAAGGAATATCATCAAATAAAGAAATATTATATTTTTGTCTATTGATGTTTAATAATTCGTGTTGATTAGAATAAAATCCACATGATTCAATAGACCAATGATTAGGGTCTTTATTATCTAACATATTTGAATAATAATATATATATGTTTTATTTTTATATTCTTGTATAAAAGAAGGATTGGAAATATAATTTTTCAAAGACTGTATTTGAGAAGAAATTGCTTTCTCTAAAGATTTGTCAACTATTAAAGTTAAATCATCTTTTTGTAACCAATCTATATTTTCTTTCATCTTTAATTTACAATGTTTTTCAAAGTATTTTAGAGCTTTATTATCTAACCAATATAATTTCTTTGTCTTAAAATTAGGATGCTGTCCATATAAAAATTGCTTATTAATTACATATTTTTTGAAATAATAAGGCTCGATAATATTTTTCGGTATATTGCATTTAATTCTTAATATTTCTGGAAGATTAGACATTGTTAATGTATCTTTAATAGGAGTAGATAATATAACATATTGTTTCATTATTATTGTTCGGTCTGAATTAAATTCATCAAAACAACCTGCTTTAATTAATTGAATGAATTTGCTATGTGTAATTAAACTACCATCATAACAATTTTTTTCATAAAAGTCTTTGAATGAATTATAAGGTCTATTTTCAATAATTTGTTGACAAATGTTGATATTAATTCCAGAAATTCCTATAAGGCCAAAATATATTATGTCTTTTTCTTCCGAGGGAACATAATCTATATCAGAATTATTAATAGAAGGAGGTAATACATTTATACCAGATTGTTTCATCTTATATATGGCTTTTGAAATTTCTGCATAATTAGTATTACCAATTTTTTGTGTGCCATCTTCATTGTCTTTAAGTCCCATAGATTCAACAGAAAGACAACCACAATTCCAATAAACTTTGGGATAAAAATAATTTAGATTAAGTTCTTGAAGAGCTACAATAGAATAGCTATATGAATGTAATTGAGAAACCTTAATGTTAGCTACATATTTCTATGTAGAGCAGACTATATCTTTACCCATCTATAAGATTAGGGTAGTTTGCGCTCAAACGGTAGTCAATTTCCGTTCACTTAGTCGTTGCACTTTTTATAAGAAGTTAATCTTTCTTTAGCGATATCAAAATATTGTTTATCAAGTTCAATTCCAATAAAATTCCTATTTGTGTTGATACAGGCTATGCCTGTGGAGCCAGAACCCATGCAATTATCAAGGACTAACATTTCTTCGTTCGTATAAGTTTTAATAAAATACTCAAGCAAAGTGACGGGTTTTTGAGTAGGATGTAAATGACAAGTTTGTTTGTCAGAAGCAAAAGTGATAATACTTCTTGGGTATCTGTCTGTTTCTCCTCCGCCTGATATTTCTTGTTTCATATATCCATATAGTTCTGTATTATTTTGAGTTTTAATATATTTAGTATATGAATGAATGGGTTTATGGCCGGTTGTTTTTTGTGGATTATAAATTGGCAATTTTTTATAAAACACAAGAATATTTTCATGTGCTTTCATCGGCATTTTCTTTGCATTAAGATGACCTGTTGCCTGTGTTTTTTCCCAAATCCATTCATATTTAAGCATAGATAAATTAGATGATCCAAGAACTTTATCAAAAGGAGTTTGAGCAAATAAAAGAATTGGGGCATTATCTTTGATTATTCTATTATATTGATTCCACATAGCAAATAAATCAATAGGAGTATCCCATTTACATTTAGTTATACCATAAGGTAGATCACATAGAATTAAATCAATAGATTTATTTGGAATTGATTTCATTACTTCTAAACAATCGCCGTTATATAATTGCATATTAAAACTTCTTATAACTTAGCACAGAATCACCTTGCTGTTTTCAGTTTAGGCTTTTTCTGTTAGCATGAATATAATTCACACACCTGTTGACCAAACAGTTCACAAACTCCACTCATAATATTACTACTATGAGGCGCTTAATTGAATAACCATGCCACAAGGTTTAGGTTAAACAATCTTTTACGAATATCCCATACTTGCTGCAAATACTACATTCCATATATAATCTAAAAATACTTCTCTTGTTCCAATTTTTCGTCCATATTCAAAAAATTGTTGTTTAGCTTCAGCTTGGAGTTTTTCATCTTTTTTAGCGATAGATTTTCTTAATTTATTTGCTTCTTTTAAGCTATATCCAGATACTTCTGGGTCCATACTTAGACGCATAATTTTTTCTTGACTATCTGCTAATCCATAAGCATCGCCTAAATACTTCCAAAGAATTTCGCGCTCTTTATCATTCAATCCAAAATTTTTAGTATCTTCTATCCATTCTTGATGATTATTTTTATATTTAATATAAGAATCAATAGGTGTAATAGAACTATTTTCAGGTTGTAATCTTAATAAACTATTGGCCGCTGATAAATCCATTACTGATTTAGGTTTTGTAGCTTCCAGAGCTTTAACTGAAATAGGAGTGTCAAATTGAAATACTGAATAAATTGTAGGAATAATTTTCCACATTTCAGGATTATCATAATTTAATACGTCAGGATGTATCCAATTATAATAAGTTTCTTTCAAATTTTTCCCCGGTTTTATTTTATTGTATTTAACCAAATAATCTAAAGTTTTATGAATTTTATCAGTGCATGTAGTAGTTAGCATATCAAATTTAACGCAACCTACTTGTTCTGCATCAATTAAATCATATCCAGTAATTAAAGTTCCATCTGGTGATCTCATAGCGGATAGAAAATTGGTATAAGGTTCGTTACATATAATTATACCCGCAGCATGAATCCCTCTATTAGTTACAAGTCCTTCAATTCCTAAGCAAGTTTCTTGCAACTTAGGATATTTTTTCATCTCAGAGACTAATTCATATACTGGTTTGATTCCTTTTTCTTTATTACCAAATAAACAATCTTTTAATTTAGCAACTTTACCACGATCTACGGGAATCAAAGATTTTAAGTAACCTGCGATATCATTATTAATATCTAATCCTTTGCAGGCTTTTTGTATAGCAGTTTTAGAAGAAATTTTTGAAAAAGTTATAATATTTAATACTTTATCTTCTCCAAAATATTCTTTAATTTTTGCTATAATTGTTTTCTTTTTAGAGGCTTCTGAATCATTATCAATCATTGTGTTAGCTCATAGTTATGATTTTCTATGAGATCAGACTATATCTTCATCTCTATAAGAATAGAGAGGATGGCGCTGGACAATAGGAATTTCACCATAATGCCACTTAGTCGTTGCACCTTGCCTTTTGGCCTTGGCACAGTGTTGTCATAACCCGATTCAGTAGGCCAAGATTTTCACTGTTAGCATCTTTTTAGACACACCCCGCAAGTACGGGTTCACCATCTTGTTTTCTATATGTCACCATATAGCCAGACTATGTTGTTAATCTGGAAGCTCTGTTCCACGTTCGACACTTAAAAACCTCCAGAAAGGAAAGTAGTTTCCTAATGGAACAGGGTCAATTTGAGTAACTTCTAAAAGATAATTAGTTAATGACGCAGCACTACTACCACGAGCGGGCATAGCCAAACTATTTGATTCCCATATAAGATCAATAATTTTTGACATAGAAGAAAAATAAGAAGGAATAGAAGTATTCAGTTGTTCACTAATCAATCTAAATTGTTCAAATTCTTCATTAAGTCGAGCAATATATAATTGTAAATCTTTTCCTTTATCTACTATTTTAGATTTTAATCCTTGTTCCACTTGATAAAAAAAATATTCTTCCCATTTGTTATTGTTTTTATTAAGAGCATAATAAGCAAAATCAGGATAATTTTTATAATATTCTTTGAACCAATGCTGAATAGTAAATGAATCTGGGATTTTTTCTTTTGGAATTTGAGGAATAATTGGATCATGATTAAAATTATATCCTTTTATTCTATTACAAATTTCTAAAGACCATTCAAACATTTGTTCTATTTGTTCATCTGTAAAATCTATACACAAATGTTCTCGAAGATCATCAGGAGACATAAGATAAGTTGTTGCATAAAATTCATCAACTTCTCTATCTCCTTCTTGAGAATTTAAATAAATTTTATGAATAAAAGCATCTTCTTTTTTAAGATAATGTGAATCGGAACTCGGAATAATTTTTATTCCTGTAAATTCATGACCTTTCCACATTAATCTATTGACTTTACTTTGATCGCAATTTGCATCTTTAGGAGGTTGAATTTCAAGATAAATATTATCTCTCCCAAAAATATTTATAAATTTGTTTAATTCTCCATTTTCTCCAAATGCTTTTTCCCATTTATTGTCCAATAATAATCTGCTAATTATTCCGCCCAAGCAAGCTGTCGAAGCAATAACATGTCCTTGATTGGGTTTAATAATTTCTTCTAAATCTGAATAATATGTAGGACAACGATATATTCTTCTTTGTTTCCAACTTCTTTTCCAAGCTCTTGTAGAAAGTTCTCGAAGTTGTTTATGTCCATCATTATCTAAAGCTAATAAAATAAAATGACAGTACGGATATGTATTATGATGTTCTTTATTTATCTCATCCCATTCTTCAGGAACAAGATAAATTTCATTGCCTAATCCTAATGTAAAAGAACGATCTTTTCCCATAGAATTATAATAATTAAGTGCTTGAATATGTCCACTTAATGATTCATGATCTGTCAAAGCTATTCCAGGCAATCCTAAATCATAAGCTCTCTGAATTAGATCAGGTACACGACAAATTGTATCTGGAAAACCAAGCCCTGCATTAGAGCCAATATCCGAATGATTGTGAATACTAAAGTAGCTCATAAGTTTTAACTCCCATATGTTCCATTATACTTCTTTCTTTATCATTTAATTTATCATTCTCCCATTGTCTTTCTACAACAAAGACTAAATCTTTATAATAACCATAAGATTTCAAATATAAAATCTTTTCTTTCTTTTTTATTTCTGTAATCAATAAGGTATATTTCATTTTTATATATTACCAATTACACGCCCAATTATTATTATCGTATAATGTTGAATTTTTTGTTGTGGGTACGATTTCCCATTCTTCAATAATAGCTTGCGGATATTTATTACCATTCCATTCATTAATAGATAAAGTGATAATAGCTTCGATTTTACAATCTTCTTTTTCTATTAGTTCTACATCTTCTTTTTTAGCTCTAAATTTAATAATATTTGTGCCATTTACATTAAATTTAATTGTTGTTGTTCTATTGGTGTAAATATTATAACTGTCATTTGAAAAAGTAATATAAAACTTTGGCTTTGTTATTTTAGCTGCTTCGCTACTATTCCACAAATCTTTATTATTCTCTATTATTTGGCATAAAGATTGAGTGATTTGTTTAGCTTCAATAATAGCAGACACATTCTTTTTTATAGAAAAAGTTTGATGATTGAACCATTCAACTAAATCATTCAATTTATTTTTTTCTAATTCAATTCCACATGCTTGCAAATGTCCTTGGCATAAAGCTAAACCAGTATCATTAATTTTATTAGCAATGTCTATTGGTGATCTTAAAGAACCCATATATTTATCTTGTGTTTCTCTAATAACTAAAGTGGTTTTATGATTTGTACCTGCAATTTTATTAGCAATTAATCCATTATAAACAGTTTCTTCATTAAAAGCAAAACCAATAATTACATTATCATATTTTTCTAAATTAGAGTTTAATTCTTTTGTCAAAGTATTCACAATTTTTCTTTGATTTTTGTGACAAAATTCACAAATTTCCAATCCTTGAGAAATTGGTTTTTCCCCCACAAAACAATAAAAAAAATTATTTTTATCTTCTAACGTCCCAGCTCTAAATACAGAATTAATTTTAGGAGAAACAGTCCAAGCTATATTATATGGGCTTATATTTCCAAAAGAATAAGAGTTAATCATTGCTTTTATCATTGGATTTGTTATATTATTAATTCCATATTGGAATAAAGCATGATTTTCTAAAGATGCCATATTGCACATATCAGTAACTAAACTAATAGCTACCATATCATAATATTGATTTTTAATATCAATATTCATCTGTTGGCAATATGCTTGTACAAATTTAAATGTTACTCCACATCCAGATAAAGCGGTATTTAAATTTTCACTTCTATGATGATTAATTACTATGGCGTTAGAATTTAATTTTTCAATTTCATGGTGATCTAATATAATAACATCAATACCATATTCTTTAAGTAAATTAACTTGATTAACATCGTTAGATGCAGAATCAGGACAAAATAAAAGATTAATATCACTTTGAACAACTTGCATAATAATATCTTCTTGTTCATTTTGAACTAATCCATGTTGTTTTCCAATATGATTGTAAATAACAATATTTTTTACATCTAAATACTCTTTAAAAAAAGAATATAAAAGTGCAGATGATAAAATACCGTCAGCATCAGAATCAATAAGAATACCAATTTTTTCTTTTCTTTTAATAGCATTCTGCAATCTTTTTATTGCTTTATTCATATCTATATATTGTAATGGATTGTCTACACAATTTAAATCGGCATTTAAATATGTTTCTACATCATCCACTCCACAAGATTTAAGATAATCTTCTAAAAAATTGTTTGTTATTTTTGGTAATAATGTTTGTATTTCCATAATAATCTCCTTATAGATTTTTATAATAAAAGAACAATTTATTCTTTTATTTTTTCATAACACCAACTGCCAGGGCCATTTTCAGTAGAATAATATATATTTTTTATTCCCATTTTTTTTATTAAACCCATACATGCAGGACAGGGCCTGGCTATGCCATTTGATTCATCGCGCTTACTACGAACAATAAATAAATGTATTTTATTATAATTTTCTATATTTTGTTCTATTGAAAGAAGTGCGTCAATTTCTGCATGTAAAGTATTTCTGCTTATAGAATCATTAGGATTATATCCTCTTAATTCATTGTATTTTTTCTGCAAAGGATTTGTTTTATTTTCATAATTATGTCCTACACTAATAATTTTATTTTTATATACCACTACACATCCTACGCGAGTTTTTTTATTGTCACTTAATAAAGAAACTTTTTTTGCGCATCGTAAGTATTTTTTTATTTTTTTTTCAGATAATATAGTATTTTCATTCACAATTCTTTCTCCTTATATTTATTGCTATTTACATTGTAACAAATTTTTGCTTTAAATTCAATTAGCAAGTCATACAATTTTAAATAAAAATAAGAGGGTAAATATGCCCTCTTATTTTTATTTAAAATTAAATTAAATTCTTTCTACCAAGAACAGCAATTACTTCATCTCGTTTCATTGGCCGTTCTGGACTGGTGCCATCTACAATACCATTTTTTGTAGCTTTTGCCCAATGACCTTCATTTTTAGACCAAGCAGGTTCAGCTAATGTTTTAGCATGAAGTTCTGCTTTTTGCATAAGCTGATATGCTTGCTCATTAGTCATTTCAGAAATTAATTTTGCAACATCCATTTCTTCTTCTCCTTCCAGTCGCCGATTTACTTCAGCAGCAATCTCTCCGTGCCGATTGTATAGATAATCCCCCGGGCAAGCTTTAGCGGCGAACCACCGGTGAACCGTCATATTTTGCTTGTCCACCTGGCCGATCAAGGATTTATCCCCTTTCCACAGCAGTTTCTTGATCCCATTTCTCCGGCAGATATCTGTCAATAGGTCCAGCAATGCGGCATAGGCTTTACTTGATACCGGCCAATCTGGAGCACCACCATTATTGGCCACCTCAATAGTGATAGCGCGATTATCATTAGAGGCGCTGGAAGTGCACCAAGAACGATTTGCTTCATCTACATATAAGGCAATCCGTCCGTCGCTTCCAATGCCGTAGTTACTACTGGCTTTACGAGATGGATTTGCAAATAAAGCTCCACAAGTTTCTACACTGGCATTACCTGCCATACAGTGAATTGAAATAGTATCAATCGCATGATTGCGTTTTCCAGAATGATTAGGAGAAAGTTTAGTGTAAGTGACAAGAGGACTATTACTCATTTTCATCTTCCCCTTTTCCATTATTTATTTCTTCAAGCATGGTTTCTGGAACATCATCTTCTGAATATATGACAGGGAAAGATTTATTTTCGTCTTTCATAAAAATCCCTTCTTACTTGAAAAGATCAGCTAATGTTTTTGTATTAGATAGCATATAGGAACGCTGAATATCATTCCACTCGTCCATTTCCTTTTCCCAGCCGGTCCAGCCCTGCTGCTGTGCATACATGCGGGAGGCAATGTCTACATCTACGCCCTCTTTCTCGCTGATAGCCTTGATTGCCATGCGATTCGCATAAAAACGATTTTTCTTGTTCATAATACTTATTCCTTTCATAAATTATATTATTATATATGGAGTATTACTCCATTTTTATTTAATTATAATACTTCTTGATTGTCATAAAGCGTTTTATATTCATTTAATGTAAAGTCAAAAGGAGAGCATTTATAAGCGTTTTCAAGCCCAATATTATTATAAATAACAGAAACTTTGGCATAACCCTTAAATAGTTTACCTAATGAAAAAATTTTCTTTTCAAAGGCTTCATATTCTTTATCGCCTATGTTATGAAAATCACTATCTAAGGCTAAAATAACTTTATTTACTCCCATTTTTACAAGTTGGTTTCTTCTGTGCAATCCTAATTGTGATCCATATAAAGCTAAAACATTACTATTAGTATTAAACCAAGTATCGGCTTTTAAGACGCTTTTTTCTCCTTCTACTAATATTACTTCTTTCTTTTTTTTTATCGCAGGCCAATTATAATATATGCCATAAAATTCATTGTTGGTATTAAATTTATAACACTTATTGTTGAATAAAATTAAAGGAATATACTTAGCATAATTTATTCGATCTGGATGTAAATTTCGACATCTTATACCAATTAAATTTCCATCTTTATTTCTACAAGGAATAATAATTTGATTAGTATAATCATAATATCGTATTTCATATTTTATCATTGATTGAATACTAATACCTTCATTTATCCATCCTTCATAATACGAATTAGAAAAATTCAAAAGGATAGAATCATCATATTCTTGAAAAATAGATTCATTATTTTTAAATCTTATAAATTTTTCTAAATTTGATTGCCAATTACAAACATTAGGTTTATTAATTCTTTGGACAGATTTACTTTGAATATTAGTACATTCTAAAATAAAATTAATAGCATCTAAAAAATTACTTTTTTTATTCAATAAATTTAATCGAACTTGACAAAGAGAAATAATATCATAAGTTCGACCAGAAGTATACCCCACATAAATTTTGTTGTCTTTATAAAAAACTAATTTTCCTGGGCTACCTTTATAAGCATCTTTGTTTTTATCACCAGTCCAATAATTGATGGTAGTTTCTGTTTCATTAAAAACTGGTATATTAAGATAGTTTAATATTTTTTTATGATCTTCTATTGTAAGTTTAGATTTGAGTATTTTAACATTGATTTGCTCATTCAAATTAAATACTCCTTATTATTATTTTACAAATTTATCTGTAAAATAACTAATTTCTTTCGCTAATTCATTAATTTCTCCATAGTTATTTTGAGAATCAAAAGAAATTCTAATAGTACAAGCTGCTTCTTCATCTGTTAAGCCATAAAAATTCAATACTCTATAATCAGATTCTTCAGCACAAGCAGAATGTCCAGGACTAATATAAATTGCTTTGGTAGATAAATAATTGGTTAAAGCATCTGCGTTTATCCCAGGAAGATAAATTGCATTGATAGCAGCAATTTTATTTGTATTTTCTCCTATAATTTTATATTCTATATTTTTTCTATTAAAAACTGTTTTTAATGATTTTAATAAATCTTCGCTGTAAATATAAGTATAATCATCTTTTGTCAATGCTTCTGTCATAGCAAAAATCCCATTAACATTAGGAGTTCCTGGCACAAAACCATATTCATTATTACCACAAATATTACCACCTAAATATTTTTGTAAACGGTCACTAATCCACATAAACCCGGTTCCTTGAGGTCCATTGAATTTATGTCCACTTGCAATAATTGCATCATAACATTCTTCTGCATTATCAGGTAATACCATATGATGAATAGCAGCCGTATAATCCGCAATGACAAAAGTATTTTCCATTTTACGAACTAAAGGTTTTTTGATACCGGTAATATTATTTACTAATGTTTGTGTTTGAAATACATAGGAAGTACATATTGGATTATCATATTGATAAAAAGATTCATGTTCATCACCAAAAATAAATACTCCGTTTCCAATAACTTTAGGATGATTAAACAATCTATTAGCTAAATCCGTTGAGCTATATCCAAAAATTACAATACCTTCATTTACATGAATATATTTTTTAATAATTTCTCTACATCTGTCCATTTCTTTTTGAGCTTTAATTCCTAAAGCATGATTAGCATGAGGATTTTTGAAAAAATCTTTCACGGAGACATAATAACGAGATGTAGCAGCACTATCAAGATAAATCATTTTTTAATATACCTCCTGCATTGCGTTTTATTTTGTTTGCTATTTTTTAATTAGTATATCTTATTTTTATTAGAAAGTCAATATTGAAAGCAGTATTTTTCTAAAAAGAAAAAAACAGGGAAGGAATTTCCCTCCCTGTTGGATAACTTCGTTCGGTCAGTTTTTATTTTACCGACGAGTCAGAACCGTCACTCGTCTCATGCAGAAGTTATCGTTCCAGTCGTCATTGAATAGTAACGACAAGCAGTTTTCGCATGCTTAGGCTTGAATATAAAGCTCTAATTTATATAGCGCCATCCAGCATCCAGCGCCACTCTCTGTTGGGTTTTTAATATTATATTATATTTTTTATAATTTGTCAATGGTCATGTAATGAAAGAACTTCTTTGGCATTGGAAATGATAGACGCTGATAAAGTGCTATGTATGTTTACACCCAAACCGTTGATTGTATGTTCATGGTCAACATACTTCTCTATTATTGGGAACATATTTTGAATCAAAAAAGCGTTGTCCTGTCCACCGAAATTTCCTATAACAATGGTATTACATTTGTCGTATTTTGCAATCTTTTGTTGAATAATTGCTTGATATTTTGCAATTTTCGTGCTTTGGGGTACAGCCCAATAAATGCCTTTTGTTTTGGTGTCCTCAAAGAAAAAGAAATGAGGCCTGTAATTATTTCCTTCTTTGTTGACCATCAATTTACTATCATTCACTAAGGAAAAGAAAGAATCCTTAATATGATACGATTTCCCAACACTAACGCTCATTCTTTACATCCTCTTTTTGTAAAAGTCCCCCACCCGAAATGAGTGGGGGACAAAATTTACGCACCGAATAATTTATACCCCGCACCATCAGTAAGCGGCAAACATTTACGCACCGAATAATTTATACCCCGCACCATCAGTAAGCGGCAAACATTTACAAAACAAATTTTGTTAAGCAGAGTCTTTGTTGAAAGCGTCTCTACTTTCATTTTTATTATATACCCCATCCTCTATTTTGTCAACAGGAAAATAGTCACATACAATTATTCATACCTGCTTGATTTTTGAAAAATTACAGTTCTATTGTTTATTGATTTATGATTTTCTTTTATTTTAATAATTAAGCGCCCAGACAAATGTCAATACTATTCCAATAATAATCCCAAATATAATTGATATTATTATTTTTCCTTTATTACTATTATTGTCATTTTTTACATTTTTAGTTTGAGAATATGAAAATTCATTTTTAGGTGCTTGATATTCTTTCTTTTGTTGTAGAACAGGCTCAGGAACAATTTTTTGTTTTGATACATTTGATTCAACAGTTTTATTGAGCAAATTTTCTTGATCTTCTTTTGAAATAAAAGATGCAATTTTTTCGGAATTGATAATTAATTGTCCGAATCCTTGTGTGAGATATAACGTACAAATAGAAGATAACATAAATACAAATCCTAATATCGCTGTACTCATATCTTCTATATCTGGATAAGTATAATTAAAATAATTTGCACATCCTGTAAAAATCATTATAAGTGAAACAAAAATTCCTAAGAAGCCTATTATTTGTCCCATTATTTGGATTTTTACACCAATATCTTTAATGAACATATTTTGATTCTCCTTTATTTCTCATAATCTCTCAAGGATCGGTTTAAGTTTTTCTTTTACCTCCTTATTGCTATTTGCATACAATTCTATTAATTCAAATATAGTAATCACCCCACATTCTGATTCAACATAAAGAATAACAAATCCTTGTATTTTAACATCAAAGTTTTTTAGAATAATGGGCAATGATTTACCTGAATATTGTTCTCCATCAGGAAGCATAGTAAATAATTGGAAGAACAAATATCCAAACAAAACAGAAACAATATGAAATGCAATAATATTTAGCTTTGTACTTTTGAAATCTTCTATTTTCCAGAATTCTTTTAGCTGTCTATAATCTTCTTCAATTTCAGGCCGAAGACAATATATTTTCAAAATATTTATTGCTGGCTGTGACGTGTCAGTAGTCGCAAAAACAAAATATTTATTTTCTGATCTATCCCATACAACACAAGCATTAATTTCTACATCGTTATCAGAGGGCTTACTATTCTCAGTCCAGTATAAGCCAAGGTTTTTAACTAAACATACTTTTTGATCTCTATAACGATTAACAGGATGTTTTATCCATTCGTTTTGTTCTTTCGCTATTTGAATGGCAATTTTATAGATTTCCATATTTTGCTTTAGTGGAATATAAGTGTCTACTTTTCTTTTAGTTTTAAGGTAATTGATTATTCTTCGAGACAAAAAACCTCTATCATTTATCAAAATATCTCCTGGTTTGAGTATTGAAGTTGTTTGTAACATTTCTTCACTTAATGCTAAATCATGTATATTTAATGGTCCAAATCGAATTTCTTCTATCAGCCCACCATCATTGACTATTCCTCTAAGAGTAGAGAGTTTATATCCTCTGGCATTTTCTTTGATCCCATAAGGCGTCCTCTTGCTACATGCTATACCAGCGTTTTCATAATTTGTATTAAAAAAAATTTACTTCTAAATCTGTACAGTCAAGAATATGAATATTAGGTTCCATTTCAAATTTGGGGATAATATATTTTTGAACAGTTAAATTATATCCCTCAAATAATGTATCTGGATCATATTTCCCAAACAAAAAACGGAGGCTTCCTTCTTGCATTAGCCCTTTGTTTAAACCTTTTTCATTATCAATGAGAGTATATCCTAATTTTGCAAGCGTCCTATGATCGTTAATTGCATAGGGAATATCTGTTAAACTGGTTTTTATTTTCATTTTTGCAGCAATAGAAATAGCCCAAATAATATCATAAGGGATTGTCTTATTATGAGCCCTTTTATCTGGAATACTTTTACAAATATAAGACAGAATATCATTGGTGTACATAGCGAGAATAATTTCATCAATTAAATTTTTTGAACAAAGAGAAGCTGTATCAAGATGTCCATTTTTGACTTTTTCAAGAATGGACTGTTTGTTTTCTTTGCAGATTTTTAGCATTATATACACCCCCTTTCTTTGTTCACAAATAGTGTACCATAATTACACACGATTGTCCACCATTCGAGCTATTTTTATTCACCAAACGAGAACCATTTTTATATATAGTTGTAAAAAAAGGGGTGAGAAGATATGGTCGATATAGGAAATAAGATTAAAGAACTTAGAACAGAACAAAAAATGACTCAATCTGATTTAGCAGAAAGATTAGGCGTAACAAAATCATCTATATCTTCTTATGAAAATGGAAGTAGGCTTCCCTCTTATGATATATTGCTTAAAATTGCTCGTATTTTTAAAGTTAGTACAGATATTTTGTTAGGGCATGGAGATAAAAATGAGATCAATCTAAATGTTTCTGGATTAACAAATGAGCAAATTTTATTTTTGAAAACTTTGATTGAGGATTATAGAAGGGCCAATATCATATCTTCTTTGTTTGATACTTTTCCAGATGAAATAAAGGCACAAATAAATGATTATATAGAAACAGGAAACAAAAAAGAAACATTAGGAATTAAGAGTGTGGGGAAAGCTAAAATTACACTTAAAAACAGTCACCGCTCATACCATCTAAAAACTAAAAAGATTAAATAAAAATATCGTATCTCTGTTAAAAGAGATACGATATTTTCTACTTTACGAATTGAAGATTAAAAAAATTTATGTTGACTTTCCTCTTAGAATATGCTATTATAATAGCACAGAAAGCGTAATGCCGCACGCCCATACTCTAAGGTATGGTATCACGAGTAAGTTTTACCGCTGACCAATATGCGGTATATAAGTGGTTGGGTTGTAAGTTTTGCCCCCGCCGAAAATGGCGGGGGTATTTTTTCTTCATTTATATTGTTTGATGTGTGATAGCGACCCTGCTTCAAAGGACTATTTTAATAAGTACATTGAATTGATGAAGAGTTTGGGGCAAGATACCGAGTATGAAGAAATTAAGAATATTGATAAGTTTTTCAATATTGAGTAAAAAAAATGTAATTTTATATAAATAATTATTAAAAAATCAAGAGATGTGATAAATCCATCACATCTCTTGATTTTTTAATAATTATTTTTGTTATAAAAATAAATTTAATATTCTCTTTTTATTTGTATAATAAAACAAAAAAGTATTCTTTAAGCATTATGTTTTACTCTATCATGTTCTTCTGCTCGTTTAGCATTATTAAATCTATCTAAAGTTCCTACTAAATATCCTGTGATTCTACGGATTCTATCAAAAGGCACACCATCATTTTCATGGCGTCCGCAGCCGGGGCACTGGTCTCCGATGATCCCAGAGAATCCACACACCGGGTCCCGGTCCACCGGATGGTTGACCGAACCGTAGCCAATGCCCTTCTCTTTCATGCAACGGATGACCCGTTCAAAGGCGTCCAAGTTCTCCGTGGGGTCTCCATCCATCTCAATATAGCTGATATGACCGGCGTTGGTCAGGGCGTGATAAGGTGCTTCAATGGCAATCTTGTCATACGCGGAGATGGGATAATACACCGGCACATGGAACGAATTGGTGTAGTAATCCCGGTCGGTAATCCCCTCAATAATTCCATATCTTTTTTTATCTATATTAACAAAACGTCCTGATAAACCTTCCGCAGGAGTTGCTAATAAAGTAAAATTCAATTTACGCTTTTGACTTTCTTCATCCATTCGTTCCCTTAAATGACCTACAATTTTAAGCCCTAATTTTTGTGCTTCTTCACTTTCCCCATGATGTTTTCCAATTAAAGATTTTAAAGTTTCAGCTAATCCAATGAATCCCATTGATAGGGTGCCATGCTTTAATACTTCTCTGACTTCATCTTCCCAATCTAAATTATCTGAATCTATCCAAACGCCTTGACCCATTAAAAATGGAGCGTTTTTTACTTTCTTTTTGCACTGTTGCTCAAATCGCTCTAATAATTGATCTATACATAAATTGACCATATTATCTAATTTCTTAAAAAATAAATCAATATCTCCTTTAGATTCTATTGCTAAACGGGGAAGATTGATTGAAGTAAAGGATAAGTTACCACGTCCGTTACAAATTTCTCTTTCAGGGTCTACTACATTACCAATTACTCTTGTGCGACAATTATGACTATTAATTCCATTAACATCAAATCTATCGCTTTCTGTCTCTACATCGTAACTCATTTCTCCATTCATATAATCAGCATCTTTAATATCAGAAATTTGAGAAAGTGTAGACATTAAAGGAGACATTGGGTAAATATTGGACCATATAAGCCCCTTTTTCTTTTTTTCACAAGTCATTGCTATTAATAAATCTTTAGAAGCTCCAAACTCTACTCTATATGCAGTTTTATCTTTGTTTTCACTATCATAATGAGTTTCATATAATTTAGCATTAAACCCTAAACTTTGAATAAGACACATTTCTTGTAAAGCGAGCTCTTTATTTACACTTCCAATTTGAGCACGTAACCCAATACCTTTTTTGGATGTTTTTTTATTAATATATCCATCTGCATCCATTAATCCCGCTAAAAATGCAAGTCGAATTTCATAAGAAGAATTAAAAATTTTATTAGGAATACGACGTTTTTGTTTGATTCCACCTTCAAACAAAGAAATATATTTATTAGACATTGCAACGGAACCACAATGAATTGTCAAGTAATTTCCTTTTTCATCACGATGATTTTCTATAATAGTAGAGTTAGGTAATAATTCATTACATTTTTGAGCAATATCATACTCATCCATACCTACATAAATATCAACCGCTCCACCTGTTAGTCCAGCATCACAAAGAATAACTCCAGCTAACCATGCTTCTTCTTTGCTAAAAAACGAATTAGACTTTAGATTTGTAGGTTGTTGAACAGTAATAGGAGCATAACTGCCTAACGGAATATCTTGTACATAAGTACGTCCTAAACCATCAATAGGCAAAGGATGATCGTTTGTAGCTACAAGGATTCTTCCATTACTATAAACTACTTTTTTCCACCCATATACATCTAAGTTCCGTAATACCGTTTTTACTTTAACAAATCCAGAAACATTAGAATCATAAATTTCAATATTTAATTCTTCATTGGTTAAATCAAAATATTCGGTTTTTCCTTTAATAAAAGGTGTTTTATTTAATAATTCTTTTACTCGGAAAAACATTCTTTCTATACTTTCTACATAAATTGTCTCATTAATACGATAAGTTACGACTGATTCCTTTGCAACACATCCCATGTAGGCAATTTCCGTCTCCGGGCGTCCTTCTTTATAATATTGAAGATTAAAAGGCGCGTCAACAAAAGAGAAGTTAGGAAATAGTCTTTTAGCTGAACAACGTATAGCCAATTTAAATAAATCATAATTTACATCTTCTGGATTATAATTTACTCCCTCTTTAACACGGAAAATTTGAATAGGGAAAATAGGAGTCTCACCGTTGCCTAAACCAGCTTCCGTTGCTAATAGAATGTTTTTCATTACCAATCTTCCCTCTGGACTGGTATCCATTCCATAGTTAATCGAAGAGAACGGCGTTTGAGCTCCTGCTCGAGAGTGCATAGTATTTAAATTATGAATTAAAGATTCCATAGCTTGATAAGTTGCTCGATCAGTTTCTTTAACTGCTTGCTGATGAGCAAATCTTTGGCATTGCCTTATCTTTTCTTTATCATTACAATAATTCATTAAGAATGCTTTCTCTTCCTCAAAATAAGGCTCGCATTTTTTTAATTCTAATTCAGGCACAAGATTTTTGTCTTTTTCGATCTTTTGAGCATTATTCTTAATATCTTTTTCTAAAATTGTGTTGTCCACAAGTAAAATTAGACTTTTAGCTAAATTTTTTAGATAAAGTTTTTTGAACGTCTTCCGCACTCCCATGGCCATGGAATAATCAAAGTTCACAATGGCTTGCCCGCCATGCTGATCATTCTGGTTGGACTGAATGGCGATGCAGGCCAGAGCAGCATAAGAAGCAATGTCGTTGGGCTCTCGCAGTGTGCCATGCCCTGTGGAGAAGCCCCCATCAAAGAGCTTAATCAGGTCAATCTGGGTACAGGTGGTGGTCCCCATAGGGGCAAAATCCATGTCATGGATGTGAATATCTCCATTTATATGAGCTTGTGCATGCTCTGGTTTTATCATAAACATCTGATAGAACTGCTTGGCCCCCTCGCTGCCGTACTTGAGCATGGTGCCCATGGCTGCGTCTCCGTCGATGTTGGCGTTCTCTCGCTTAATATCGCTGTCCTTGGCGGAGGAGAAGGTAATATTTTTATAGGTAGAAATTAAAGGAGAATTTTGTTCTCTAATTTGATTACGTTGAAAACGATAAATAATATATTCTTTGGCAGTTTTAATAAATCCATTAGTCATTAAAGTCTGTTCAACTATATCTTGAATATGTTCTACATTAATATTATCATTATTTTCTGTTTCAAGCACAGAAACTACCTTATCAGTAAGAAAAGTAACCGTTTTTTTAGATTTTTTTTCTTTACTGGCCTCAAATGCTTTACCAATAGCAACTTTAATCTTGTGTTTATCAAAAGAGACTAATCTACCATCTCGTTTTTGGATTTGTTTAATCATTACGCTTTTCCCTTCCAATAGTTTTATTTCTTAGAAACACAATATGTTGTGTTTAAATTCTGTCTTTTTATTATAATATTGTATTATCAATTTGTCAAGTAATAAGATCACAATCTTCAATTCGTAAAGTAATAGCTACATCCCAAAGGATGTAGCTATTAACACGATTTTAAAAAGTATTTCTACTTTTGTTTTTTTCTGGGAAACTCGTTCCTTCTCCCTCGGTTGACCCGAGTCATTAGCCCAACCACTTGGCATGATGATTTAGTTTTACAATACTCCTGGGCGGCGCCCTATTCATTAAATAGGCATCACGGTGAGTATCAACCCGTTAAAAAGAGAAAGATTATTCTTCCTCTTTTTTTATATTGCGCAATATAAAATTGAACTTGCCGTTCTAATATGCTTTTTATATTATAAAATAATTATTTTATTTTGTCAAGATAAATTGACAAAATTTTCAAAATTAGATATACTAATCAAAAGGAGGTGTTGATAT
>UMLP01001682.1_pt1 | contig 22739 bp, 20 predicted proteins | sample 1966581 | NCBI WGS metagenome assembly UMLP01 (sample SAMEA4836205, study PRJEB28245) | human gut metagenome | biome: gut microbiome; material: fecal sample | place: Denmark | collected 2008
ATTATTCATGTTTATATCTTTTTTTTCTTCAATTTGTTTGGAGTTTATAAAAAAGCACTTACCTTTGCAGCATAATTATACGAGACAATAAATAAAAGAACAATAAAGACAATTTAGTTATGAATCTACATACATCTATTAACCTGGCAGTCCTGCATATTATTCGCGTCGTGGTGGTGGCATCAAGAGCGTGAGAAAGGTTATGTATGTATTCGTACGGTAAAGATATTTATAATAAGCCTTTCTCATTCCGGTGAGAAAGGCTTTTTTCATAAAAGGAGACAGATAAGATGAAACATCAGTTACGCAGTTCGTTCAGCACGCAAGGTCGCCGCATGGCAGGCGCTCGTGCATTGTGGACGGCCAATGGCATGAAGAAAGAACAAATGGGAAAGCCCATCATTGCAATAGTCAATTCTTTTACTCAGTTTGTTCCGGGGCATGTGCATCTGCATGAAATAGGTCAGTTCGTAAAGAAAGAGATAGAAAAGCAAGGCTGCTTCGCCGCCGAATTCAATACGATTGCCATCGACGACGGCATTGCAATGGGGCATGACGGTATGTTGTATTCCTTGCCGTCGCGCGACATCATTGCCGACAGTGTGGAGTACATGGTGAATGCCCATAAGGCGGATGCCATGGTCTGCATCAGCAATTGCGATAAGATCACTCCGGGTATGCTCATGGCGGCGATGAGGCTGAACATCCCTACGGTGTTCGTTTCCGGTGGCCCTATGGAAGCCGGAGAATGGAACGGGCAGCACCTCGACCTGATTGATGCCATGATTAAGTCGGCTGACGAAAGCGTGAGCGATCAGGAAGTTGCCAAGATCGAACAACACGCTTGTCCCACTTGCGGATGTTGTTCGGGCATGTTCACCGCCAACTCCATGAATTGCCTGAATGAAGCAATAGGACTGGCGCTTCCGGGTAACGGCACGATTGTGGCTACGCATGAGAACCGGAAGAAACTGTTTGAGGATGCAGCCAGACTGATTGTTGAAAATGCGTATAAATACTATGAGGAGGGAGACGAAACGGTGCTTCCCCGCAGCATTGCCACCCGCGAGGCGTTTCTGAATGCGATGACGCTGGACATTGCAATGGGCGGATCTACGAATACGGTGCTTCACTTGTTGGCAGTGGCACATGAAGCCGGGGCGGATTTCACAATGGATGATATTGATATGCTGTCCCGCAAAACTCCCTGCCTGTGTAAAGTGGCTCCCAATACTCAGAAATATCATGTGCAGGATGTTAATCGTGCCGGCGGCATCGTGGCCATTATGGGCGAACTTGCCAAAGGAGGACTGGTGGATACGAACGTGCATCGTGTGGACGGAATGACATTGGCGGAGGAGATAGACCGGTACTGCATCACCAGTCCTAATGTTTGCAAGGAAGCGATCGGGAAATATACCAGTGCCGCTGCCGGAAAATTCAATCTGGAACTCGGTTCGCAGGGGGCTTATTATAAGGAATTGGATACGGATCGTGCCGAGGGATGTATTCGTGACTTGCAGCATGCTTATAGCAAGGACGGCGGTCTGGCTGTACTGAAAGGAAATATTGCACAGGATGGTTGTGTGGTCAAGACAGCCGGAGTGGACGAAAGCATCTGGAAGTTTACCGGCCCTGCCAAAGTTTTCGATTCACAGGAAGCTGCGTGCGACGGTATCTTGGGCGGAAAGGTGGTCAGCGGCGATGTTGTCGTCATTACCCATGAAGGCCCGAAAGGTGGGCCGGGCATGCAGGAGATGCTGTATCCTACTTCCTATATCAAGTCCCGCCATTTAGGCAAGGAATGTGCGTTGATCACCGACGGACGCTTTAGCGGCGGCACTTCCGGACTGAGCATCGGACACATCTCTCCCGAAGCTGCGGCGGGCGGCAATATCGGTAAGATTCAGGACGGCGACATCATCGAGATAGATATACCGAACCGTTCTATCAATGTGAAGCTGACGGATGAGGAACTGGCTGCACGTCCTATGACGCCGGTGACGCGCGACCGTCGGGTGTCCAAAGCGTTGAAAGCGTATGCCAGCATGGTGAGTTCGGCAGACAAAGGGGCTGTAAGGCTGATAGATTAAAGAAAGTTTTAATAGAAATATACTTGACTTGATGGAAAACTTAATAACAGGCGCGGAAGCATTGATGCGTTCTTTGGAACATCAGGGGGTAAAGACCATTTTCGGTTACCCGGGTGGCAGCATCATGCCCGTATTCGATGCTTTATACGACCATAGAAAGAATCTGAATCATGTTCTGGTGCGCCATGAACAGGGAGCTGCACATGCGGCACAAGGCTATGCGCGTGTGTCGGGTAAGGTGGGCGTATGCCTGGTTACCAGCGGTCCGGGCGCAACGAACACCATTACAGGTATTGCGGATGCCATGATAGACAGCACGCCGGTTGTTGTCATTGCCGGACAGGTTGCTACGGGATTCCTTGGAACCGATGCCTTTCAGGAGGTGGATCTGGTGGGCATTACGCAGCCCATCACGAAGTGGAGCTATCAGATCCGTCGTGCGGAAGATGTGGCATGGGCAGTGGCCCGCGCTTTCTATATAGCGCAGAGCGGACGTCCCGGTCCGGTTGTGCTGGACTTTGCCAAGAACGCTCAAGTGGATAAGACGGAATATGTGCCTACCAAAGTGGATTACGTGCGTAGCTATCTGCCTGTACCCGAAATGGAACCGGAAGCCATACAACAGGCTGCCGATTTGATAAATGCGGCGGAACGTCCGTTGGTGCTGGTGGGGCAGGGCGTGGAGCTTGGCAATGCGCAGAACGAACTGCGTGCTTTCATCGAAAAGGCGGATATGCCTGCCGGTTGCACCTTGTTGGGGCTTTCCGCATTGCCAACGGAGCATCCTTTGAACAAGGGGATGCTGGGCATGCATGGCAATCTGGGGCCGAATATCAATACCAATAAGTGCGATGTGCTGATTGCGGTAGGCATGCGTTTTGACGATCGTGTGACGGGCAAGTTGTCCACGTATGCGTCGCAGGCAAAAATAATCCATTTCGATATTGATCCGGCAGAGATAGACAAGAATGTGAAAACGGATGTTGCCGTATTGGGCAACTGTAAAGATACCCTGGCTGCAGTGACCGAATTGCTGAAACCTGCCGGACACAAGGAATGGCTCGACAGCTTCTTGTCTTATGAACAGATGGAGGAAGAAAAGGTGATCCGTCCGGAGCTGCATCCGGCAGGCGACACACTGAGCATGGGTGAGGTGGTGCGTGCCGTTAGTGAGGCTACAAACAACGAAGCCGTTTTGGTGACGGATGTGGGCCAGAACCAAATGATGTCTGCCCGCTACTTTAAATATAGCAAGGAACGCAGCATTGTCACTTCCGGCGGTTTGGGTACAATGGGCTTCGGCCTTCCTGCCGCTATCGGCGCCACTTTCGGACGTCCCGACCGTACCGTTTGCGTCTTTATGGGCGACGGCGGTTTGCAGATGAATTTGCAGGAACTGGGTACGGTGATGGAGCAGAAAGCTCCCGTTAAGATGATTTTGCTGAACAATAACTTCCTGGGTAACGTTCGTCAATGGCAGGCTATGTTCTTCAACCGCCGTTACTCGTTCACTCCGATGATGAACCCGGACTATCTGAAGATTGCTTCCGCCTACGGTATTCCGGCGCGTCGGGCGCTTACCCGTAAGGAACTGGCGGAAGCCATTGAAGAGATGATTTCGACAGACGGCCCGTTCCTGCTGGAAGCCTGCGTAGAGGAGGAAGGAAATGTTATGCCGATGACGCCTCCGGGTGGCTCTGTGAACCAGATGTTGCTGGAATGCTGATATAAATGAAGAATTATGAATTCTTCACTTATCATTCTTAATTAAAAAAAGTATGGACAAGACATTATATACAATTATCGTTCATTCGGAGAACTTTGCAGGTTTGCTGAATCAGGTAACGGCTGTTTTCACCCGCCGGCAAATCAATATTGAGAGCCTGAATGTTTCGGCATCCTCTATCAAGGGGGTACATAAATATACCATTACTGCCTGGACAGATAAAGACACTATTGAGAAGGTGACGAAGCAAATCACCAAAAAGATAGATGTGTTGCAGGCGCACTATTTCACAGATGATGAAATCTACCAGCACGAGATTGCGCTCTACAAGCTGACGACTCCCACGCTGGAAGAAAAACCGGAAGTGTCTAAGGTGATCCGCAAATACAATGCGCGTATCGTAGAGGTTAACTCCGTATTCTCCATTGTGGAGAAAAACGGTATGAGTGAGGAAATAACCAATCTCTACGAAGAGCTGAGCGCTTTGGGGTGTGTGCTCCAGTTTGTGCGTTCCGGACGTGTTGCCATCACTACGAGCTGCTTTGAACGTGTCAACGAGTATCTGGCAGATCGTGAAACAAAATATCGTCAGAGTAAAGAACAACAAGGACAATGAGTGAAAATAACAAGATAGGTACTTATAAGTTTGTGGCCGAACCGTTTCATGTGGACTTCACCGGCCGCCTCACAATGGGGGTGCTTGGCAACCATCTGCTGAACTGTGCGGGATTTCATGCGACGGAACGCGGTTTCGGCATTGCAACCTTGAATGAGGATAATTATACATGGGTGCTTTCCCGGCTGGCTGTCGAACTGGACGAGATGCCGTACCAATACGAGGATTTTTCCATCCGGACATGGGTGGAGAATGTCTACCGTCTCTTCACCGACCGTAATTTTGCCATTATCGACAAGGACGGAAAGAAGATAGGATATGCCCGTTCCGTATGGGCGATGATCAGCCTCAATACCCGCAAACCCGCCGACCTGCTGACTTTGCATGGAGGCAGCATCGTGGATTATGTGTGCGACGAGCCTTGCCCCATTGAAAAGCCTTCGCGCATAAAGGTCGCTTCTGCGGAGCCGGCTTCTTCTCTCAATGCCAAGTATAGCGATATTGACATCAACGGACACGTAAACAGTATCCGCTATATCGAGCATATCCTCGATTTGTTCCCGATAGAACTGTATAAGGAGAGCCGCATCCGTCGTTTTGAAATGGCCTACGTAGCCGAGAGCTATTACGGTGACGAGCTCACTTTCTATAAGGACTATGCAGGCGACGGCGCGTATGATATAGAAGTGAAAAAGAACGGCAGCGAAGTGGTTTGCCGTTCCAAAGTAATATTTGTAAAGAAATAATTTATTAACCAATCAGTTGGCATAAGCCACAAATAAAAATTAAAACAAAAAATGGCACAATTGAATTTTGGCGGTGTTATTGAGAATGTAATGACCCGCGAAGAATTTCCTTTGGAAAAAGCACGTGAGATTTTAAAGGATGAAACAATCGCAGTTATCGGTTATGGTGTACAAGGCCCCGGTCAGGCTTGCAACCTGCGCGACAATGGTTTCAACGTAATCGTAGGCCAGCGTCAGGGTAAGACTTACGAGAAGGCAGTGGCAGACGGATGGGTTCCGGGTGAAACTCTGTTCAGCATTGAGGATGCTTGCCAAAAGGGTACTGTCATCATGTGCCTGTTGTCCGATGCGGCCGTTATGTCTGTATGGCCCACGATGAAACCGTACTTGACGGCCGGAAAGGCACTTTACTTCTCTCATGGTTTCGCTATCACATGGAGTGACCGTACGGGTGTGGTTCCTCCCAAGGATATTGACGTTATCATGGTTGCTCCTAAGGGATCGGGTACATCACTCCGTACAATGTTCCTCGAAGGCCGCGGCTTGAACTCTTCTTATGCTATCTATCAGGATGCTACCGGAAAGGCTTTGGACAGAACCCTTGCACTGGGCATCGGTATCGGCTCGGGTTATTTGTTCGAGACTACTTTCATTCGTGAAGCTACTTCCGACCTGACCGGTGAACGCGGTTCTTTGATGGGAGCTATCCAGGGATTGTTGTTGGCTCAGTACGAGGTTCTGCGTGAAAACGGCCACACTCCGTCGGAAGCGTTCAACGAAACAGTTGAGGAACTGACGCAGTCATTGATGCCGTTGTTTGCAAAGAACGGTATGGACTGGATGTATGCCAACTGCTCTACTACTGCCCAACGCGGTGCTCTCGACTGGATGGGCCCGTTCCACGATGCTATCAAGCCGGTGGTGCAGAAGTTGTATCAGAGCGTTAAGTCGGGTAACGAAGCCCAGATTTCTATCGACAGCAACTCTAAGCCCGACTATCGTGAGAAACTGAATGCAGAGCTGAAAGCGTTGCGTGAGAGCGAGATGTGGCAGACTGCCGTAACGGTTCGCAAGCTCCGTCCGGAAAACAACTGATCTCCGGTGCGGACTTCTGAATAATAGAAGAGGTTGTCTCAGGTTTGAAGATTGCTCTGGATAATACAGGGTGGTCGGTTAATTCAAATTTGGGGCAATCTCTTTTTCATTGCCTGCCGTTCACCTTCTTCACGTATTCGAGCAGTTGCTTGTAGAAAGCATGGTGTCCCAGAGTAGATGCTTCTCCCAATATGACGAGTTTCATGCGTGCCCTTGTTATTGCCACGTTCATCCTGCGCAAATCATTCAGAAATCCTATTTGGCCTTCTTCATTGGCGCGTACCAGACTGATGAAAATCACGTCACGCTCCTGTCCCTGAAATCCGTCGACGGTGTTGACCGTTATCAGGCTGCGGTAAGGACGCAGGGTGGCGCTGCCTTTTATCTTTCCCCGCAGGTATTGCACTTGCGCCTTGTAGGGCGAGATCAGCCCGAAGTCGATACGTTCCTCAAGAATACGGCTTCCGCCTATCCGCAGGATGTATGCTTCCAGTTCTTTCAGCAGTAAATGGGCCTCCTCCTTGTTGATGCGTCCGAATGTTTCCCCGACAAACTCTTCCTTGAAGTCCATGTCGGAAGTGTCGATCCATGTGACGGGAGTGTCCCAGTCCAATATTCCCCGGTGGCGTATTTCGGGAGCCGCCTCCAGTTCCCCGTCATAAAACCAATTCGAGGAGAAACGCATAATGTCCTCGTGCATACGGTACTGCACTTTCAGTAGGGATACGGCAGACGGCTTGTTGGCGGCGACTTTCTCCATCAACGTACGTTCCAGTCCGCCACGTGCGGCTTCATAACATTTAATGGTGGGCGGCAACTGGCAATGGTCCCCTGCCAGCACCACCCGGTCTGCCTTGCGGATGGCTATCCAGCAGGCGGCTTCCAGGGCTTGGGCGGCTTCGTCGATGAACAGTGTGCCGAAGCGGCGGCCGTTTAAGAGACGGTGATTGCTGCTCACCAGCGTGGAGGCAATGACGTGGGCGCTGTCAAACAGTTCGGTGTTGATCCGTACTTCCAGCGCTGTGGCGCGGTCGCGCAAGCGGCTCATGCGGCTGCGTATTCCCTCGCGTTCATCATAACTGCCGCGGCGGGCTCTGCCACCCAGTTGCCTCAGTTCCTTACGGATGCTCCATAATTCGGGATAAAGCGGATGGTTCTCGAAGCGGCGTTCGTAAGTGAAAGAGAGCATCTTGTCATTGACGCGTGTGGGATTGCCGATTCGTAAAACATTCACGCCTCTGTCCACCAGCTTTTCAGAAATCCAGTCCACTGCCATATTGCTTTGTGCGCAGACCAGCACTTGGGGTTCGCGGTGCAATGTTTCGTAGATAGCCTCTACGAGCGTAGTGGTTTTGCCCGTTCCCGGAGGTCCATGCACGATGGCTACGTCGCGGGCGCATAGCACCTTGTTGACGGCTGTCTCTTGGGTAGAGTTCAACCAGGGGAAGCGCACCGGATAGAGTTCGCGGAACCCGGCTTTCATCGTACCCAGCAGTGTGTCCCGCAGTTCGGCGAGTCGGTTGCCTTTGGCACGAAGAACATCTTCCAGCGCCTCGAACATCGTGCGGTAGGAGGTTTCGTCGAAGTAGAGCTGAACGCCGAGGTTGTCGGCAGACTGTATATCCATAACAGCTCCTGCGCCGGGCATAACCACTACCATACGCACATCGTCCGCATAACTGACGGTGGCCGTAAAATTAAAATAAGTGATCTTTCCGTCGGCCGATTGGCGGAAAAAGCAGACAGGACGTCCGAATTCGAAATTATGTTCTATATCGGTGTTTTCGGTATGCGTAACCTCTATTACTAATTGGTTCAGGGAGTTATAGTAACTTCGCCCCGGTGAGGCAGGATACCAGCAGAGTCCCCGTTTGACTTTCCGGGCGACACCCATATTTTCTGTTTGCCGCTTGAACTCTTCTTTCTCGTATTCGTACTCCATGCGTAACAGGAGTTGTTGCCGTTGAATATGTATAATAGGAGATTGTATGTCGCTCTTTTCGTTCATTCTTATCATTGTAAAGCTCTGTGAGACCTGTCTCCTCTGTGGAGATTATTCTTTTGCAAAGGTAATAAATCCCCGCCGTTGGGGGAAGAAATGCTTTCTTTTGTTAAACTTTTCCTTGTTCTATTTTGTTTATTATATTAATTTGTAATCTTTACAATATTGAAAAACTAAAAAATAAGAGTGGTTATGGTTTATGATTTGACAATGCTTAAAGCGTTTTATTCGCTTTATGAGGGGAAGATAGGGCGCATCCGGACTGTGTTGCAACGTCCGCTGACTTTAGCAGAAAAAATTTTGTATGCTCATTTGTATGATGAGAGAAACGTGAAAAACTACAAACGCGGCGAGGACTACGTAAATTTCCGTCCCGATCGTGTTGCCATGCAGGACGCAACTGCACAGATGGCATTATTGCAGTTTATGAATTCGGGACGTAATGAAGCGGCTGTTCCTTCAACCGTACATTGCGACCATCTGATTCAGGCATATAAAGGAGCCAAAGAAGACATTGCCACCGCTACCAAAACCAACGAGGAAGTCTATCGTTTTCTTCGAGATGTCTCTTCCCGTTACGGCATCGGCTTTTGGCAGCCCGGAGCAGGCATCATTCATCAGGTCGTATTGGAAAACTACGCTTTTCCGGGCGGCATGATGATAGGCACCGACTCCCATACTCCGAACGCCGGTGGTTTGGGCATGGTGGCTATCGGCGTTGGCGGTGCCGATGCGGTGGATGTGATGACCGGCATGGAGTGGGAACTGAAGATGCCCCGCCTGATCGGTGTGCGTCTCACCGGAGCGCTGAGTGGGTGGGCAGCCCCCAAGGACGTTATTTTGAAGCTGGCGGGAATCCTGACTGTGAAGGGCGGGACAAATGCTGTCATCGAATACTTCGGTCCGGGCACTGCTTCGCTTTCGGCCACCGGAAAAGCCACGATTTGCAACATGGGCGCGGAGGTAGGAGCCACCACCTCGCTTTTCCCTTACGACGAACGCATGGCAACCTACCTGAAAGCCACCGGACGCGAAGAAGTGGCGGACATGGCTACTGCCGTTGCCGCAGAGCTTCGTGCAGATGACGAGGTGATGGCCAATCCGCAGAAGTACTATGACCGTATTATTGACATAGACCTTTCTGCATTGGAGCCTTACATCAACGGACCGTTTACGCCGGATGCGGCTACGCCCATTTCAGAGTTTTCCGAGAAGGTTTTGAAGAACGGTTATCCCCGTAAAATGGAAGTGGGGCTCATCGGCTCCTGCACCAATTCGTCCTATCAGGATTTGAGCCGCGCCGTCTCTTTGGCGCGTCAGGTTACGGAGAAAAACCTGCATATGGCTGCTCCCTTGATTGTCAATCCGGGTTCGGAGCGCATACGCGCCACAGCGGAACGCGACGGCATGATCGGCGTCTTTGAAGAGGTAGGAGCTACGATCATGGCAAATGCCTGCGGCCCTTGTATCGGGCAATGGAAGCGTGTGACGGACGATCCCGTCCGCAAGAATTCCATCGTGACTTCCTTCAACCGTAACTTTGCCAAGCGCGCGGACGGCAATCCGAATACGTATGCGTTTGTGGCCTCTCCCGAACTGACCATGGCGCTGACCATTGCCGGAGATTTATGTTTCAATCCGCTGAAGGACACGCTGATCAGTGCCGACGGCAAAAAGGTGAAGCTCTCCGAACCGGTGGGAGAGGAGTTGCCGCCGAAGGGATTTATGGCAGGCAGCGAGGGATATACCGCGCCTTCCGGTGTAAAGGCGGACATTGTGGTGGATCCCCGGTCGCAACGCTTGCAACTGCTCACCCCGTTTCCTGCTTGGAATGGGGAGAATTTGCTCAATATGCCTTTGCTGATTAAGACGCAGGGCAAATGCACCACCGACCACATCTCGATGGCGGGTCCATGGCTTCGTTTCCGGGGGCATCTGGAGAATATCTCGGATAATATGCTGATGGGGGCCGTCAATGCTTTCAACGGTGAGACGAACAAGGTGTGGAACCGTTCTACAAATACGTACGAAACGGTTTCCGGTACGGCGAAGCTGTATAAGTCCGAGGGTATTCCTTCCATTGTCGTAGCCGAAGAGAATTACGGCGAAGGCTCCAGCAGGGAACACGCTGCTATGGAACCGCGTTTCCTGAATGTGCGTGTCATACTGGCAAAGAGCTTCGCGCGTATTCACGAGACGAACCTGAAGAAACAGGGCATGCTGGCGTTGACCTTTGCCGACAAGGCGGACTATGACAAGGTGCAGGAACACGACTTGCTTTCCGTTGTCGGTTTGAGGAACTTTGCTCCGGGACGCAACCTGGAGGTGGTGCTTCACCATGAGGACGGCAGCAAGGAGAGCTTCGAAGTACAACATACTTATAATGAACAGCAGATAGGCTGGTTTCGTGCCGGTTCTGCATTAAATGCACGATAGAATATGGAAAAAATTACTGTACCTTTTATTACGGGTGACGGAGTTGGGGCAGAGGTGACCCCGTCCATGCGGACCGTTGTGGACGCAGCCCTGAAAAAAGCCTATGGGGGCAGCCGGAGCATAGAGTGGAAAGAGGTTCCGGCGGGCGAACGGGCGTTTCATGAAACCGGCTCTTGGCTGCCGGAAGAGACAATGGAGGCGTTCCGGAAGCATAAGATAGGCATTAAGGGACCGCTGACTACGCCGGTGGGCGGCGGCATCCGTTCGTTGAACGTGGCGTTGCGTCAAGCGCTCGACTTGTATGTGTGCCTGCGCCCTGTGCGCTGGTATAAAGGCGTAGTCTCTCCGGTGAAAGAGCCGCAGAAGGTAAACATGTGTGTGTTTCGCGAAAATACCGAGGACATCTATGCCGGCATCGAATGGGAAGCCGGAACGCCGGAGGCGGAAAAGTTCTACCGTTTCCTGCATGAGGAGATGGGGGTGGCTAAGGTGCGTTTTCCCGAAACCTCTTCCTTTGGCGTGAAGCCTGTCTCCAAAGAAGGGACGGAACGGCTGGTACGTGCGGCATGCCTCTATGCGCTCCAAAACCACCTTCCCTCCGTTACGCTGGTACACAAGGGGAACATCATGAAGTTCACCGAAGGCGGTTTCAAGAAATGGGGATATGAATTGGCAGAGCGCGAGTTCGGCAGGGAGATAGCGGACGGACGTCTTGTCGTTAAGGACTGCATCGCTGACGCTTTCTTGCAGAACACGCTGCTTGTTCCCGAAAACTATTCGGTCATCGCCACTCTGAACCTGAACGGCGATTACGTTTCCGACCAACTGGCTGCCATGGTGGGCGGCATCGGCATCGCTCCCGGAGCCAATATCAATTACGCGACAGGACATGCCATTTTTGAGGCGACCCATGGTACGGCTCCCGACATTGCGGGAAAGGATATTGTGAATCCCTGTTCCATCATTCTTTCGGCTGTGATGATGCTTGGGCATTTGGGCTGGAAAGAGGCGGCTTTGCTGATAGAGGACGCTCTGGAGAGCAGCTTTGCGGAAGGGCGTGCCACTGCCGACCTGGCCCGTTTCATGCCGGGTGGCGTCTCGTTGTCCACATCTGCTTTTACACAGGAAATTGTGGAAAGAATAGAACGCTGCGGGAGATAAATACCATTTACTTAACAAAAACATACATATCATGAAGAAGGAGTATCTGATTTATAAACTGTCCGAAGATTTGAAAGAAGCGACCCGGATCGAGAATGAACTGTTCAAGAAGTTTGATGTAAAGCGCGGCTTGCGCAACGAGGACGGAACGGGAGTGCTGGTGGGACTGACCAAGATAGGCAATGTGGTGGGCTACGAGCGTATTCCGGGGGGCGGACTGAAACCTATTCCGGGGAAACTGTTCTATCGCGGTTACGACCTTGAGGACTTGGCGCATGCCATTCTCAAGGAAAAACGCTTCGGCTTTGAGGAAGTGGCCTATCTGCTGCTTTCCGGTCGTCTGCCCGACAAGGAAGAGCTGGCTTCCTTTCGCGAGCTGATCAATGATAATATGCCGTTGGAACAGAAGACGAAGATGAATATCATCGAGCTTGAAGGAAACAACATTATGAATATCCTGGCACGCAGCGTACTGGAGATGTACCGTTTCGATCCGGATGCGGACGACACCTCGCGCGATAACCTGATGCGCCAAAGCATCGAGCTGATTTCGAAATTCCCCACTATCATAGCCTATGCCTTTAATATGCTTCGCCATGCCACTCATGGCCGTTCATTGCATATCCGTCATCCGCAGGAGAATCTTTCGCTTGCAGAGAATTTCCTCTATATGCTGAAGAAGGACTATACGGAACTGGATGCCCGCACCCTCGACCTGCTGCTGGTGTTGCAGGCGGAACATGGCGGCGGTAACAACTCTACGTTTACGGTACGTGTCACTTCCTCCACCGGTACGGACACTTACTCTTCCATAGCTGCGGGCATCGGCTCGCTGAAAGGCCCGCTTCATGGCGGAGCCAATATCCAGGTCACCGACATGTTCCATCACTTGCAGGAGAACATCAGCGACTGGGCCAGTGTGGACGAGATAGACACCTATTTTACCCGTATGCTGAACAAAGAAGTGTACAACAAGACGGGACTGATATATGGCATCGGCCATGCCGTCTACACCATCTCCGACCCCCGCGCCCTGCTGTTGAAGGAGCTCGCCCGCGACCTTGCGCGTGAAAAAGGCAAGGAACGGGAGTTTGCCTTCCTTGAACTGCTGGAGGAACGTGCCATTGAGGTCTTTGGCCGCGTGAAGAACAATGGGAAAACCGTTTCGAGCAATGTAGACTTCTATTCCGGCTTTGTATACGAAATGATTGGTTTGCCGCAGGAAATCTTCACTCCGCTGTTTGCCATGGCGCGTATCGTGGGCTGGTGCGCACACCGCAATGAGGAACTGAATTTCGAGGGGAAACGCATCATCCGGCCTGCATACAAGAATGTGCTGGAGGAAGTGGCGTATATCCCTATCAGGAAGCGGTAGGATTTACCTGAGAAACACAAGCGTCGGATCACCTTATTCTTTCCTATATGGGGTATCTTTCTTTCCACCATGGTGGAAAGAAACTTTCTCCATGAGGGAACAAAACTTTCTTCGTGGAGGAAAGAATAAATATTGGCACTTCCGACGGTAAGCATTTCTGCTCCTTTTTTATAATTCTCGCAAGAAAACGATTTGGAAGTCGCAAGTTTTCTTTATATTTGCCACATCTAAATGAAAGGATATGAGCGAGGAGGGGTTTCATCTGTTTTTGGGAGCGATGTGTGCCACTGCACTTTTTGTATTCATCGCCCTTTATTTCATCAAAGCCGGATATGGAATGTTCCGTACGGCATCATGGGGATATTCCATTAACAACAAGTTGGCATGGGTGCTGATGGAAGCGCCGGTTTTCATTGTCATGTTTTGGCTGTGGGGCAGGAGCGGGGTTGGCTTTTCTGTGCCGGTGTATCTTTTCTTCCTGTTGTTTCAGTTGCATTACTTTCAGAGGTCGTTTGTCTTTCCTTTTCTGCTGAAAGGGAAGAGCCGGATGCCGGTAGCCATTATGGCTATGGGCATTGTGTTCAACGTCCTGAACGGAATGATGCAGGCAGGCGGTTTGTTCTATTTTGCTCCTGAAGGGCTGTATGCCGGTGGTTGGGCCTATTTGCTGAAACCTCACGCCTTGCTGGGAGTGCTGCTGTTCTTTGCAGGCATGTTCATAAATCTTCATTCCGATCACGTGATACGCCATCTGCGCAAGCCGGGCGACACGAGGCATTATCTTCCGGCAAAAGGTCTCTACCGCTATGTCACTTCGGCCAACTATTTCGGTGAATTGGTGGAGTGGACAGGCTTTGCCATACTCACCGCTTCACCCGCTGCATGGGTGTTTGTCTGGTGGACTTTTGCCAATCTCGTTCCCCGTTCCGACGCCATTTACCGCCACTACCGGGCAGAATTCGGGGATGAGGCTGTGGGAAAACGCAAACGCATCATACCTTATATCTATTGAATAACCGAAACTTCATAATTCACAATTCACGATTCATAATTCACAATTCATAAAGTCGTCACATGGAATCAAAATTATTCACACCGGTCACTTTCGGACCGTTGACTTTGCGCAACCGTACCATCCGTTCGGCTGCTTTCGAGAGTATGTGTCCGGGCAACGCTCCTTCGGATATGTTGCTCAATTATCACCGTTCGGTTGCGGCAGGAGGTATCGGGATGACCACTGTGGCCTATGCCGCCGTTACCCGGAGCGGCCTTTCTTTCGACCGTCAGTTGTGGATGCGTCCCGAAATAATTCCGGGGCTTCGTAGGCTGACCGATGCGGTGCATGCTGAAGGCGCTGCTGCCGGAATTCAGTTGGGACACTGCGGAAACATGTCCCACAAGAGCATTTGCGGGTGTACGCCCGTCGGTGCAAGTGGCGGCTTTAACCTCTATTCGCCCACCTTTGTGCGCGGGCTGCGTGCCGATGAACTGCCGGAACTGGCGCGTGCCTACGGGCGTTCGGTGAATTTAGCGCGTGAGGCGGGGTTCGACGCTGTGGAAATCCATGCGGGACATGGTTATCTCATAAGCCAGTTTCTGTCGCCTGCCACCAATCATCGTAAGGATGAATTCGGCGGGTCTTTGCAGAACCGTATGCGTTTTATGGATATGGTGTTGGAGGAAGTGATGAAGGCTGCCGGCAACGATATGGCTGTACTTGTGAAGATGAACATGCGCGACGGTTTCCGGGGAGGCATGGAGATGGATGAAACGATGCAGGTGGCGAGGCGTCTCGAACAGTCGGGTGTGCATGGACTGGTGCTGAGTGGCGGTTTTGTGAGTAAAGCGCCCATGTATGTGATGCGCGGGGAAATGCCGATTCGCAGCATGACGCACTACATGACGTGCTGGTGGCTGAAGTATGGAGTGCGTATGGTGGGCAAATGGATGATACCGGCGGTTCCCTTCAAAGAGGCTTATTTTCTGGAGGATGCCTTGAAGTTTCGTGCAGAGCTGAAAATTCCGTTGATATATGTAGGCGGACTGGTTTCGCGTTCCAAAATAGACGAGGTGTTGAACGAGGGCTTCGATGCCGTACAGATGGCACGTGCATTGCTCAACGAACCGGGTTTCGTAAACCGGATGCGCGAAGAGGAGGATGCCCGCTGCAATTGTAAGCACAGCAATTATTGCATAGCCCGGATGTACTCCATTGAAATGGCTTGTCACCGGCATCTGGGCGAGGAGCTTCCCGCTTGTCTGAAAAAGGAAATAGAGAAAATTGAAGCCAAAGGGTGATTGGAATTTTTATAACCGGTAATTAATAATTGATAATCGTGAAACTTGCTGTCATAACCGGCGCCGACGGTGGCATGGGAACGGAGATAACGCGTGCTGCGGCTAAGGCCGGATATAGGATTGTTATGGCTTGTTACCGCCCTGAAAAGGCGGAAAAGGTAAAGGAAATGCTGGTGCGTGATACCGGCAATCCGCATATTGAGGTGTTGGGCGTCGACTTGTCCTCACTTGCATCTGTGGCGGCGTTTGCCGAGATTCTTTTGAAACGCGGCGATGCCGTCGGTCTGCTGATGAACAATGCGGGGACAATGGAGACGGAGCGCCGCATCACAGAGGATGGCTTGGAGCGTACGGTAAGCGTCAACTATGTGGCCCCTTATTTGCTGACGCGCAAACTTCTTCCTCTGATGGGAGAAGGAAGCCGTATCGTGAATATGGTGTCTTGTACTTATGCTATCGGACATCTCGATTTTCCGGACTTCTTCCTCCGCGGCAGGAGAGGGGGCTTCTGGCGTATTCCTATTTATAGCAATACGAAATTGGCTCTGACCTTGTTTTCGATTAATCTGGCTGCCCGCATCAGGGAAAGGGGCATCGTGGTGAATGCTGCTGATCCGGGAGTGGTTTCCACCAATATCATAACAATGCACATGTGGTTCGACCCGCTGACGGACATTTTCTTCCGTCCTTTCATCCGTACGCCGAAACAGGGAGCGGCTACGGCCATTCATCTGCTGCTGGATGAGGATGCCGGAAAGCGTACGGGTACGTTGAATGTGAACTGCCATCCCAAGCGGCTTTCAGGGAAATATACCGGTCATGTGCAGATGCAGGAGCTGTGGAACAGGACGGAAAAGATTGTGGAGAAATGGTTGTGACAAAAAAAGAGCGGGTCTTAGCACCCGCTCTTTTTTGTCTTTATGCTTTGCTGACTTTTGTCAGATGGAAAGCTCTCTTAATACGTTTACCAGATCTTTCTTGATAGGCTTGTCATTCTTGATGGCTTTCGTGAAAGGTACATAAACCACTTCATCATGCTCTATGCCGATCATGACATTGCGCTGGCCTTCCATAATGGCATCGATTGCTGCGGCGCCTAAACGGCTGGCAAGGATACGGTCGTGCGCCGTCGGGCTACCGCCACGTTGCAAATGGCCGAGGATCGTTACACGCACGTCATACTGGGGATACTCGTTTTTCACGCGTTCGGCATAGTGCATCGCACCGCCGGTTAATTCGCTTTCGGCTACAAGCACGATACTGCTGTTCTTTGATTTGCGGAAACCGTTCTTGATGAATTCTTCCAGTTGGTCCACTTCCGTACTGAATTCCGGAATAATGGCCGCCTCGGCTCCGGAGGCGATAGCGCCGTTCAGAGCAAGGAAACCTGCATCGCGTCCCATTACCTCAACGAAGAAAAGGCGCTCGTGGGAAGTCGCTGTGTCGCGAATCTTGTCTACGGCATCCAAAATCGTATTCAAGGCGGTGTCATAGCCGATTGTCGTGTCTGTTCCGTAAAGGTCGTTGTCGATAGTTCCCGGCAGACCGATACAGGGAACGTCGAATTCTTGCGCGAAAATGCGCGCACCTGTCAGAGAACCGTCGCCGCCGATAACCACCAAAGCGTCAATGCCTTCTTTTTTCATGTTGTCATACGCAACCTGACGGCCTTCGGGAGTGGTGAACTCTTTGCAACGGGCTGTTTTCAGAATAGTACCGCCCAGTTGGATGATGTTGCTCACATTCTGGCTTTTGAATTCTTTAATCTCGCCGGTTACCAAACCTTTGTAACCTCTATATATGCCTTTCACTTGAAGTCCGTTGTAAATAGCCGCGCGTGTCACTGCGCGAATAGCTGCGTTCATTCCCGGAGCGTCACCGCCCGATGTTAAGATACCGATACACTTAATTGTTCCCATAACAATCTCCTTATTTAGTGTTAATAATTACCTTAAAAATTTGCTGGCAAAGATAACAAAAGCTTTTTAAATTCGTGATTTTATTGCCTCGGATATTTCTTCCATTAACCATTTGGGCGTGGAGGTGGCTCCGCATATGCCAATGGACTCTGCACCGAGGAGCAGTTCGTTATCTATTTCTTCCGCACTGTCAATCAGGTGCGAGTTCGGATTTACTTTTTTACATTCGCTGAACAGGATTTTTCCGTTGGAGCTTTTCTTGCCGCTGACAAAAAATACCAGGTCGTGCGAGGCGGCGAATTTCTTGATGTTGGGGATGCGGTTGGCTACTTGCCGGCATATGGTATCGTAATACTCGAAAGTGACATCCGGGGATATATGCTCTTTTATATATTCCACTATCTTCTGAAATTCGTCGAGTGATTTGGTGGTTTGCGAATAGAGGCGTATGCTTTTGCTGAAATCCAGCGTTCCGGCTTCTTCCAGCTTTTCAATGACGATTGCCTGCCCTGTGGTCTGTCCCACTAAGCCCAGCACCTCGGCATGCCCGTTTTTGCCATATATGACGATCTGCTTCTCTTCATCATCCTCCTGAATGTACTCCTGCTTGATTTTCTTTTGCAGGCGTAGCACCACCGGACAGGTGGCGTCGATGATCTCTATGTTGTTGCGCCGGGCGATTGTATAGGTCTCAGGCGGTTCGCCATGTGCCCGTAACAAAACTTTGACGTCATGCAAACGGTTGAACTCCTCATGGTTGATGGTGATGAGGCCCATGGCTTTCAGCCGCTCCACTTCACGACTGTTGTGTACAATGTCGCCCAAACAGTATAAGGTTCCGCCTTTGGTCAGTTCTTCTTCAGCTTTATTGATTGCGGTCACTACTCCGAAGCAGAAACCGGATCCTTCATCTATTTCCACTTTTGCCATATCGCAGATTTTTTGGATTATGCTTTACAAACCTTTTCAAACTGTGTTGCCAGCCATTCCTTTTGTTGTGAGATCGTCATGTGGCTATTGTCCAGCAGCAATGCGTCGTCGGCTTTGCGGAGAGGGCTTACCTCTCTGTTTTGGTCTATATAATCCCGTTGTTTCACATTCTCTAAAATCTCGTCGAAACCAGCTTCCTCCCCTTTGGCTTTCAACTCGTCATATCTGCGCTGTGCGCGGATTTCGGGAGAGGCCGTTACGAAGATTTTCAGTTCGGCATCCGGAAAGACGGTAGTGCCGATGTCGCGGCCGTCCATTACAATGCCTTTGGATTTTCCCATTTCCTGCTGTTGGGCTACCATTGCTTCGCGTACAAAGTCGAGTGCGGCAATGGGACTGACGCGGGAAGATACCTCCATTGTACGAATCTTTTTTTCCACGTTGACACCATTCAGAAACGTGTCGGGACGTCCTGTATCCGGATTCAGTTGAAAAGAAATATGAATGTCTTTAATCTGCTCTTTCAGCTTCTCCGTATCAATGTCGTTGCCGGTGAACAGACCGTTTTCCATACTATATAAAGTGACGGCGCGGTACATGGCTCCGCTGTCAATGTAGATATAACCTATTTCGCGGGCCAAATCCTTGGCCATTGTACTTTTCCCGCATGAAGAAAAACCGTCGATTGCGATTGTAATCTTTTTCATATGAAATGATTTTATACTATATTTATATGGAAATATTCTTTTCGATAGAAAAAAATGAATATTTCAATTAAAATTCCTGCCAAAGATACGGTATTTTTAAAATATCTCGTTACATTTGTGGCACAAAAGCAGAGGAAGGCTTTTGAAGAATTAAAAAAATGAAAATGCACTGCTTATTGTGTGAAAAAACACAGCTAAGCAAAAACAATAGTGGGAAAAGTACTATATTTGCCACAGATGGGAAACACTAATAATTATAGTATAAATTATGGAAATTAAAAAGACACCTAAGGCAGACTTGGAGAACAAAAAGTCAACTTGGCTGCTCGTCGGTTACGTGATTGTGCTCGCGTTTATGTTCATCGCATTTGAGTGGACAAAACGTGATATCAAGATTGATACGAGCCAAGCCATTACCGACCTTGTATTTGAAGAGGAAATAATTCCTATTACGGAACAACCTGAGCAGGCGGCTCCACCACCTCCTCCTGCCGCTCCTCCGATTGCAGAAACCTTGACAATCGTGGAAGATGATGCCGATGTGGAAGAAACTACTATTGCTACATCTGAGGAAACAAATCAAGCTGTAGAAATTAAATATGTTCCAGTAGCCGTTGAGGAAGAAGAACCGGAAGAACAGACTATCTTTGAGGTAGTAGAACAAATGCCGGAATTCCCGAATGGCGGTATGGCCGGCTTGATGCAGTATCTGAGCAAGAACATCAAATATCCTACTATCGCTCAGGAAAACGGTACCCAAGGTCGTGTAACTGTACAGTTCGTTGTTAACAGAGACGGTAGTATCGTAGATGCTAAAGTTCTTAGAGGTGTGGACCCGTATTTGGATAAAGAAGCTATCCGCGTGATCAGTTCCATGCCGAAATGGAAACCGGGTATGCAACGTGGTAAGGCAGTGCGTGTAAAATATACGGTGCCTGTAATGTTCCGATTGCAGTAATAAAATATTTATAACGTGAGGAGGCTGCCTAAAAGCAGCCTCTTTTCATTCTCTGCTATTCTTAAATTGAAATACTTATGTTTACAGCTTCCGAGCTTCTCGAAAAAATAAATTCTCATATTGCAGACCTGCAGTTTATCCGTACTCCCAAAGGTTTATACGATCCTGTCACCTATGTCTTGTCAATGGGTGGAAAAAGAATCCGTCCCGTATTGATGCTTATGGCTTACAACCTCTACAAGGAGGATGTTGAGTCTGTCTTTTCACCGGCAACGGGTATCGAAGTATATCATAATTATACATTGCTGCATGATGACCTGATGGATCGTGCAGACAAACGTCGTGGAAAAGACACTGTGCATAAAGTCTGGAATGACAATGCCGCCATCCTTTCGGGTGATGCGATGCTGGTGCTGGCTTATCAGTTTATGGCGCAATGTCCGGTGGGGCATCTGAAAGAGGTAATGGACTTGTTCAGCCTAACGGCGCTTGAGATTTGTGAAGGTCAACAGATGGATATGGAGTTTGAACGGCGAAATGATGTGAAAGAGGAGGAATATTTGGAAATGATTCGTCTGAAGACATCTGTTCTGTTGGCTGCGAGCTTGAAAATAGGAGCACTATTAGGGGGCGCTTCTGCAGAAGATGCGGAGCGTTTGTATGACTTTGGTGTGAACATGGGAGTAGCCTTTCAATTGAAAGATGATTTGCTGGATGTATATGGTGACGCCGCTGTCTTTGGAAAGAATATAGGTGGGGACATCTTGTGCAATAAGAAGACTTATATGCTGATCAAGGCTTTAGACCATGCGGATAAGGAGCAACTGAGTCAATTGGAGCATTGGATCACCATTGCTGACTTTAATCCGGTTGAGAAGATTGCAGCCGTAACCGATTTGTATAATCAGATAGGGGTTAAAGGTCTTTGTGAGAATAAAATGGTAGAATATAGTGACAAGGCTATGGGTAGTCTGGCTGCTGTCAGTGTGTCGGATGAGAAGAAAAAAGAGCTGGAAAAACTTATAAAAGAACTGATGTACCGGGAAGTGTAACCAATATTAATCCGATTACCCAATGCCTTATAGGAGATTACCAAATACAGACCAAGCAAGAATACGGGCGCTGAAAGCCGTAGTTGTGAAAGGCGATATATATAATGTATATGATTTGGCAGTGTCTTTAAAAACTCTTACGGATGCCAGAAATTTCCTGATGAAATTTGAGGCTGCCCAAGCGTATTATGCCGAGTGTTTTGAACGCCAGTCGAAAGCCGGGCGTAAGCACCAGTCGAATGTAAAGATAGCACGCCTTTATATCTCGCATTTTATTCAAGTCTTGAATTTGGCTGTAATCCGTTCGGAAATCCGCACTGCGCATAAAGAGTATTACGGCTTGGACATGAAGAGTAATAATGTACCTGATTTGTCCACCGAAACAGCTCTCGCAGAGTGGGGACGTAAGATCGTTGACGGTGAGAACAGACGTACTTCTCAAGGTGGAATCCCTATTTATAATCCTACCATTGCCAAGGTCAGGGTACATTATGATATTTTTATGGAGAGTTATGAGAAGCAAAAGAATTTGCAGGCCTTGACAGCCCGTAGCCTGGAAACGCTTGCTTCCATGCGTGCCGAGGCTGATGCTTTGATCTTAAATATCTGGAATCAGGTGGAACAGAAATATGCAGGAGTCACACCCAATGAAAAACGCTTGGACTTGTGTCGTGCTTATGGCCTGATTTATTATTATCGTACCGGAGAAAAAGAAGAAATAACGAAATGAGGTTAGTCGATTCACATTCCCACCTTTTTCTGGATGAATTCCAATCTGATTTGCAACAAGTGATGGCCCGCGCTCAAGCAGCGGGAGTAACTCATATCTTCATGCCCAACATCGATAGTACGACCATAGAGCCCATGCTTCGTGTTTGTTCGGAGTACAAAGGATATTGCTTTCCGATGATGGGGCTGCATCCTACTTCTGTAAATGCCGATTATAAGAAAGAACTGGCCATTGTGTCCGAACATTTGGCAATGCCGAATGATTATGTGGCAATCGGTGAAATCGGCATGGATCTCTATTGGGACAAAACTTTCCTGAAAGAACAGCAATTTGTTTTTGAGCAACAGATACAATGGGCGTTGGAATACGAACTGCCCATAGTTATCCACTGTCGTGAAGCATTTGATTATATATATAATGTACTGAAACCTTACAAAACATCTCCTTTGAAAGGCATTTTTCATAGTTTTACAGGTACATTGGAAGAAGCGCTCCGCATATTGGAGTTTCCTGATTTTTCTATTGGTATCAATGGCGTGGTGACATTTAAAAAGTCGAATTTGCCGGAAGTTTTATCAAGCATACCTTTAGCGCGGATAGTCCTTGAAACCGATTCCCCCTACCTTACTCCTGTGCCGAATCGGGGGAAGAGAAACGAGAGTGCAAATGTTAAGGACACCCTGTTAAAAGTAGCCGAAATATATGGGAAGCCGCCTGAGGAAGTGGGCTGCATCACTTCTGAAAATGCCTTAAAAGTGTTTGGAATACTCAAATAAGGTTCCTAAGATTTTAAAGTTTATTAATTTTGAGATTTTATTGCGGATAAAACTTTGATAATGCTGTGGAAGAACAAAAAAAAGAATACATTTGTAGCTGAAAACGCTTGTGGTTCGCA
>UMLP01041353.1_pt1 | contig 21623 bp, 15 predicted proteins | sample 1966581 | NCBI WGS metagenome assembly UMLP01 (sample SAMEA4836205, study PRJEB28245) | human gut metagenome | biome: gut microbiome; material: fecal sample | place: Denmark | collected 2008
CGGCGGCTACTAAATACGACCCAATCACTATTACTACTCCAAGAATGATAGCTATCCGTATCCGGGCTATTCAACGCAGACATATCCATCGCTGTCCGATTCTCCAAATCCATCATCCGGATCTCCGCATCCGGGTGCCAAATAGGGAACTGCCCATAAGCGGTTTCCGTGTACATCAGGAAACGTCCATCGGGAGAGATACGGGGAAATGTATAGCTCAAGCTATCCGCATGTACCAACGTATCGATCGGGAAGCTGATCTCGCCACGATCCGGATCAAACGCGACACGACAGAGATTATAACGTACCTTATCATAATTCTCCGGCATCTTCTGGGCCGGGGCCGTACAGAAATAAAGCCATTTACCATCCGGAGAGAACGCAGGGAAAGTCTCGAATGCATCTTTTGTGATCAATGAGGCTTTCGAAAGGATTTCTTTGTTTTTCACGTCATACACCACCACATCGGACTCCAAGTCGAACACTTCCATCTTTTTCTCTTTCACGGAATGGAAAAACTGTTTGATATCATTTACCGATGTGGAGATATAGCGCCCGGAAGGATGCCAGAAAGGATATGTCATATTACTGATCGTCCCATTCGTTTTCGTATTCAATTTACTGATTTTCTTGTCTTGGACAATATAAGTTCCCCCATTCGCCGCACGCATATGGAACATCATCTGCCCCGGATCTCCCATACAAAAAGAATGGCAGTTCATACAATTATAGCCGGTCATATCGTTACGGATAATCGGCTGTTCGTCAAACGACTCCAAATTCCGCTGATAAATACCCACAATATGCCATTTCTCGTATCCCGGCTCTATCAAACGGTATACTAAATGAGAGTCGATCGCTTGATCACTGATATAGACAGAGAATGGTGCCCATTTAGTCCATCCGTCTCCCTCTTTCGTCGTGATCGTTACAAAAAAGGCTTTACCTTTATTCGCACGGGTAAGCCGTTCCCAATCCTTGGACTTAAAACAGATCGTATTCGTTCCGTAATACTCAAACACCCCCTGCTCGCTACCCTCGATCTTCGCATAGCATTTTTCAGCGGGCACGTCAATACGGAAATTCAATGGGGCTATATTATAAGGTATAGTAACCCCTTGGTAATCCGGGAACATCGGCGGGGGAGACATGCGTTCGTTCTCGGCAACAACAAAGCCACCCGGATGTACCGCCCAAAAACCCAAGTATAGTACAATAACCAGAACTTGCAATAGTAAATATCCGATCACAAAGTTTCGGACGATCTTTCGTTTCCTCGTATTATCCATCATAATTATTGTCGTTTAGGAGTCGGGGTAAATTGAGCGTAATAATAATAGGTATCGCCAAACTGCGCTTTCAAGGCGGCAGGAGGCATGCCTCGAGCCACTTTCATAAATTGCAGAAAGCGGTTTTGTACCTCCGAACTGATCGGATAGCTTTTGAACGCCTCCGGGTCTTTCTGCACGGCAGCGAAAAACAGGCATATAGCCTCCTGATAGAGAACGGGAAATGACTCGCCTCGCTCTTTCATCAATTCCATATAATGCATAAATGTCATCAAGTCTTTATAAACCAACAAGTATCCCATTCCATACTCAAAAGCCGGACGATTATCGGCATGATCGTCGATCAAGAAAGCCAGCGCATTGGGAAATGTCAAGGTCAAGTCTAAGGGATTATCCGTTACCGGAAATACCGCCCGCTTCGCCTTTATCCAATCGGTAGAGGCACAAACCACGGAGTCGAGCAACGGGCGCTGCGCTTTTGCCCAATCCCTGTAGTGGGGAGTCGATTCAAGGATCTTAATATATTTCTCGGCGGCACGGTATTCGCCGGTTACCAGATAAGTCTCCACCAAACGCTTCATCAAACGAGGCTGCACGCAACGTTGCGAGCTTAATACACCCACAAAGGCGAAACGTTGCGCTGCGTTTACCTGCCCTACTTGCCAAGCAACCTCGCTCGCCTCGATCAATCCCATCCGGCTTTTCGGATCGTGCGGGATAAAGCCCTCCACCCCGATCTGAGGGAAACGCATCAAATCGCCAGAAAATCGTCCCGTATGTGATAAAGCCAGATTCAAATAAATCAGGGCATCCATATCCCGGACCGAATGCGCACGAGCATGTGAGACTATCTCTTGCCATTCTCCCTGCCGTGCATAGTAATCGTACCGATAGGCCTGCTCCATCGGGTCTTTCTTATAGAGAATCCCATAAGTCATCGCTATCAGAAGGAAAGCGTAAGAAACGATTCGCTTCCAAGATTCCTTACGGATAAAAACCCGGTTCCTTACATAATAAAGAATTAAAACGATCAAAGGATATGAAAGCCCGATATATCCTAAAGAATTAGGTATCGGATATTCGGGATGGCATAGATGTTTGCTGAAGAACGCTTCCCGCATCGGAAGAATATAAACCGTACGCATGGCGATCAACGGTAGCAAACCTCCCCAAGCGATAGCGATAATGGCTACTCCAAAACGAGCCTTATCCTCTTTAGCACAACACTCATAAACCGCGATCAATAAGGCCAATAATAAATTAGCGGGTGCCGCAAAAAAATAAGAGCCCCCCAAAAACAAGAAGCCAAAGAGATAACGAAGCCAATCAATCTTGATTGAAGTATACAAATACGCAAGAACCTGCACGAAAGCGAGCATCGTCAACAAGGCGATTGACTCCTGCGGATAGATCCAAATTAAAAAAGAGGGAAGAATAGCCGCCAACATAGAGGCACGCGCCCCACAAGCTTTTAAGTAAAGGAAAAAACAGCCGGAGATCAGTCCTAATAATAAAGCGATCACTACCGAAGCTCCATAAGGATGGATAAACGCGAGCGATAAGAACTCAGTCACATATTCATTCAATCCACCCGGTTCGGCCAATCGGTCTTGGAAATAACTACCGGTAGTCTGAAACATCATATACTGCTCCAGAAACCGATACCAATACCGAAAATTCAACTCTATGAATAGGATACTTCCTATAATAAAAAGGAATAGTATAATAGTATTATTGTTAACAAATAGTCTATTCTTCATTCTCCAACTGTTTTTCAGATCGTAAAGATAGAAAGTATATAGAAGATGGCAAAAGAAAAGGTTTAATTATTATATTGAACACGGAACACACGGAGCGTGTGCTCCATGTTCAAAGCTATATTTCTTACATCTGTTGCTCGCCGCCGCCGGAACCGCCGCTCTTCATATCATCGTTGCTGATACCTCTTTTTACTTTCTTGATGGCATCTTTCAAGGTGCCAAAACGATAAGATACACTAACCATTAACATTCTCATCGTACGGTAATTGATCTCACGACGGAAGAAGGTATCATCGGAAGTAGTATTTTCCATCTTCATTCGCTTCCAGAAGGGGTTTTGGAAAGACAACTGGACAGATAGCTTTTTCTTCAAGAAATCCTTGTTCACGGAGATTCCCGTGAAATAGAATGGAGAGCCTTTCCCCTGTAACTGGATCCAAGGAGAGAAATATCCTCCCTGTATGTTCACACGGAAATCCAACGGGAAATTAAACTGCGTACCGGCGAAAATACGTCCGCTGAATCCACTATTCGCCATATCATTCTTTTCGCTCTTCAAATCCGTATAATCCATTCCACCATTCATATAGATACGGAACAAAGGAACCGGATTCCAATTTGCGTATACGAATAAGCCGGTAGATTGTTTCTTTCCGATATTACCGTAGGTGGTTTGGAAAACACCCGGATTCTCCGGATCGATAAAGGTATATTGCTCGATCGAATTATTGACGAACGTATAAGTAGCGCTCGCGTTAATGCTGAATTTCTGGGCGAACATACTATAGTTCAAGTTTATATTATTACTTTTCTCCGAGTCCAGATTCGGGTTACCGAAGGATATGTTCTGTGGGTCCGCATTGTTTACATAAGGATTCAAATACCAGATACCCGGACGCTGGATACGCATATTATATCCCAAGCGAAGCTGTTGCGCCATACTCAATTGATAAGAGACCGTAGCGTTTGGCACCACGTCGAAATAATGGGTGTCAAAATTCATATCGGGAGCCATCTCATATTTCACGTCCAAAGCGGTTCCTTCCGCACGTACCCCCGCCTTCACGCCAAACTTATCAAACTTCATCGAATAGCCCAGATAAGCGGAATAGATATGTTGGGTATGACGGAAATGGCTATCTTTAGAAGTTATGTCCTCCCATATATTCAACGAATCGTTGAAAGCGGTACGATCCGTATTACTCCGGCTCTGGCGGAATATATATTTTGCGCCAACCTCCAAGGTCTGATCCTTCCACGTAGGGGTCGTATAATCCACCTGCCCGGTGTGCTCGTTCGTAGAAGCCTTGTTGATATTATTTTGCGGATAGCCGAGCCAAGGATTGTAATTCACGACATTCTTTAATTCCGTATAATCCTTGTTATCATTGGGAGAATGGCTGAAACGGTAGGAGATCGTCAGCAACTCATCTTTTTTATGGGTAGAGTGTTGGTAATCCACGCTCACGTCCGTAGAACCAAACGTTTCCGTAGCGTCCGAATTACGATTATAATCGTATACCGGATTACGATTGATATCCTGCATATTCACCGTGTATTCCGAACGGTTCGTCATCTTACCATGGAATAAGTTCGCCCCTACGGTCAGCAAGTTCAAGGAGTCGATCTCATAACTACCTTCCAGCGAACCAAACTGGAAGGGTCCGTTATTCTTCCTACGTCCATTTTGCGTCAAGAAATGTTGCTCGTCATTTTCCAAATCCTCACGTATCGAGGTAGACTCATTCCAAGGCTCCCTATTATAATTGTAATTATAATTCGCTGTCAACCCGAACTTACCTGCTTTAAGGGATATATAGCCGCCACCGCCTACACGCCCCAACGAACTACCGTTCACACGAACCGTACCAGTATATCCTTGTAGAGCGTTTTTCGTCGTAATGATATTAATAATACCACCGATACCCTCAGCGTCATATTTAGCGCCCGGGTCTGTGATCACCTCTATGTTTTTCACGGAATTGGCCGGCATACTCTTCAATACCTCAGCTGGATTGTTACTCAACAGGTTAGAAGGCTTGCCATTCATGTAGATCTTAAAGTTCGTGGAGCCTTTCAATTGGATTTGGTCATCTCCGTCCACGGTTACCATCGGTACCTTGCGCAGCATTTCCAATGTATTGTTTGTCTGTGCCTCCGGATCATCTTCCAAGCTATAGGTAAGTTTATCGATCTCAGCCTTCACCAAAGGTTTCTGTGCCGTAACCGTCACTTCCCCCAGCCGCTGGTTATCCTCCTGCATATACAACTTACCCAAATCCAAGTTCCTCTGTTTATCCGAGATCGTAAATGTTTTCTCGGCAGGAGCTTTTCCTATCGATTGCATAGAGATGATGTATTTACCGGCGCTACTCAATGGTGCCTGAAACTTACCATCCACATCACACGCTAAAAGCTTGACCGGCTTATCGGGGGTCTTCGCTAAAGCAATTCTCAACGTCGCATAGGGTACGGACTCGTTACTCAGCGAGTCTAACACCTGTCCCTTAATTGAATAGGAACCTGTCTTGTCCGCTTGCGCATACAGAGGAAGCGCAAAGAACAGTACCCAAAATAAGGCAAACAATTTCTCTTTCATACGTTCATCTATCACTATAAAAATAATACATTTTACTGCAAATTACACTATTTACGATTTCATCGTACAAATAAAGTCATTAATAATGTTCATATTTCCTTTTTCTTCTAAAGAAGTCTGAAAAAAGAGTATTTTTTCATAATAGACGGACATCTAGTAAAATAGGTTGCACAATAATCCTAGGAATCTTTGAGAAAACGAATATATTGTTATTTTTGCATTCGTAATTCTTTAAAATACAATGTCATGAGAACTATCTTTTGTGTATTAGCCACTTTGATGTTGGGTTTGACGAGTCTGCAAGCCCAGAGTTTAAAAGCCATTAAGTTGAATGCTCCCGACAAGACCCGGGGCGCTTCGGTAATGAAAGCCTTGGCAGACCGTCACTCCGAGCGCGAGTTTGCCAACAAGAAACTCAGCCTACAAGATCTTTCCGATTTGATGTGGGCCGCTATCGGTATCAACCGGGAGGATGGGAAACGTACCGCCGCTTCTGCCTTGAATAAGCAAGATGTGGATGTCTACGTATTGATGGAAGAGGGCGCTTATCTGTATGATCCGAAAGCCCATCAACTGAACCCGGTAGCGGAAGGCGATCACCGTCCACTGATCGGAGGAAAGCAAACCTCCGTGAACTCAGCTCCCGCTTGTCTATTGATGGTTTCTGATGTTTCCAAATTCGGCAATGTAGGTACACCACAATTACGTGAGCGCTTTGGAGCCTTAGATGCCCGGGCTGGTCTCTCAGAATATCGCCTTGTTCTGCTCCGGATGTGGCTTGGTAACGGTTCCCCGCGGCAGCATGGAGGCTGATGCTTTGAAAAAAGTGTTGAAGCTATCCGACTCCCAAATCCCGATGATCAATCATCCGGTAGGATACGCGAAATAACGTCAGCACTCACGTAAGCCCCCGAGAATCATCTTGTGGGCTTACAAGACCGCTCACGCAGGAGGCTGAGAACAATCTTTACAAAAAATAGATATTCCGACTCTCCGAATATGATCAACCAATTCCATATTCGTCAATTTATGAAAAATAGAGAGATCAAACTGATAAGGTAATAATAAATCATCAATCGCAAACGCAATCTGATTTAACCGACTACGTGTCAAGTTTGCCCCCACCAAAGATATATCCACGTCCGAAAAAGGTTTATGGTTTCCCTTAGCTCGCGAACCGTAAAGTATTACTTCCTCAATATCCTCGTATCGAGCGTAAAACTCACGCAACTTATTCAATTCTATGTCACTCAATCCATATTTCATTTACAGCTTCATCTAGTCTCATTTTCCGATATACATAACATCCTCTCTTCAAACCGGCAAAATAGTGGATAATAAACCAGTACGATATTCTCATAAATTTCAGAAGCCACATCGTCATCATAATTATGAGAAGTCAAATTACGATCCTCAATTGTCTCCATCCATCGTTTATCTTCTATAAGCCCTATTTGTAAAGCCTTACGTATAGCATCACGTGAACCTCGAATATCCGTATAACCTTGATATTCCGCATAATCTTTCATCACCTTCCAGACTAATTCACGGGTATATTCAAAACGCTGGATTAATCCTTCTTGCAAAAGTTCATCAATCTCGTCCGCTAATTCCAACCGCCAAGATACAATGTCCACCGCTTGACCCAATTTAGCCAAAGCCTTACAATAATTAGAAAATCGCTGTAACCAACGTATATCTTGTGCCATATATGTAAACTTTAGAATACGAAGATAAGAAAAACAGAAGATATTCCTACATTCATTTCTTGAAAAATGCAAACCAAGCAATCAAAACCAGCAGCACGAATATAACCACCAAGATCGTATTCCCCCAACGAATCAGGAAGGAAGGCATCTCGCCAATCATGTTGCGGACTTTCTCGCTACGTAACTCGATACGGTTTTGATCCGATTCTGCTTTTTTCTTCATCTCATTGTATGTCGACATATCTTTAATTCCCCAACTCTAATTGATTCTTCACTAAATTATAATAAGCGCCTTTGCGATCGATCAGCACGTCGTGGGTGCCTACCTCTACGATACGGCCTTTGTCAAGAACGACTATTTGATCGGCATTGCGTACGGTACTTAATCGATGGGCGACGATTATTACCGTCTTACCCCGGTAAAAGTCCGTCAGATTCTCCACTATGGCACGTTCATTGTTGGCATCCAACGAATTCGTCGCCTCATCGAAAAAGAGATAAGAAGGGTCCTTATAAACCGCCCGGGCGATCAAGATCCGTTGACGCTGGCCTTGGCTTACGCCTTGACCATCCGGACCTATCACCGTATTATATTTTAAGGGTAAGCGCTCGATAAATTCCTCTATATTGGCGATACGAGCTGCCAATAATAAGCGAGATTTATCAATCTCACCGTCATCCACGGCAATATTGCGTGCGATCGATTCAGAGAACAGATAACCGTCTTGCATCACCGCACCACATTGGTCACGCCACCATAAAAGGCTGAAAGATCGCAAATCATTTCCACCCACCCGGATATCACCTTCTACCGGATTATAGTAGCCCAATAATAACTTGATCAAGGTTGTTTTCCCGCTACCACTCGTTCCTACGATCGCCGTAATCTTGCCTCGAGGTATTTTAAGGTTTATCCGCTCCAAGACTTTCGGCGAATGGATGCCCTCATATTGAAACGTCACGTTACGAATCTCAATGTCCCTATCGCTTCCGTTAAAACCGGTTATCATACGTTCCGGCGTCTCCTCTTCTTCCCGATCATGGATCTCGCTCATCCGTTCCAGACTAATCTTCACGTCTTGCCAACTATAAAGAAACTGCACGAACTGTTCCACCGGAGCGTTCAACTGCCCGATAATATACTGTATAGCCAACATCATACCCAACGACAGGCTACCCCCGATCACAGCCGTAGCGGCAATCACCGTAATCACGATATTCTTTACCTCATTAATCAAGATACTGCCGGCCTCCTGACTCTGTTGCAGCCGCATCGATTCGATGTTTGTCCGGAACAAGTCCGCTTGTATATCCTCCCACTCCCAACGCCGACGTCGCTCACAATGCTGAAGCTTGATCTCTTGCATACCATTCAATAACTGCATGGTTTTCGATTGATTACGGGCCCGTTGCTCAAAATAAGTATAGTCCAGCAAACGACGTTTTTTAAGGAAGAATGTCACCCATACGGCATATAAAGCGCTACCTAGTACGAAAATAAAGAATATCAATCGATTATAATAAAGTAATACCCCACCGAACACCACGAAGCTGAAAGCGGAGAAAAGCACCGTCAATGTCTGCGCCGTCAAGAAACGTTCCACACGCTCATGATCATGGATGCGTTGCAAGAGATCGCCCGTCATTTTCGTATCGAAAAACGACATGGGTAATCGCATCAGTTTGATCAAGAAATCGGATAACAATGATATATTCACCCTCGCACTTATATGCAGTAATATCCAGCGACGGATAAAGTCCACCGAGGCACGGCTCAAGACCAGCATCAATTGTCCCGCCAAGATCAGATAGATCAGATTCAGATTCTTAGTAGCGATACCTTTATCCACGATCGCTTGGGTAAGAAACGGAAAGATTAATTGCAATACGCTTCCCAGCGCAAGCCCCAGCAACAACTGGATAAAGAAACGTTTATAAGGTTTCATATACCCCCAAAGGAAATGAAAGGGATCTCTTCCCGTATGGCGTTCATCTTTCCGCTTATAAAAAGCGGGGGTCGGCTGCAAGGCCATTAATATGCCTTTCTCCTCCCCTCTCGAACGGGTACTGATCCACGCATTACGAAACTCTTCCTCATCGATACGCAACAAATTCTTACCGGGATCGGCTATATAAAAAACAGATTTCCCATCCTGTTTCTTTTTAACGTCATATAATACGACAAAATGATCTTGGTTCCAATGGAGGATACAAGGGAAGGGGCGTTGCTCCACCATCTTCCCCAAGGTCATTCGTCCACATATCGTACGAAATCCTATATACTCGGCGGCATCAGCGATACCCAGCATGGAGACTCCTTCCCGGGTTACGACGCAAAGGTTTTGCATCGTCTCGGCGGAATACTCCTTGCCATGGAACTTGGCGATCATGCGGAGGCAGGTGGCGCCGCATTCCATGGAGTCGGGTTGCTTGATATGGGGGAAGCTCATAATTTAATACCTTCCTCTATACTATACACATTTTTCCGTTCTTTCATTGCTTTCGACTTGTTTTTACGGAATGTATAACGAAGCAAGATCCAAGGCCGAAAAGAGGCACTGATTTTTCGTTGATCGCTGTAGTTCTCATAGCTACCACTACGTAATTCCATCGAGGTACGATAAGTAACCAAACAATTCTCCATCGCCACGGAAATATAGAAATAGTCCGTAAAATTATAAGAGACCTGTACCATCGAAAAAGAAGGGCCATGATACTTCACACGAGAGATTGGCGTATAGGTATAATTGTTATATAATATATCAGCACCCAAATACCACTTCTTATAATTCGCATTGAAATACAAAGAGGTACTAAACCCTTTCCTTGGATCTTCATTCTCATAATAATCCACGACATGATACGCATTGACACCTATACGCCCTAAATTGCCTATCCGATAAGACAGACTTCCCCCTATGCGTAAATTCTTATACTTCCCGCTATTCCTATAGCTACTGATATAAATATCCTCTTCGCTGAATCCATACGATTCCACCAAGTCCGTACTGATCCGATAAGAGACGCTCGGTGTCAAATAAAATCCTTTCGTGTTAAATGTCAAGGATAGGTTCAATTTATGATTTTGGCTCGGAAGCAGATAAGGATTTCCTTGTGTCTTCACTAAAGAATCCGTAGACATATTATAAGGATTCAATTCGCTCTCGGTAGGAGCCGTATTGGTAAGCGTGTATCCCAATCTCGTAGATAGATGATCGCTAAAATCATAATTACCGCTTAAAGAAATGCGAGGCTTGAAGTAATGATTAGAGGCCTCACCCGCTTTCAGCCAAATTCCTTCCAGCCCAGCAGAAAGCATATAAGAAAAACGCTTTATAGACTGGCTATAGTCCGCATACAAATACTCTTCCCATTTCTCGTGCCGGAAAGTAGGCATTCCTATACTCACTTGACGTATACGATCACTCGTAAAACGAGTCTGATTCCCTACATTCAAGCTACCTCCATTTGCAAAATCCACATTATAATCCACATCAAAACGACCGGAATTCCGGTCGTTCTTATATAAATATGTATTCAGATAAGACCAATCCAGATATGACTCCGAGCGATTTCCGTCATTCTCGTTATGATTCTTATTGAAAGCAAGGGTCGTTTCCAATATATGGTTTTTCGCAAACGTATGCTTATGGAACAAGCTAGCCGTAAAAATATACGATTGATCCTTATTAAAAGAAGAATAATCGAATTCTTGGGGTATTCCATCCGTTAAAAGTCCATCACCCCAACCTTTCTTCTTATTGATTTTTTTATTACCATACATATGAGCTACGATATAATCCTTGTCTGTACACATCCAACGGAATTGCAACTCACCTAAATAGCTAGTACCATCCAAACGTTCCTCTCCCTTCGTCCATTTACTATACCCCGTATTTAGCTGCCGTTGCTCCTGTTCCGAGCGATCATCATACAAATAGTCCACTGAAGCTCTTCCATAAAGTGCGTATCGAGAGTTTCCAACCTCAAAATACCCTACCCCAAGCCCCTTACGGAAAGGGACATCATGCCGCGTGGCTCCTTCCAAGAAGATAAAAGGTTGTGTCTTCTTTTTCAATTTTATATTCAATATCTTTTGGTAACCATCCTTTAAGTAACGGGCTTTCACCACATCGATTATCTCCACGGATTCTATCTCTCTCGGATCAAGAGTGGCGATTCCCGAGTTATAACGATTCCCGTTTATCAATATCAAGGGTTGCGCCCCATCCTCCAACTGCACCTTCCGGTTAGCCACATCCGAGTACAAGCGTGGGATCTCTTGCAGGGCCCGGAAAGGGTCTTTCATATTTTTAGCCTTCTCTGACAGATAAAAGATCTCTCCCGTAGCGGTCCGATTCACTTGATCATTCCGATTACCCGTCACCATTACTTCGTCCAATACGACCGTTTTCTCAGGTGTCAGCAAGAAGTCTTTTCTAACATCCCTGTTTTCCACTCGCAATATTTGCTCCTGCGCATTATACCCCAAGAAAAACAAACGTAGCTCATACGCTCCCTCCTTCAATCCATCTATACGAAAATGACCTTTTTCATCAGTTAAAGCCATGGCCGATAACGAGTCTTCCACACTCAATATCACCTGTACCCCATCCATCATCTTCCGCTTCTCGTTTGTAATTATTCCTGAGAAGGTGTAAGACTGGGCAGACAATGTGAAGAGGCCTTGTGAGATGAACAGAAGCCAGAAAGCGATAGTTCTCATGGTATTATGCGTATAATTCTTCTTTTAATAATTGACATTTGAAAAGATACATCAGATATTCTTTCAAAGTCATATTGATTGCGTCAAATGTACATATATTTTCCCCCGGATGCAACATTATTTGTTTATTACATGGTCCCAAACAGGCAGGCAGTAATTTACAATCTATACAATTTTGAGGCAACATCTCCTTCAACCAATAAGAAAGTTTTGTCTCATTCCAATGTACCTGTCCGGATTGTAAATCAAATTCTCCTAACGCATTTTGATCATCAAAAGAAGAAATCGTAGAACACTTAAAAACTTTACCATCATAATTAAACAAAACTTCTCTATGCCGTTCAGCAAAGCAAACATCTCCTTTTGGCATAATATAATAATCCAATAAAAATTTCTTATCTAAAAACTTTTGAACCGAAGCATGTAATAACGGCACATTAACTTTATCTTTTTCTAGTTGCCACACTTTTTTCAAAATGACAAAACAATACTTACGATCTAGAAAATCCAAATCACCAATGATTTCATCTATTTTCTCTAATGTCTTATTATCAAAGTTTATTCTTACCGCAAGCCACCTATTGGGAATTTTATCATTAATAAGCCGAATAGTTCTCAATGTCTTCTCATAAGTATCCTGATTCGGGTTATCCTTATCTTTCTTTATTTGATTATGATGTATTCTATCACCATCCAAAGTAATTTGGAATTGGCATTCAAAGTTTTTTAAATAATCTATAATAGATTCTGTTATCAAAATCGCATTTGTTGTAAATTCAGCAATTAGATCCAATTGATTAACTTGGCAAAAGTTTCTCGCAAAATCCAGAATTTCTTTTATCCCTCTGAAATACAAAAAAGGCTCTCCCCCAAAGAATGATAATTTTAATATCCTATAAGATGTTTTAATATATTCTTGTTCTATATTCTTTTTTATAGCTTCTATTACTTCACTCTTCAAGAAACTTCCCGCTATTCTATTCTCGTAACAGTACCAACAGTTTAAATTGCAATCCAATGTTGTATTCACCATGACTTGATACATAGAGGCATCAAATTGCATCCTTTTTTTCCGAAACAAGACAATCTCTCTTTCATCAAAATCATCAGGAACAATATATTGATTATCCACCAAAGATTTATATAATACAGGATCAGATTGCTCTAATTTTAAAATATTTTCTTTTTTATATTTTTCATATCTCACATTATTTAATAATATAAATTTATTATTAAATGAATTATAAAGTAAATAAACCTGCGGCAAAACGTTCTCTACAACCTGATAATATATCTTCTTCATTTCATTTTTCATTAATTTCTCGATAGAAATAGCTGATGCCTTCTCCCTGTTACAAAGAAAGCATCAAACTAAAAAAACTATCAATTAGCCACACCTCCCTGAAGAATTATTGACTCCTCCACACTTACCTGAGCCATTGTTAGTACCAGAACAACTTCCATCCCCATTATTCGGAGCCTTATCATCTGGATCCTCTCCTCCACGAACTAAAATAAGTTCATTTTCCTCTAGCCTCTCTAAAATAAGGCTAGGCAAATTCATTAAATCATTCATAATATCTAAAATTTATAGTTTATAATAGGTCATAATCTATGACCGTTTCATTTACTATTTTACTTATGACTGTCTAGGATTTTCTTGTGGACACAGAACCTTCCGTCCATCCTCAATCCAATACCATTCGTCAGTCTCTTCATCATAATGCCATTCACCACCTTTTATAGCGGAAAGTTCTTCCTTCGACAACAAATCACCAATTTCCATGTCTATATGCTTTTTTAGTCTGTTACAAAAATATAAGTAAAATTTCGTACTCTATCTAACAAACACCTAATTTTCATCTAACAAAAAGCTAACAAAACGAGAAAAACGCATCTTTTTTAAGATTATTCACTATCTTCACATCCAAAATAACGAATCTATCATGAAACACTCCTTATATATTGCGGCCATTATGTTGCTAGTCTTAATACTCTCCCAAGGATATTGGCTATACAATATATATAACGCTGAAAAATATAAAACGCAAGAAGTCCTTGAAGAGCTATTCGAAGAGGCTATCAAGCAAGAAATGTCCAAGCGAATGGTTAGCAACAAACCGAAAGACCCCAACAACCCCAAAAGAATCATAAGAAGAGCTAGTGATATGACACCAGAGGAACGAGCCAAGCTAAAAGGGGATACCATAATCTGGCCACAAATAAAAAATCGGAATCTAAAAGATAACTATGCCGACCTATTAGCGCAACGTATGCAAGACGGTCTACGTAATGCAAATAGACCCTTAAAACCAAATGTATTAGACAGCCTATTCAATAAAACATTAACTGATCACAATTTACAAGCAATATCTTATATAGAAATATCAGACTCTACCCGGCAAACCGTAAATACGGTAGGAAAAAAATTCAACCTTTCATTTTATAAGTTCCAAACAGAAAAGCTCCCGATAGGAACGCAGGGATTACAATATGTACAGGCTTTCGTTAAATTACCTCTTTCTGACATTGTCCAACGAAAGCTCTTGGCTTTTATCGTATCTTGTCTAATCATCCTTACCTCGGCGAGTTGCCTATATTATTTATTAAGAACAATACGTAAAGCCCACGCCCAACTCCGAGACCGTGAAATAGCCGTACATAGCGCTATCCACGACTTGAAATCCCCGCTGAACACGGCGTATGCCTCTATGGATCTTATCGCTAGCCTAGAGAATGAACCGATGAAAGTGAACATATTAAATACCGGAAAAACTCAGATAAAACAGTTGATAGAGATCATCGAGTCCATGCTGTCACTATTGAAAACAGCGGATGGAAAAGAGAGCACACGAAAGTCGCCTATAGATATTAAATCATTTATTGAGCAAACCTACCAAGCGATAGCAAGGCTCTATCCTAATAAGATCCCCTTGTTCAAGCTTGAGAAAAGCGAGGATTTCCCCGACATGATCGAAGCTGATACCGTTCGTTTGGAACGTTGCCTCCGGAATTTGCTAGAGAACGCATTGAAATATTCGAATGACGATGTACGAATCACCGTAACGTTGACTATGAAAAACAACCATTACCGAATAGCCATAAAAGACACCGGTTGGGGAATCCCCAAGAAAGCCCAGAAAAAACTCGGACAACAATTCTTCCGGGTGAAACAAGCCGACAAGCCAGCGCAACCGGGATATGGATTAGGTTTGAGTAGCGTAATGCTAATGGCTAAAGAAATGGGCGGCTCCCTAACTTTTCAGAGTGAGGAGGGTGTCGGTTCAACATTTTTCATTAACTTACCAGCCGAAAACTCATAACACTATATGGAAGATAAACAGAAAGTGATCTTTATTGAAGATGACCCAAACCTTGGATTAATCATCGTATTGGCCTTGCAAAGTAAAGGATACGAGGTTTGCTACGCCAACACGTTAAGCGGTATTCAAGACATGATAGAAAAAGACTGCCCTAATATCCTGCTTCTCGATCTGGAAGTTGGCAATCAAAACGCATTGGATTATTTGCCTTTTATTCGTTCAAAGCATCCTTCATTGCCTGTACTGATAGCCTCTTCCCACAACGAAGGGGAGGAAATAACACGCTGCTATGAAGCCGGAGCTAATCATTACACCAAAAAACCGTATGATATACAAGAAATAGATTTCCTAATCCAAAGGTTTTGTAAAAAGGGCAGTCCGATATCAAATAGTATATCTATTGGAGATTACCAACTGGAACTCTCCACTCATAAATTATTCTATAAACAAGAACAGTCAAAAACATTAAGTCCTAAAGATTTCAAGTTATTCTATCTGTTATCCGAGCAATTAAATCAGCCAGTAAGCAGAGAAAAGCTTTTTCATGAAATATGGGATGGGCAAGAAGTTCATGATAGCCTAAACAACAGCATCTCGCGTTTGCGCAAATTATTGGAAAAAGATACCACACTTTCAATAGATGCCGTAAAAGGAGTTGGATATATATTATCAAAAAAAGACCAACTCTCCTCATCGTAATTAAGGGGGGCTTATTGTAGATTTCTAGATACGCCCTTGTTCCCTATCGCATGATTCGGGAAAAACACGTACGACTTTTTTGAAAAACACCTACGACTTTTCCCTAAAACACGTACATGTTTTGAGTAAAAGATCATCCTGTTTTTAACATACTAATAATCAGCATATTATATAATTCTTTTCATTACCAAACTTATTGTTTGGAATTTATATCGATCCTATAGGGACGTAGCGTGCAGCGTTTGCTACCTAAAGAGTTTTCATTATCTTCGCGGAAAATTAATTGAGATGTGGACGTTCTTTATCATACTTCCAATCCTGTATCTTGCAGGGAATATTTATATTTATCTAAAGGGAAAACAGGCTTTGAAAAGCCAGTCTACCGGAGTTAAAGTATTGTTATCCATTGTTTTTTGGGGAGGAGCTTTATCATTCTTCAGTAGTTTTCTATTCAGGAACCTAGATATGCCGGCTTCTTTCGCTCAAACAGTTTCCCAAGTAGGAACAGGATGGCTCGTGTTCACTTTATACATGGTATTAGCTCTGTTGGTATTTGATATCTTACGACTTTTCCACCTACGTTTCAAATACTCATTCTATTTATCCTTATTCTTAACACTCAGCTTATTAGGATATGGAAACTATAATTACCAACATCCTGATACACGAGTTATCAACATGGTTATCAACAAACCGGCCAATACCGATGGACAGCCGCTGAAGGTCGTAGCCATTAGCGACATACACTTAGGATACGCTACCAACAAGACAATGCTTGCCGGATATGTGGATATGATAAACGCCCAACGCCCGGACATCGTTCTTATCGGTGGAGACTTGATAGACAACAGTGTCGCACCTCTGCGATACGAGCATATGGAAGAGGAACTGTCCAAGATCTACGCCCCATTAGGCGTTTATATGGTACCGGGTAACCATGAGTATATCAGTGGCATAGAGGAGAGCGAGAAATTCATAGCGCAGACACCCATCGAACTTTTAAGGGATTCCGTGGCTATCTTGCCCAATCAGATCCAACTCATAGGACGGGACGACCGGCATAACAAAGGACGGAAAACTTTAGGTCAGCTTACTGCGAACCTTGATAAAAGCAAACCTGTTATCTTACTAGACCATCAACCCTACGATTTAGAGAAAACGGAAGAAGCTGGCGTAGACTTACAGTTTAGCGGACATACACATCGAGGACAAGTATGGCCGATGAACTGGATCGTGGATCATCTGTTCGAATTAAGTTACGGGATTAAAAAAATCGGAAATAGTACGATTTATGTCTCATCCGGCTTATCTTTGTGGGGACCGCCTTTCCGTATCGGGACGGACAGCGAGATGGTGGTGTTCAATATTACATTCAAAGAGTAAAGATGAAAGTATTTATTCAATCGATCGTAGCGCAGCTATTACTAAATCCGTATATTTTCTGGAGAGGATATCAAGCGCTTCCTCCTAAGAAAAGTTGCCGGATTCCTTTTATCTTGTTTTTCGTACTCGAACTATCGCTTTATTTTTTCGGATTTATTTTTAGGAATGAACTACCTGATAACGTGATAATCACGATCCAATACATCTGTAACACTTGGTATATAGCGTCCATTTATATCACTTTATCTCTCTTGGTACTTGAGTTGATCAGGCTCTCCCAACGTATCAAGCCATGGTTCCCCAAATGGATGAAAGGGCATTGGCAGCAAACCAAGCTAACCCTGTTTTTTCTTATCGTATTCGGTGTTACCGGTTTAATGATTCACGCATACCATACGGTAATGAATCCGATTGTTAAGAACGTATATATCACGTTGCCCAAAGCCGCGGGGGATCGGGATAGTCTGACTATTGTCATGATGAGCGACTTACATATCGGAGAGGTTATCGGGAAGGACTTGGTACAAAAATATGTGGCACTCAGCAACGCACAGCATCCGGATATGGTGGTATTAGCGGGGGATATCATGGATTATGAATCCCGGTTTGCGGAAAACGCCCACATCGAGGATGATTTAAAACAATTAAAAGCTCCGTTGGGCGTATATATCGTTTACGGGAATCATGAATACCGGGCAAACCGGAACGCCAAATATCGTTGGCTGCAAAAGACCGGAGGTACGCTACTAATAGACTCGGTGGTCCAACCGGACTCAACTTTTTATTTGATAGGGAGGGATGATTTCATCCATAAGAAACGAAAATCGCTTCATTCGTTAATGGAAGGGGTGGATACCGGCAAACCGATTATCGTTTTGGATCATCAACCTTGGTCGTTCGCCGAGATGAATATGAATGGGGTGGATTTGGGACTGCACGGACATACGCATAACGGGCAGTTATGGCCTTATCCCCTACTGATGAAACTTGTGTATGAATGCCCGTACGGATATTATAAGAAAGGACCTACGCAATTCTATGTATCTTCCGGCATTGGTATAGCAGGACCTCCTTATCGGGTGGGAACCGTCTCGGAATTGGTCGTATTGCATATCCGCTTCAAAGCCCCCAAACAGACTGGCGAAAGAGGGAAAAGCACGATGCCCATTCAAGGGAGCTGACAATGGGCATCGTAAGCTCGCTTGAATGGGCATTGTAAGGCCCTTTGAATGGGCATCGGCAGAAACCCGCCTATTCGGTACCCTTGGTGGCCGCTTCCAACTCAACCGGCACGCTCAATGTACGCCTGTATAAATCCGGATCGCCCAATACCTCCAACGCTTTCTCCAATACAAGATCATCTTTCAAGCTTTCTTGCAACTCTCCTCGTTGGTAATAATAACGTTTTACGATCTCGGCGGCCATTACTCGTTTCACCTCATCCTTGAAACGATCGAAATCTTTTTCCAGATTCGGAGTCAGCTTAGCCTCTAATTCCTTGAACGCAGTAGAATCCTCCTCCAGATACCCCTCGAACTCAGCCACTTCTTTTAAGTTCCTCAATACTTTCTCGCTTTGGCGGTCATACGTGAAATTCTTGGACTTGGCGTATTGCTTCAAAGCTTCGAAATCCTCATCGGAAACCGTAAATTCCTCGATAGGAGCGATTGTCTTATGCTTTTGTGCCCAATCCGTAACGAAGTCGAACAAGACCGTATCCGCCGCCAAATAATACATCATGGTAGGCACTTTCGGCTCCTTCACCTCAAACTCCGGACGTACGCCACCACCATCACGAACCGGACGCTTCTTGGACGTATAGAATACGGAAGTCAAGCTATCCGGAATAGCAGCCACGCTACCATCCTCTTTCCGGTGCGAATAATCGATTTGCTGGATGCAACGGCCACTCGGGATATAGTATTTACTCATCGTGATTTTCACTTTTCCATTATAAGGCAGGTCACGAGGAGCTTGCACCAACCCCTTACCAAACGAACGTTGTCCCACCAACACGGCACGATCCATATCCTGCAAAGATCCCGATACGATCTCAGCGGCGGAAGCCGTACCTCCATTGATCAATATAGCCAACGGCATTACCGTATCCAAAGGCTCCGTAGAGGTTCGGTACGTACGATCCCATTGCTTGATCTTTCCTTTCGTTGAAAGCACCTCGCTGCCTTTCGGTACGAACATACCTACGATTTGTACGGCACCTTCCAGCACGCCGCCGCCGTTACCGCGCAAATCCAGTACCAAAGACTTGATATTATGATTTTTCTTTAAGTCCAAGAACGCCTCTTTCACCTCTTGAGCACTCTTGATAGTAAATGCCTTTAGATAAATATAACCGATACTGTCATTCTTAACCCCGTAGTAAGTAACTTGAGGTGTCGTGATCTGCTTACGGGTAATCTCGAACTTCCGGGGTTTCTTCTCGCCCGGACGTTGGATCGTCAAAACCATCTTCGTATTCGGAACACCTTTCAACAACTCGCTGACCCGGGAGTTTGTCGCCTTGGAAACATCGATCGTATCGATCGCCAAGATCAGATCGCCCGGCTTCAGACCCGCTAAATCGGCCGGCATTCCCTCGGTAGGCTCGGCAATCATCACGCCTCCCTCGTTGTTACGCTGACGGATCAAGGAACCGATACCTCCGTATTCGCCGGTCGTCATCAGACTCAATTCCTCCGTTTTTTGCTCAGGATAGTATTCCGTATAAGGATCTAAACCAGCCAACATTGCCTCGATTCCCCGCTGAACGGTTTTATCCACATCCACTGAATCCACGTAGAACATCTCTACTTCTTTCAATAAAGAATTGAAAATGTCTAGGTTCTTACTCACCTCAAAGCGGTTATCTTTTTGCGCCCATCCCGGCACTACGCTACTTGCGACGAACAGCAAGCAAAATAAACCTATAATTCCTCTTCGTTGAACCAATCTGTACATACAATATTTAGTTAATTAACGGCATAAATGTAAGGAATAATACGCCGCCTAAGCCAATATCCCTTTTACTTTTAACTTTATTTGTTCCCATTTATCATACGGAATCTCCGGGCCAACCACGTCGATCACATAGCCCGCCAGCATCGATCCGATGCGTGCGGATTGTACCAAAGACGCTCCTATGGATTGACCGTATAAGAATCCGGCGGCGAAGTTATCACCGGCGCCAGTCGTATCAACAGGCTTGCCCCCCTCAGCCGGGACAGAATAAAATTGACCATGACTACCGATCAAGGCACCTTCCTTTCCCAAAGTGACCAATGAGACCTCTACCAACTCAGACAAGGTATGTACGGCCTCAGCAGCCTTTTGCCCGGTAAAAGCCTCAGCCTCATTCTCATTAGAGAACAAAATATCCACATATTTAGGAATGATATCCTCCAGCATTCCTTTAAAAGCATTCACGATATTGAAGTTCGACAAATCCAGCGCTACTTTCAAGCCCAACTTTTTAGCCTTCTCCATCGTAGAACGAACCAACGGCTCGTTTACGAGCAAGTAACCTTCTATATAAATACATTGATATTTACTTAGCATCTCCTCGGTGATCTCATCCGGGGTTATTGTCGGGGCCGGGCCAAGGAAAGTCCCCATCGTACGTTCCCCATCCGGAGAAATCATCACCGTACAGCTACCTGTAAGTCCATCCGTCTTGATAAAATAGGAAGTGACACCCGCTTTTTCCAACGCATCCTCATAAAATCCGCCGATCGAATCATCCCCGATCTTACCGATAAAACCGGAATTCGCCCCTAAAGAAGACATCGAACGCATCGTGTTGCAGACAGATCCTCCCGGGGTTTGCGTACGTGGCAAGCCAGCTAAAGTTGTACGGATAGCGATCATTTGTTCCCTGTTAATCATATCCATAGCTCCTTTCTGTATACCGATTTCCGATAGGACATCATCATTTTCAAGCCTCAATAAAACGTCAACCAAAGCGTTTCCTAAACCTATTGTATTCATTTTTTCGTAATTTTTTTCGCAAAGATATTGCATATTTCGAAAATACCCCGTACTTTTGCAGTGCAATTTCAGAAAGGGGTTACGGAATAACCTTTGAAAGAGCGAAAAATTCTTCCTTAGCTCAGTTGGTTAGAGCATCTGACTGTTAATC
>UMLP01027521.1_pt1 | contig 20557 bp, 20 predicted proteins | sample 1966581 | NCBI WGS metagenome assembly UMLP01 (sample SAMEA4836205, study PRJEB28245) | human gut metagenome | biome: gut microbiome; material: fecal sample | place: Denmark | collected 2008
AAAACGGCTGGCGCATTGCAGACGAAGCGCTGGCGGAAGAACCGCAGCATTTATACGAAATTATTATGCTTGTTCCCGGCAGCGAGCCGCCGCACAGTAGCATAGAATATGAAATTGGCCCGCGCCTTATTGAAAAGCGGCTGCCGCTTTTTGGCAGGCATATTGAAAAACTTTACGCTGCTTACGCAAGAATGCTTAAAAGCATGGCGCAGAGCAGCAAAGCGCAGCAGAGCGGCAAATATAAAAAAATGCATGAGCTTCTTGCCGGATTGGAGGAATATAAGCATGAGTGCGACTGTGAATGATATAGTAAAAATTATGGACAGCATTGCCCCGCGCAATCTTGCCGAGGAGTGGGATAACGCCGGTTTTTTAATCGGGCGCGGCAATAGTTCCGTAAAAAAAATAATGGTAGCGCTTGACGTATCGCCGGAAGTTGTGCAGCAGGCTGTTGGGCAAAAAGCAGACATGCTGATAACGCATCATCCGCCGATTTTCAAACCGCTTAAAAACATCTGCGACAGCAGCTGGCAAAGCGACTTGCTGTTAAAGTGCATAGAAAACGGCATTGCCGTATACAGTGCGCATACAAGCCTTGACAGCGTGCTTGGCGGCGTTAACGATGTGCTTGCGGAAAAGCTCGGCCTGGAGAAAACCGTTTCGCTGGTGAAAAATGACGCTAACTGCGGTGCTTTGGGGCGCGTAGGTTATTTGCCGCAAAAAATGGAATTTGAAAAATTTGCGCAGGTTGTAAAAGAGGCGCTGGGGCTTTCCTTTGTTACCGGCATAAGTGCAGGTAAAACTGTTTGCAAGGTTGCCTTATGCGGCGGCGCCGGCATTGATTTTATTGCCGAAGCGCTTGAGCAGGGTGCGGATACTTATGTGACCGGCGATATTAAATACCATGAAGCCCAGAATGCCGTATTCAGCGGGCTGAACCTTATTGACGCCACGCATCAGGGTACGGAGCTGCCGGTTGTGGCGGTGCTGGCCGACAAACTTTCGCTGAGGCTGGCGGCGGCAGGCTTTGCGGCGCAGGTTTTAACGGCGCGCGAAACTTTGCTTTTTAAACAATATTAATGAATTGAGGTATAATAAATGATTAGTGATTTTAAAGCCGGGGCAAAAATTTGCCAGTCGGTGCTCCTGCGTGTTCAGCGCGTGGGTACATCTTCCAACGGCGCGCCTTTTGCACGCGGGCTTGCGGAAGATAACAGCGGCAAAATACCGTTTATTACTTTTGAAGCCGGCATTGTTGAAAAAATGCGCGAGATGGACGGCCCTTCGCCGGTAATGGTAAGCGGCAGCGTGGATATTAACAAATTTTCCGGTGAAATGGCTTTGCAGCTGGTTATAAAAAAATTAAGCGATATCGTTCCGGAGGATGATATCAGCAACCTGCTGCCGGAAGGTGATTTTGACCACGAAGCCTATAAAGATAAATTTGACCGCCTTATAAAAAGCGTTTTAACGCCGGGGCTGCGCCTTGTTTTGGATAATGTTTTTGAAGGCGCGGTTTACGAACAGTTTTTGCGCAATCCGGCGGGAATGAGGCTGCATCATGCTTATATCGGCGGGCTGCTGCAGCATTCTGTTGATGTGGCGGTGCTGGCAATTGCCATGGCGGAATCCATCGGCGGCGTGGATAAAGATTTAATCGTTGCCGGGGCGCTTTTGCACGATGTCGGCAAGCTGCGTGAAATTTCTGCCTCCATGGGCTTTCCGTATACAACGGAAGGCAGGCTTTTGGGGCATATCAGCATGAGCGCGGCAATAGTTCAGGAAGCGGCTGCCAAAGCGCGGGTTACCGGCCCTAAATTGCAGCAGCTGCTGCATATTATATTGTCGCACCACGGCGAACCGGAAAAAGGCTCGCCTGTTGCCTGCGCAACCAAAGAGGCCTTTATAGTGCATTATGCGGATGAACTGGACGCAGTTATGAACCAGTTTAAAAAGACGGATAATAAAAATCCGTGGGAATATAATAAAATGCTGCAGCGTTTTTTAATGAGTAATGTGTGAGCAAATAAGGTGATATTGTGCTTTACCTGTTTTTGATTATAATTGTTTTGGGATTGCTGGCAGCTATGCTGACAGCGTTTGCCAAACTTATAAGGGATTTGGGAGAGCTTGTTGCTTTGCTGCGCGCTTCGGACAGCGGCACGGAAAATAATGCCGCGCAGGATAAAAACAGCCCCGCAGACAACAGTGGCGGAGTTGTGAATGGCCACCCGTACACTCAGGACGATATTATTTACAAGAACGGGCGTTATTACGAAAACGAAAACAGCGAAGACTGGGAAGAATTTGAGTACGAAATAAGCGAAGACGAAAGATTTAAATAATATTTAAAAATTTATAAAAGCTGAATAAAGCTGCTGCTGAAGAAAACGGCGCAAAGGCGACGGTGCTGTATGTTAATAATGCCAACACAACTTATGACGCGGATATAGACAGGGCAGTTCTGGAAAACGTGCAGGCAGCACTAAAAACTTCTGCCTGTGAGTATATAGACGGAACTGAGTTTTTAGGGCAGCTTAACGAAAACGGCATTGCCGATATTACTCAGGCCGAAAGAGCTGATATTGCAGACGTGTTTAAAGGCAGCGGCGTTGACTACGTTGTGCTGGTGCAGGTAGAACCTTTCGTCCGCAAGGAAAAAGTAACTGTGTTTACGCTTGGCAAAGAGATGACGGCAGTTGTGCCTTTTAAAATTTTTGATGTAAAGAGCGGCAAATACCTTTATAACGGCAAATTTACGGAGCTTGCCAAAGACAGTTCCGTTATCGGCGATGTCGGCAACAAATCTGTCGCGTTAAAAGCGCTGGAAACGGTTAATGGCAAAATAAGCGAAGTAATCGCTTCGCGCCTGGCGCAGGTTAAAAATTAAATGCCTGCGGCCCACATTTTAACCCTTGACTAATTACAGGCTTTGTGCTAAAGTACTGACAGTATGAGTGTGAAAAGCAATCGCTGACGGCTTTGCCGTAAGAGGAAAGTCCGGGCTCCACAGGGCAGAATGCCGGATAACGTCCGGCGAGGGTGACCTCAGGGATAGTGCCACAGAAATGTGTACCGCCTGCTTCGGCAGGTAAGGGTGGAACGGTGCGGTAAGAGCGCACCAGCGGACGGGTAACCGGCCGGCTAGGTAAACCCCATTCGGAGCAAGACCAAATAGGGAAGGGATGAAGCGGCCCGCTGATCCTTCCGGGTTGTGTCGCTTGAGCTTGCAAGTAATTGCCGGCCTAGATAAATGATTGCTGCCGCTTTGCGGAACAGAACCCGGCTTATTGAGCACTCGTATTAAGAAATTAAAAGGCTGGCAGAAATGCCGGCCTTATTTTTTGCAAATTTTCAGCAGAAATTCAAAATAAGATGTTATAATATATAAGAAATTAAAATTAATGTAAAAAAACTATTGGCTAAAGGTTGGGTCTTGACAGTGAAACGTATTTCATTTGTTGTTCCTGTATATAATGAAGAAGAAAATTTACATGAGTTTCATAAAAGGCTGGGCAAAGTTATGGAAGCACTGCCCTATGATTACGATTTAATTTTTGTTGATGATGGCTCAAGCGACAGCAGCCATTTAATATTAGCCGAGCTGGCTGAAAAAGACGAACATGTGCAGGTGTATTTCCTTTCGCGCAATTACGGGCACCAGCTTGCGCTGACCTGCGGTCTTGACAATGCCTGCGGCGACGCTGTTATTACCATGGACGGTGATTTGCAGCATCCGCCCGAACTTGTGCCGGAACTTTTAAAACTGTGGGAGGATGGTTTTCAGATTGTGCAGACGGTGCGTACGGCAACGGAAGACGCCTCTTTTTTTAAAAACATTACGTCAAAGGCTTATTATAAAATTATTAATTCCATGTCCAAAGTGGAAATTACACCCGGCGGCAGCGATTTCCGCCTGATGGATAAAGTTGCTGTGGAGGCGTTCAGGCGTTACCGTGAACGTGCACGTTTTATCCGCGGCCTTGTTAATACGCTGGGCTTTAAAGTGGCAACTTTTGAATTTACCGCTCCGCCGCGTTTTGCGGGCCATTCCAAATATAATCTGCGCAAAATGCTGCATTTTGCTCTGGACGGCATTACTTCATTTTCCAATCTGCCGCTGCGCTGGGCATTTTATATCGGCATTGTGTTCGGTTTAATGAGTTTTCTGGTAATTTTACACGTTCTTTATGTAAAATATGTTGCAGATGACGCAGTACCCGGCTGGGCAACAATGACGGCCAGCGTACTCTTTCTTGGCGGCATTCAGCTTGTAGGCATCGGCATTTTGGGTGAGTATATAGGCCGCATTTTTGAGGAAGTAAAGCAAAGACCACTGTATATAGTAGGCAGACACCTTGGCAAACGGTAGTTCTGGTTTACAAAAGCGGCATTTTGTGCTATAATTTAGTTGTTTATAAAAGCACAAGGAAGTGATGCGGGTGATAAAAAAAGGGTTCCTTTGTTTGGCATTGACATGTATATTCTGTTTAGCAAACATGGCAACCGCATTAGCCTCGTTTGAATACGGGGATAATGGTCCGGAAGTCCTGGCTATTCAAAAACGCTTGGTTGAATTGAAGTATGAAATCAAATTGCTTGACGGTGATTTCGGTTCTGAAACGGAAGCCGCTGTCAAACGCTTCCAGGCGGATCAACAGTTAGAAGTTGACGGAATAATCGGTGAAGCTACCTATACGGCTTTGATGCAGAAACCTATGCCTCCTAACCGTTCCGGCAGGAGTGCTACTGTAAGAAACGTTATTCGTGCTGCCTATGGTGTAATCGGTACGCCTTATGTTTTTGGCGGAACGAGTGTATATGGCTTCGACTGCTCCGGTTTTACCCAGTATGCTTTCGCGCGTGCAGGCATCAGCCTTCCGCGTACTGCTGATGTGCAGATGTACAGCGGACGCCAGATTAGTGCCAGCCAGCTGCGCCCGGGCGATTTAATCTTCTTCAGCACTTATGAGCCCGGCCCGTCGCACTGCGGTATTTATCTTGGCAACGGACAATTCATCCATGCTGGTTCCAGTACCGGCGTAACGGTATCCTCCGCATTTACCGGCTATTGGGGCGCACGTTATTACGGCGCATGCCGCGTTATTTAAAAACATTAATAAACTATCAATAAAGCAGTGCTTTGTTGGTAGTTTATTTTTTTTATCAGCGTGATTATATCTCTGTTTTGTAATATTTTTGTGAAAGCATATTGCAAAAATACCCAAACAGCGCGATTTATTGTATAATAATGCTAATAACAGTTAATGGCGGTGGTAAAGATGGATAAACAAAAAGTTTTGATTGCTGATGACGAAGCGCCGATTAGGGAAATATTAAAAATTTACTGCGAAAAAGAAGGCTTTGATGTAATAGAAGCTGCCGATGGTGCAGAAGCTATTTTAAAGGTTCAGTCGGAAAAACCGGATATTATCATTCTTGATATTATGATGCCTGTGCTGGACGGACTGGAAGTTTGCAAACAGGTACGCAAAATGAGCGATATTCCTATTATTATGCTGACTGCTAAAGATGATGATGACGACCGCATTTTAGGCCTTGAAATAGGTGCGGATGATTATATTACCAAACCGTTTAATAACCGCGAAGTTATTGCAAGGGTCAAGGCCGTTTTACGCAGAAGTTCTGCTGTAAAGAAAGACGAAGCAGGCGGCCGTTCGCACATTGAATACCGCGGGCTCAGCATTGACATGGAAAAATACCAGGTTATTGCTTTCGGCAAAAAAATGACATTCACTGCGAAAGAAATGGAACTCTTGTGGTGTCTGGCATCTAATCCCGGCAAGGCTTTTTCGCGCAACCAGCTTCTGGAAACAATTTGGGGCTATTCCTATTACGGCGATACACGCACGGTTGATACGCATATTAAACGTATCAGGCAAAAACTTAATATTCCTTCCGATTCCGATTGGGATATTACAACCATTTGGGGCGTAGGTTACAAATTTGAGGTTAAAGATAAAAAATGAATAAATCTCTGAGTACAAGGCTGATGTACAGCTTCATGGCTCTGATAATGGTTATAGTAGTCGGCGTTACGGCAGGTATTTCCTATCTTATCGCCGATTATTTTTTTAAAACCAACGAGCAGGAGCTGGCAGAAAAAGGCAATGAAATGGCCGCTACGGTAGAATATTTTATGGGATTTTCCAACAGCATGGAAATGCTGAACCGTTATGTGTTTGCCGTAGACAGGCTTGTTGGCGCCAGAATATGGCTGTTTGACGATAAGTTTGAGCTTCTGGCTGCGTCCAACATCAATACAGATTATAAACAGGACGGAACACGCCCCGGCATTAAGGATTTAACCATGCTGGAAGGCTCTGTTGCCGAAATTGCCAGGGAAATAAAAAGCGGCAAGCTGGATACCAAAGTAATAACGATTTTAAAGGATGTATACAGCGGTAAATCCGTTCAGTCGCAAATTTATCATCCGTATTACAAAGAACAGGTAATGCTGGTAGGCGTTCCTTACGGCAAGCCCGGGCAGGCGCGCGGGGCAATTTTGCTGGCGCAGCCTTTAAGCGGGTTCGACAGCTTTTTGCGTGACATTTACATATATACTTCTATCGTTGCTATTTTGGCACTTATTTTAAGTATGTTCATGGTGCGCAGCCTGGCCAGAACCATCATCAAGCCGCTGGTTTCCATGAAAGACAGCGCCATGGCCATTGCTGCCGGTGACTATACACGCAAGGTTAACGTGCACGGGCAAGATGAAGTGGCACAGCTCGGCAAAGCGCTTAATGCACTCGGCAACGATTTGAGTGCGTTTGTTGCCAAAACGGAACGCGCCGAAAAAATCCGCCGTGACTTTGTTGCCAATGTATCACACGAACTGCGCACGCCGCTGACCATTATCCGCGGCTATAACGAGGCGATAAGCGACGGCACTGTTACCGATAAGGATATGATTCAGCGTTACCGCCTTTTGATTAACGAAGAAACAATGCGTCTGGAGCGCATGATAAGGGAACTTCTGGATATCAGCCGCATGCAGGCTGCCGATGAACTTGCGCCTGCCAAAATGCAGCCGCTGCCTTTGGGTGCCATTGTGCGCAATGTAGCGGAAAAACTCATGGTGAACGCTGTTGAAAGAAACGTTAAGCTGCTGGTGCATGTTGATGAAAAAATACAAATTATGGGCCAGGGCGACCAGATGGTGCAGCTTGTGCTGATTATCGGCGACAACGCATTAAAATATACACCGGAAAACGGCACTGTTACGTTTGTAACAGAAATGCAGCAGGATGGCAGCGTGAAAATGACCATTTCCGACCAGGGCCCGGGCATACCGGAAGAAGATTTGCCGTTTATCTGGGAACGCTTTTACAAAGTTGATAAATCACATTCGCGCAATGTGCCCGGTACAGGGCTTGGCCTTGCCATTGCCAGGGAAATTATCCGTATGCACGGCGCCAAAGTGCAGGTATTCAGCAAACTTGGCGAAGGCACGCGTTTTGAAATTACATTCCCTAAAGATAAAGTTATTTCGGAGTGATTGGAGGGGTAAAATTGAAACTTGCATTATTGCAGATGGAAGTTCTGGAGAAAAATAAAGCGGGCAATGTGGAAAAAGCCTGCCATTTGTTAAAGCAGGCCGCGCCGCAGGCTGATATTGCCGTGCTGCCGGAAATATGGACAACAGGTTATTCGCTGGGGCATTTAAGCAAAGAGGCGGAATATCTGAACGGGCCGGTAATTGAAGAAATCAGGCGCATTGCTGCCGCAAACAGCTGCGCCGTTGTTGCAGGTTCAATTCCTCTGCGCAAGGGCGACGGCAATGTTTATAACACTACCGTTGTTATAGATAAAAACGGAGAGATTGTTTTCTGTTACAGCAAACTGCATTTGTTCAGCATGTTTAATGAACAGCGTTTCTTTAAGCCGGGTAGTGATTTCAGCGCGTATGAACTGGAAGGCGTAACCTGCGCTTCAACAATTTGCTATGATTTGCGCTTCCCGGAATTATACCGCCATATGGCCATGCAGGGCGCAAAAATAATTTTTGTTCCGGCAGAATGGCCGAAAATACGCGGCGCTATCTGGGATTTGTTCCTGCGTGCAAGGGCACTGGAGAACCATACCTTTATTGTCGGCGTAAATTGCGCCGGTAAATTTCATGACCAGAAATTTTACGGACATTCTTCGGTAATAGACCCGTTCGGCAAAGTGCTTGCCGTTGGCGGCGAAGAAGAAGAAATTATTTACTGCGATATTGACCTGGCGCAGGTTGATAAAGCCAATGAATATATGAATGTTTTGAAAGATGTTAGGCCGGAGCTGATAAAATGAAGTACAGAATTTTGAGCATGCTGCTGTGCCTGTGCTTTTTTGCGGCCGGGCATGGCTGGGCAGCGCCTGCTTTTGAACCTAAAGACTGCCCGAAAGATTTAAAATATATTTTGGGAATGTATTACGGCAACGGCGAAATGTTTTTGCTGCGCGAAAATAACGGAGAAGTTGAGCTGGTTTACCGTTTCGGGCAGAATGATTATACTTTTGCCGGCAGTAATGTTTATCCGCTTTATAAGGAACATTTCGATTCGTATACCATAAATGAAAGCGGGCCGCTAAATCATTTGGATGCCGCAGTACGTATTGAACGCAGCCGCGAAGGCTACGGTGTAAGCTGCAGTGTTGGCGGCAACCGTTACAGCCGCCGCTTTTTTGCCGGTGAAAACGGCAGGCCGTTCCGCTTTGCACCTGCAAATGACTGGCAGGCATTAAAAACTGCGGCAGACGCTGGCGTAATGCCGGCGCAGCTTGGCGCCGGGCAGCAGGCACAGCTTGTTGATTTGGCACAGGCAGTACCGGGGCTTAAATTTGACTTACGTTATGCGCAGGCAGATAACTGCTTCGGCCAGGCGCTTACCGATGACCAGCGTGCGTTTTTGGATGCAGACGCTGCACAGGCACTGGCGCAGGCACAGCAATATTTAAAACCCTATGGCTACGGTATTCTGGTATGGGAGGCTTACCGCCCGTGGTCGGTTTCCAAACTTGCCTATGACGCCCTGCCGGCAGATAAAAAATCCATGCTGCCCGCGCCGGAGGTTGGTTTCAGCCATAATACCGGGCGCAGTATTGATGTAAGCCTGTATTTGCTTGCAACCGGCGAAAATGCCGGTATGATCAGCGGATTTGATGAACCATCCGTGCGTCAGTACGCATCTTTTGCGGGCGGCACAACGCTTGAACGCTACCGCCGTGATTTGCTGCGCAGCGCCATGCAGATGGCAGGCTTTACGGCAAGCGGAACGGAATGGTGGCACTTTGATTACGGAGATATCAAAGGATTTGCACATTTGAATGTAAAACCACAGTAACAGGCATTTACAGTATCTGTAAATGTGTTATAATATTTACGAAAAAACATAGTTAATTATGAGGTGACATATAATGAACGTTTATGATTGCGCTAACGAACTGGCTAAAGCATTAAAAGAAAGCCATGAATTTAAAAAATTACAGGAAGCAAAAGTTGTCCTTAAAAAAGATGCTCAGGCTGAAGAACTTGCCAATGATTTTATTAAATTAAGCTCTGAAATTGAACTTGCCAAATATCAGAAACAGGAAGTAGATAAAGAAAAAGAAGAAAAGCTGCAGAAACTTTCTTCTTTATTAAGCCTGAATCCGACAGCCATGGAATATCTGCACGCGTTTATGCGCTTCCAGATGATGATGGCCGATATTACCAAAACGATTAATGACGTTGTAAAGGAAGCTGTCGGTGAATAATTCCGTTAATCTGTTAGCAGAAATTTTAAAAGAAAAAATGCCCGGCAGGGTTTATTGCAGTGAACCAATGAGCAGGCATACTTCGTTTAAAATCGGCGGCCCGGCAGATGTGCTTGTGCAGCCGGAAAATTCGGAGGGGCTTGCTTTTGCCCTTGCAGCTGCCAAAGATTACGAAGTGCCGGTAACAATTCTCGGCAACGGCTCCAACGTGCTTGTGCGCGACAAAGGTATCCGCGGGCTGGTTATTCAGCTTGGCAATGCACTTAAAAGTTTCCGCCGTGACGGCAATAGGCTGTTCTTCGGTTCCGGCTATTCGCTGGCTTTGGCGTCACGCAAAGCGTGGGAATGCGGTTTAAGCGGCATGGAATTTGCCGTGGGCATTCCGGGAAGCATTGGCGGCGCTGTTTACATGAATGCCGGTGCGTATAACGGTGAAATGAAAGGCGTTGTGGAAAGCGTAGCCGTTATGGATATGAACGGCAGGGAGTTTGTGCTTACCGCTGCGGATTTGCAGTTTGGCTACCGCAAAACAAGTTTGCAGGAAAGCGGCTATATTATTACCGAAGTTTGCCTGAATATGCAGCCCGGCGACAAAGACGCCATTAAAGCCATGATGGACGATTTCAGCAGCAGGCGCATCAGCAAGCAGCCGCTGGAAATGCCAAGTGCCGGCAGTATGTTTAAGCGTCCGCCGGGATATTTTGCCGGAACGCTTATTGAAGAAGCCGGATTGAAAGGCTATAAGGTTGGCGGCGCGCAGGTTTCGCCCAAGCATGCAGGTTTTGTTGTAAACTGCGGCAACGCCACGGCGGCAGATGTTTTGCAGCTGATAGCGGATGTGCGCAGAGTAATTATGGAAAAAGCCGGTGTGGAACTTCATCCGGAAGTGCTGGTTATCGGCGAAGAATAAAAAATTTTTCAAAGAGCGGCTGCAAAGCCGTTCTTTTTTATACAGGGCAGTGTTATTGTAGTTGCCCGCTTGTATATGTTATAATAAGCTATCACAGAAAGAGGTATTTTATAAAGAATGGATAATGTTTACGATTTAGTGGAAGATTTTTACGGGCATGACCCGGGCTGGAATTTTCTGCTCCGTCGGGAATACGCCGAGGGCTTTCTGCGTATAGAAGCATGGCATGGAAAAACGCCGGAAGAATTGTATGATATATGGGACCAGCTGACAATGCTGTGCCTTTACCTTGGTAATACGGAACTTATGCTTGGCGATATGAGCGCGGATGATTTTGTGGACTGCATTGCCTGGTGCGGCCGCAACGTATCCGAATTTGACGCCGATTATGAGCATACAAAATATTTTCTGGATACCTGCGTGAGGCTGTACGCCTATTTGCAGAAGAAAAATGTAATTTCTGACGCCGGTGCTCCGCTTGAAGCGGAAGAAAAACTGCTGGCAGGCGGAAAAATGAATATTGTGAATCCGGACGGCAGTTTTACTGATGAAAATAAAGACCGCCGCCTGTTTACGGTGCCGGATGCTTCCAATAAAATATTTTTAAACGTAAATGAACGGATGCAGGAAATTTATGCGGCTATGCATGAATTTTTTACTGAAAGCAGGTTCAGCGTTGATTTGGAACGCGCTTCCGTACTGTATCATGGAATTTTTGGCAATGCCATTAACGAGTCGGCAAAAAGCAGGCAGGAAGCCTTTAATTCATTTTGGGATTATTTTTTGCTTGATTACCGTTTGATGCTGCGCGATATGCACCCGCTGGAATATTTTTACGAAACTGTATGCAGCAGTGACAGCCGTTATTACGATGCAGGCTTTGCCAAGCGCAACAGCGATATTTTAAAGGAAATTATTTCCGCGCGCCTGGTGCTGTTTACTGTGGAAGGTTTTGGCGAAGAAGGCATGTATTTATGCCGCGATTTTCTTACAAACGAAATGTATCAGCTTAATTTGCCGTTAACCGAAGATATTGATACAACTGATATGCTGTTTATCGGGCATTTGTTTTACAACGATAATATGCTTACCGAAAATATGCGCGGCTACAAGATAGACAACATAAATGCTTTGTGCCTGCGCGATACTTTAAAACGCGCTTATAAATGGGTAAGCGTACAGCAGAAGGAACCGGACTGGCAGTGGTTCAGCGAGTATTATCCCATGGTGCTGCGCAATATGCTGTTTTTATATGCGGCAGGCATTGCGCATAAAAACTTTAACAACTATACGGAACATACCGCATTCGCGGCAGCGCCTTACAGTGATGAAACGCTGGTTGCCGGTATTTTAAAAAATATTATGCTGAAAAATTACTTTGCACTTGCAGATGTGCGGCTGGCAACGCAGATGTGGTGCGATTTGCAGGCTGCGGATACGGATTTGGCTGCTTACAGCGAAACGGTATGGGCAGCAGGCATAATTTATACATTTGTAAAACTTAACGGTGCCTATACTTTCTTTGATGAACGCATTGCCGGTTTTTGCGGAACGGAAGTGGCTGCCATGCAAAAGGCTTCCGAAACGATATGCGAAGTGCTGCAAATAGAGAAGCATGACCCGCGTTACAGCAACGAAGAAGGCATTTTGGCAATGCTCATGAGTGCTTACATGTAAAGGAGAACTTTATGAAATGTAATTTTTGCGGCAGGGAAGTGCCTAAAGGCACCGAAGAATGCCCATATTGCCATTACAGATTCGAGCAGGAAGCGACGATACTTAATCCGCGTGAGCGTGATGAGTTTGAAGGCGTAACCATTGACGAAAGCGGTTATGAAGAAAACGCTGCCGGAAATAATGGCACAAGAAGCCCCGAATACAGGCAGACTTATGAATACCGCAGCGAAGAATACAGTGGTGCGCGCAGCGGCAGAGGCCCTAAAATTTACGTTAAAAACCTTGGCTGCGGCGGTGGGCTGCTTACCGCTTTGCTGGTTATCTGCGTACTGATTGGTTTGTTTATTTTCTTTATGCCGCTGTTTGTTATAATAGCAGGCATTGGCCTGATTTATTATTTCATCAGCAGCTTTTTAGGATGATAACAAAAAAACTGCGCTTCAATCCGTATAAAACGGAAAGAAGTGCAGTTTTTATTTTGCGCGTAAGTTTTACAAAATTTCGTCGCGGACGAGCTGGTTAATCATTTTTTGTTTGCCCAGAACCCATAATAAATCGCCTTTTTCGAACACAAGCGAAATATTGGGGTTTACTATGGTGTAACTGCCGCGTTCAAGCCCTATTACAAGGCAGTGCCATTTGTTGCGGATATTGGTAGATTTTATGGACTTGCCAAGCAGCGGTGAATGTTTGTCAACCGTAATGGCGCAGGGCATAAAAGCAATATCGTGGCGGCCTTCAGCTTCGTTAACAAGCATAAACTGGCGCATGCTTACGGGAGAATCGAGCATGGTAAGGCCAAGATTTTTATTTTTTATGGCGGCATTTAAAAGTTTAAAATGTGCTTTAGTGCCGATAATTAAAAGTTTTGTTCCGGCGGTGATAGTAAAGCTGCCGCCCGGCATATCGTGAATCTGCCTGCCGGTATCGGCCTGCAAAACATTACAGCCGTAGGATTCGCGCAGGGCAAGGTTCAGCAGGGTTTGCCCTGCAGTAATGGAACCTTCTTCCACTTTGTAGTGGGCTAACTGCAAATCTTCGTCAAACCAGCCGTAAGGTGTGTGCTCGCCCGATTCTTTTAAAGCCTGGCGGTGTTTTAACATATGGCGCTCGTTAAGGTTAACCAGAAAACGCGATTCCATACGCAGATATTCGCCCATCAGCCAGTCGGAAGAAGAAATAAAGTAAGCCGTAATTAAAGTTGCGGCGGCGGCAAAAAATTCAGATAAGTTTAAAATCCAGGCAAATACAAAGAAGATAAAGCCTGCGGCAGCAATAATTTTTAATAGGATGAGCACCATAAGCGGAATATGGTTGCTGCGTTTTTCAAACCACAGTACGGAAAACAGCTCCGAACGCCTGGTGCGGTTAACGAGGATAGCACGCAAAAACGGTGCCGCTATAATAAAGGTAAGCACGGCGGTAATAATATCTGCGTAAGGCAGCTTTAAACTATCGCGCAGGTAACCGCTTAAATAATATTCCGCAAACAGCGCTATCGCCGTCAGCAGTGTTGTAAAAATCAGCATGCGCGTAAAATATTCCCGCAAAAAATTGCTCCAGTCCGTGGTGGCTCTGGTGCTGATATTTTTTTCGGTGTAACGGTCAAGCCAGTCGTTAACACGCTGCGGCAGCAGGCGGCGGATAATTTTGTAAGCCGGGTCGGCAGCCATAATGCAGAACGGCGTGGTAAAAGTCGTCATAACAGATACGGCAACGATGATAGGGTAAATAAAATCGCTGATAACGCCAAGGCTCATGCCCAAAGAAGCAATAATAAAGGAAAATTCGCCAATCTGCGCCAGGCTGAAACCGCACAAAATTGAAGTTTGCAGGTTTTGCCCGGAAAGCAGTACGCCGCCGGCGGAAAAAATAAGTTTGCCGGCAATGGTAACAATAATAAGCACAATAATGGGCAGCCAGTATTCCACAAGCAGTGCCGGGTCTACCAGCATGCCGACGGAAACGAAGAACACTGCGCCGAAAATATCTTTTACCGGGGTGAAAAGATGCTCGATTTTTTCGGAGTTCGGTGCTTCAGCAATAAGCGAACCCATTATAAAAGCGCCAAGCGCAGCGGAAAAACCGAGATGCGTTGCCAGAACAACCATGCCGAGGCAAAGGCCGATGGAGGTAACAAGCATTGTTTCGTTGTTCATCAGTTTCAGCGAGCGTTTATAAAAGGTAGGCACAAGGTAAATGCCAAGCACAAACCACAATACCAGAAAGAACAGCAGGCGCATAACGCTGGCTAATAGCTCCGTGCCGGAAATGCCTGCGGAGGCAGCAAGCGTGGAAAGCAGAACCATCATGATAATACCGGCAATGTCTTCTACAATTAATATGCCAAAAACCATTTCGGTAAAGCGTTTGCCCTTCATTTTTAAATCTTCAAAGGCTTTTATAATGATGGTTGTGGATGACATGGAAAGCATGCCGCCCAAAAACAGGCTGTTCATGTGGCTCCAGCCCATAAGCGTGCCCGCGCCGTAGCCAAGTGAAAGCAGGCCGGCAATTTCCACTATGGTTGCAATAAAGGCGGTATTGCCAACTTGTTTCAGCTTGTTGAAGCTGAATTCCAGCCCAAGTGAAAACATTAAAAAGATAATGCCTATTTCAGACCAGGTGTGGATGTTGTTAAAATCCGTAACTGTCGGGAAAAAGGAAAAATGCGGGCCGGTAATGAAACCGGCAACGATGTATCCGAGTACAAGCGGTTGATTGAGCTTTTTAAAAAGAATGGTAGTAATACCTGCTACCAGCAAAATCATAGCGAGGTCGGAAACGATTGGTGGTAAATGCGCCATCTAAGGTTCCTCCTTACTTTTGTAAAATAAGATAAGCGACAAATAAAAAGAAATGTTGTATAATAAAATAGATTTAATGTTTATAAGCGGCAGTAAAAAACGCCGCTATATTATTATACAATGACACAGTGCTTTTTAACAAGGCATACTGTTTGCAAAATATTTGAAAATACGGAGGCAAAGCATGAATACAGATTTGATTTTGATTAACGGCGATATAGTTGACCGTAAAGAAGGGCTTATTGAATACTGCGACCGCGGGCATCAGTTTGGCGATGGTGTTTTTGAAATTGTGCCGGTTTATAACGGCAAGGTTTTTGGCATGATTCCGCACATGGAAAACCTTTTTACTTCCGTAACGCGTTTAAAAATACCTGCCGTTTATATGGTAGAAGAACTTGTTGAGTTTCATGAAGCGTTAATAAAGGCCACCGGTATGGAAAACGGCGAAATTTATACGCAGATTACACGCGGCAGTGCGCCGTTCGGGCTGGCTTTTCCGGAAATGAGCGTGCCGCAGCTTGTAATGCAGCCTTTTTTTACAGACCGCTCTCAGCTTGCGGAGGCGCAGCAGAAGGGTGTAAAGCTCATTACCGAAAAAGACCTGCGCTGGCAGCATTGCGATGTTAATACCTTAAACCGACTGCCGGAAGTAATGGCACGCCAGAAAGCAGCCATCAGCGGCGCGTTTGACGCTTTGTTTGTACGCGACGGAAAAATTACCGAAACCACCGAAAGCAGCTTTATGCTTGTAAAGGATGAAGTTTTGTGGACGGCTCCGGAAAACGAAAACATTCATAAAAATATTACTCGCAAAGTAATTAAAGAACGCCTGGCGCTTGATTTGGGCATGCCGGTTGTAGAGAAAAATTTTGACGTGGATTTTGCGTTAAAAGCAGAAGAAGCCTTTATCTGCGGGCCGCGCTGCGAAATTGTGCCCGTAGTTAAAATAGACCGCAAGCTGCTGAACGGCGGCGAAGTTGGCAAAGTAGTGCCGCAGCTTTTAGAGGCTTATAAAAATTTTGTTGCCAAAGAATGCCCGGCAAGGTAATTAATTATGGATAAAACTTTAGTGCGTGGGGCAATGCTTATTGCTCTGACGGTTGTTTTGCAGTCGCTGCGCCTTTTTATACCGCTGCCGCCAGTGGCAAGCATGTTTTTTATAGGTACGCTGGTTAATATGATGCTTGCCGTTACAGTGCGCCTTGCGGGTTTAAAACCGGCGCTGCTGGCAGTTGTGCTGCTTCCGTTTTTTGCATATTTGCAGGGGCAGCTGCCAATACCGCTTTTAATACCGGTAGTTATCGGCGGAAACGCCGTGTTTGTGCTTATCTGCCATTGGGCGTGGCACCGTGGGCTTATGCTGGCGCCGCTTGCCAAAACAATCTGCATGTTTACGTCAAGCCTTGTACTTTTAAAAGTGCTGGCGCTGCCTGAAAAAATGGTATTTGCTATTGGCTTTATGATGGGCTGGCCGCAGATGGTAACAGGTATTTGCGGCATATTGCTGGCACGGTTAATTACAAAACGCACCGCAAACTTTTAATATGGGGGCATTGTTATGGATACAAGAGTGGTACTTTTGGGCATTATTGTAGAAAACACTGCCGCTGTTGAAGAACTGAATGCTATTTTGCATAATTACGGCAGTTATATTATCGGGCGCATGGGGCTGCCCTACCGCGAGAAAAATCTGCATATTATCAGTATAGTTCTTGATGCGCCGCAGAACATTATCAGCGCGCTTGCAGGAAAAATCGGCATGCTGCCGGGAGTTACGGCCAAAGCGCTTTATGCCGGAAAACAGGCTTAGTCCTTAATGCCTTAGGGCTTTTTTATAGGAGAAATACTGACAGGGAAGGTTCGTCCTGACCTTTAAGGAGGAAAATCAAATGTATGATGCAAAATCAATGAAGGCCGAAGAATTTATTGACCATAACGAGATTATGGCAACATTGGAATATGCCGCAGCCAATAAAAATAACGCTGCCCTTATTTCCGAGATTATTGAAAAGGCAAAACTGCGCAAAGGCTTAAGCCACCGTGAAGCAGCGGTACTGCTGGACTGCGAACTGGAGGATAAAAACGCGGAAATTTTTGCGCTGGCAGAACAGATAAAAAAAGATTTTTACGGCAACCGCATTGTTATGTTTGCACCGCTCTATCTTTCCAATTACTGCATTAACGGCTGTGTGTACTGCCCGTATCACAGCGTAAATAAACATATTGCGCGCAAAAAACTCACGCAGGATGAAATACGCGCCGAAGTTATTGCACTGCAGGATATGGGGCATAAACGCCTGGCACTGGAAGCCGGTGAAGACCCGGTTAACAATCCGATTGAATATATTCTGGAATCCATTAAAACCATTTACAGCATTAAACATAAAAACGGCGCAATCCGCAGGGTAAACGTTAACATTGCCGCAACTACGGTTGAAAACTACCGCAAATTAAAAGAAGCCGGTATCGGCACCTATATTCTTTTTCAGGAAACCTATCATAAAGAAAGTTATGAAAAACTGCATCCCTACGGGCCGAAAAGCAATTATGCCTACCATACCGAAGCAATGGACAGGGCAATGGAAGGCGGCATAGATGATGTCGGGCTCGGCGTATTGTTTGGGCTTGAACTTTACCGCTATGAATTTGCAGGGCTTTTAATGCACGCAGAACATCTGGAAGCAGTTCACGGTGTTGGCCCGCATACCATCAGCGTTCCGCGCATCTGCCCGGCAGATGATATTGACCCGTCTGCTTTCGATAACAGCATCAGCGACGATATTTTTGAAAAACTTGTTGCCTGCATCCGCATCAGCGTGCCTTACACCGGCATGATTGTATCAACCCGTGAAAGCCAGCGCGCCCGCGAAAGAGTGCTGCACCTCGGCATTTCGCAAATAAGCGGCGGTTCCCGCACCAGCGTTGGCGGCTATGCCGAGCCGGAAAAAGAAAATGACTCTGCCCAGTTTGATGTAAGCGATAACCGTACACTGGATGAAGTTGTAGGCTGGCTGATGGAACTTGGCTATATTCCGAGCTTCTGCACTGCCTGCTACCGCGCAGGGCGTACCGGCGACCGTTTTATGAGCCTCTGCAAGAGCGGGCAGATTCAAAACTGCTGCCACCCCAATGCGCTGATGACCTTAAAAGAATATCTGGTAGATTACGCTTCTCCGCATGTAAAAGAACTGGGTGACGAACTTATTGCCAAGGAAATTCATAATATTCCCAATGAAAAAGTGCGCGAACTTGTGGAACACCATTTGAAGGATATTGAAGAAGGCGAACGCGACTTCAGAATTTAAAATTGACATTTATAATCATATCGAATAAAATTTATATGTGTATTTAATGTTTAAGCCGCTTTTTACAAGCGGCTCATTATTTTTGAAAGGCGTTGATATTTTGCTGGAAAATCTGTTCAAACTTAAAGAAAACGGTACCAATGCCAAAACGGAAATGATGGCCGGGATTACAACTTTTATGACTATGGCTTATATTCTGGCTGTAAACCCCGCTATTTTATCCGCATCCGGTATGGATTCCGGCGCCGTATTTACGGCAACTGCCATTGCCTCTTGCATCGGCACGCTGTTTATGGCGTTTTTTGCCAATTATCCGTTTGCGCTGGCGCCCGGCATGGGCCTGAACGCATTTTTTGCCTATACTGTCGTAGGGCAAATGGGGTATTCGTGGCAGGTTGCACTGGCTGCCGTATTTGTTGAAGGCATTTTGTTTTTCATCCTGTCGCTTACAAAAGTGCGCGAAGCAATTTTTAACTGCATACCGTTTTCGCTTAAATATGGCGTTACCGGCGGCATCGGTTTGTTCATTGCTTTTATCGGCCTGCAAAATTCGCACCTTGTTGTGGACGGTGCAACGCTGGTAAGCATTTATCCGTTTAAAGCGTCGCTTGCAAGCGGAGAGTTTTATACAACCGGTATCGGAGCGCTTCTGGCGCTGATAGGCGTAATTTTAACGGCTGTTTTAATGATAAAAAATGTGCGCGGCGCAATTTTGCTGGGCATACTTATTACCTGGGGCCTTGGCATAATTGCGGAAGTAACAGGCATTTATATTCCCGACCCGGCCAAAGGCGCATTTTCGGTAATGCCGGATTTTTCTAACGGCTTATATATACCGAGCCTGATGCCGAGCTTTATGCAGATGGATTTCAGCTATATTTTTACCTTTAATTTTGTTACCATAATGCTGTCGTTTATGTTTGTAGATTTGTTTGACACACTGGGTACTTTAATCGGTGTTGCTTCCAAAGCCAATATGCTCGACAGACAGGGCCGCCTGCCCAGAATCAGAGGCGCGCTGCTGGCCGACTCTGTTGCAACATCGGCAGGTGCTGTGCTTGGCACTTCTACGGTAACAACTTTTGTTGAAAGTTCTTCCGGCGTTATGGCTGGCGGCCGCACAGGCCTTACTGCTGTTACCGTGGCAATACTCTTTTTGGCCTCTTTGCTGTTTGCACCGGTATTTCTGGCAATACCGGCATTTGCAACGGCACCGGCGCTTATTATTGTAGGCTTTTTAATGCTGGCTACCGTTTTGAACATTGATTTTAACGATATGGGCGAAGCAGTGCCCGGGTTTATTGCCATTATTGCCATGCCGTTTATGTATTCAATTTCCGAAGGCATTGCGCTTGGCATAATTTCTTATGTGGTTATCAATGTTCTTTCCGGTGCGGCCGGTAAAAAGAATATCAGCTGTATTATGTATATACTGGCATTTTTGTTTGTTTTGAAATATATTTTCGTTTAAAATTTAAAATTGTCATGGCAGGGCCGGATAACTTCCGGCTCTTTTTTATTGCCCAAATTGCGGGCAGAGCAGAACAAAGCCTTGTCAGATTAGTTAAAAACGCAGGAGCGTAATGTAAAATTTCGGTTAAGCAGTGCTTTAAAAAATGCGTATTGAAACCTTTTATAAGTTTCTACCTTAGCGCGGCGGGGGTTCGGGGTATTGCTGCGCAGACGGGGAAAAAGCGAAAAAGTCAGATTTATCTTTAAAAGTGGTCTTTACAGGGGGGCAAATGTGTTATAATGAGGCTGTATAAAAGACTGGGTAGTCAAAAAACCTTCTCCTCAGGAACGTTTTTCAGGTTTACTCAATACTTTATACAATAAGGCTTGCCGTTTCCTCAGGGGCAGGCCTTCACTGGGGTTTATAAACCGCAGCAGGAAGAAAAATGTAATTAAGCGTTTGCAACGGTAGAGGAAACCAGGAGACTCGCACTCAGGGCAGATGCCGAAAGCAGAAATTTCTTCCCCAAGCGTTTTATAAAAATAAAATGTGTTTTTCTAAAGGGAGGAAAACAAAATGAAAAAATCTTTAGTACTTGCAATGGCTATGGCTCTCGGCGTAACTGCATCCGCATATGCAG
>UMLP01005736.1_pt1 | contig 19138 bp, 16 predicted proteins | sample 1966581 | NCBI WGS metagenome assembly UMLP01 (sample SAMEA4836205, study PRJEB28245) | human gut metagenome | biome: gut microbiome; material: fecal sample | place: Denmark | collected 2008
CTCGCCGTATCGGCACTTAGAATTATGCGGTATTGCCTTATCTGTAGGGAACGGTCTTGACCGTTCCGAAACACTGCTTTATACGTCATAACAGGTTTTACCGCAAAACAAAATGACCCCCACAGCCAGCGCTGCGGGGGTCATGAACTTTTATGGGAAAATATTACTTGGTGCCGAAGATGCGGTCGCCTGCATCGCCCAGGCCGGGGATGATGTAGCCGTTCTCGTTCAGCTTTTCATCCTGTGCGGCAACATAAATGTCAACATCGGGGTGTGCTTCGTGCAGGGCTTTCAGTCCTTCGGGGGCGGCAATCAGGCCAATGAACTTGATGTGCTTGGCACCGCGCTTTTTGATCTGGCCAATGGCGTCAATGGCGCTGCCGCCGGTAGCCAGCATGGGATCCAGAACAAAAACATCGCGCTCGGCAATATCCTTGGGCAGCTTGCAATAATATTCCACAGGCTCCAGGGTCTCCTCATTGCGGTACAGGCCAATGTGGCCGACCTTTGCAGCGGGGATCAGGGTCAGCATGCCGTCCACCATGCCCAGACCGGCGCGCAGGATGGGAACCAGGGCCAGCTTGCGGCCAGCCAGCACATGGGTGCGAGCCAGAGCAATCGGGGTTTCCACTTCAACTTCCTCGGTGGGCAGGTCGCGGGTGGCCTCATAGCACAGCAGGGTGGCAATTTCGCTGACCAGATCACGGAACTCTTTGGTGCCGGTGTTGCGGTCACGCATCAGGCTGATTTTGTGCTGGATCAGGGGATGGTCTACAATTTTAACAACGCTCATGGCAGATTCTCCTTACAAGATAAAAATTCATCGGATACAATGCAAAGCCTGGTCGCAGGCGGGGTACAACAGTGGGGGAGCCTTAAAGGGTTTCCAGCGCCATCATCTTGTCAATGCGCTTCTGGTGGCGGCCGCCCTCAAATTCGTGGTCCAAAAAGGCGTCAACGATCTGGCAGGCGAGGCCGGGGCCCACAACGCGGCCGCCCAGGCACAGGGTATTGGCGTTGTTGTGGCGGCGGGTGTACTCGGCGCTGAACGGCTCCGAGCAGCAGCAGGCGCGGATGCCCTTGATCTTGTTGGCACACATCGACATGCCCACACCCGTGCCGCAGCACAGGATGGCGAAATCGCTGCTGCCATTGGTCACAGCGCCGCAGGTGGCGGCGGCATAATCGGGATAGTCACAGCTGGCGGTGCTGTTGGTGCCAAAGTCGCGGTAAGCAATGCCGCGCTCTTCCAAATGCTGTTTGATGGCCTCTTTCAGCTCATAACCGCCGTGGTCAGCACCCAGGGCAATCGGTTTTTCAAATTGTACAGCCATAATCAAGATCCTTTCAATTCGTGGCGGATTGTTGGGCGGCTTCGCGCTCGGCGCGCTCACGCTCAGCCTGGCTTAAACGGTGATAATCCGGCAGCAGCTCTGCGGGGGAAACGCAGGTGCCCGCATCCCACATGGCTTTGCCCGCCAGGGCAACCCCTGCGCCGCGCAAAACGCGCAGCGGCTGGGGGCAGGGTAGAATGCCGGGCTGGTCTTTATATGTATTGTAGCACAATGCGGCACCATCGCCAACAAAAATCAAAGGCTTTTTGCACTCTTTTACAAAAGTCTCCAGCGCAGTGACCGGTTCGGCGGCGTCCGGGGTCAGCCGGGCGTGGGTGGCAAGGTCAAACCCGGCCCAGTACACCTGGCCGCGGCGGGCGTCCTGTGCGCCAATCACAGTGCCTTCCCCGCACACGCCGTAAGCCAGGGCAGCCATGGTGGAAACCCCGGCGCAGGGGGTGTTGGCCGCAAAAGCCAGCCCCTTGACGGCGGCAAGACCGATGCGCAGCCCGGTAAAGCTGCCGGGACCGTTGGTCACGGCGTACAAATCCAGCTGGGCGGGGGTCAGGCCGCAGGCTTTCAGGGCGGTATCCACCATGGGCAGCAGGGTCTCGCTGTGGGTCAGCCCGGTGTTGGAAGCCATCTCATATAATAAAGTATCGTCGCGCATCACAGCGACGGCGGCAGTTTTGCCCGCCGTATCAATGGCAAGAATGTTCATTCGGGGTCAGTTCTTCCTTTCCAAAAGGGCGTGGCGTCAAGCCCCAGGCCGGGTGATGGTAATCTTGCGGGTGGTTTCATCCAGCCGGTCAATGTTAATATAAATCGGGTTTTCCAGCGCCAGCAGGTCGGCGCAGTTTTCGCTCCATTCCGCCGCAACCACAGCGCCCATATCCAGGTAATCATAAAAACCGGCGGCAGAAAGGTCCACTTCGGTATGGATGCGGTACAAATCAAAATGGGCAAAGGGCCGCGGGCCGCGGTAGTAGTTGACAATGGCAAAGGTTGGGCTGGAAACAGGGTCCGTGCAGCCAAGGCCCTCTGCAATGCCCTGGCAGAACGCGGTTTTGCCAGCGCCCAGCCCGCCGGTAAAGGCAATCAGGCTGCCGGGGGCAAGCTCTGCGGCAAGGCGGCGGCCCAGGGCCACGGTTTCATCCCGCGAATGGGTAATATATTCTTCCATACAGCAGGCCCTCCTACAAGTAAGCGGCTAAGTCAGCATAAACTACTTTATTATACAACATCCAGCCTGCTTTGTAAAATATTTTTGTGTGGCGCGCCATAAAACGCCGCAAAGCGTGGCATATTGCACAGGAACGCGGTATAATAATCGGTAATACGAGCAGGAACCAATACCATTGCACAGGGCAATGTGCTATACTGGGAACAAGAAAAACAAAAGTGAAAGGTGGCAGGCCATTGCTGCAGCTGACACGCCGCTATTTGCGGCAGATCGACGGAATATTTCTGGCGCTGTGCGCGGCGTGTTCGGTGCTCAGCGTGGTAACACTGGTTTCCATTGGGCATAACCAGCTGGGGTCCATCAACAAAGCATCGGTACAGTTCATTGCCAGCGCGCTGGGCATCCTGTTGGCGCTGATCGTTTCCACGGTGGACTACCGTGCGCTGGCCCGTGCCTGGCCGTTGCATGCGGTGCTGGCCTGGGGTATGGTGCTGCCCACCCTGCTTTTGCACAACGTCCGCCTGGGCTTTTTAACGGTGGGGTACGATGCCGGCGGTACTTCCAACTACAGCTGGTACCGGGTGGGCGGCATGACTTTCCAACCGGCGGAACTGGCCAAAATCAGCTTTGTACTGACCCTGGCCCTGCATCTGAACCATGTGCGCGGCCGGGTGAACAAGCCGGCCAATTTGCTGGCGCTGGCGGTGCATGTGCTACTGCCGGTGCTGGCCATTCACATCCAGGGCGATGACGGCACGGCGCTGGTATTTTTGGGCATTGGGCTGGTCATGGTGTTTGCGGGCGGTATTTCCGGCTGGCTGGTGGCTGGCGGGCTGGCCGCTGCGGGCGGTGGTGCGGCCCTGCTGCTGAAACTACGCCCAGGTCTGCTGAAAGGCTACCAGGCCAAGCGTATTTTTGCCGTGCTGGACCCCGAAAACCCGGCTCTGGCCGATATCGCTTACCAGCAGAACAAGGGGGCTATGGCCATCGGAACCGGCGGATTGACCGGAACCGGCCTTTGGGGCGAGCATGTGTTTGTGCCAAACTCCTGGAATGATTTTATCTTCAGCTACCTGGCCAACGCGATGGGCTTTGTGGGGGCGGTAACGGTTCTGCTGCTGTTGCTGGGCATCTCGGTGCGCATTCTGCTGGCAGCGCTGCAAAGCACGGATGCTTTGGGCCGCTATCTGTGCGTGGGCATCTTTGCCGCACTGTTCTGGCAGTGCATCATCAACCTGGGCATGAATTTACAGGTGCTGCCGGTCATCGGGGTCACGCTGCCGTTCTTCTCGGCAGGCGGGTCCAGCGTGGTCATGGTGTATTTGTGCGTGGGGCTGGTGCTGGCGGTATCCCGCAAGAACCGCCGCAAAAAGCTGGCGGTGCCCATTGAGCTGGAACAGATTTGACGCCGACAAATGGACGCACTAAAATAGAAAAAGGCACTGCGGTAAGCGGTTGGCCTTTGGACTAAGAGCTTAGGAAACTAAGAACCGCCACTTGACCCGGTGGAGGTTCTTGCTTTTCACAGTGACCGTTGCGCTGCTGCCGCAATTTGACCGCCTGTGCAAGACAAAACAATAAGACAGACAAAATAAAGCCGGTGTACCGTAAGATGAATCAAACGGTACACCGGCTTTTACAGTGTCAGGCTTCCTCTTTTTTACTGGGGCTGCACAATGCGGGGATCAGGCAGATGGCTGCCGCCGCTACCAGAATATACACGGTGCGGGCCGCCCAGCTTGTCTGGCCGCCCAGCAGCCAGGCAATGATATCCAGCTTCCAAATGCCCACAAAGCCCCAGTTCAGCCCGCCAATGATAGCCAGCAGCAGGCAGATTTTTGAAAGAACAGAATTGCACATGTTGGAAAACACTCCTTCCTATAACGGAAGTATGCCCATGCCGCGATGTGTCTATTCGATTTTCTGCCACCGGGCGGAAGTTTGGGCAAAAACAGCACCGCACAGCAGAAGAGCGGTGGGGTTGGTCGTCAGGTGGAAGGGCTGAACTTCCATATAGGCGTAAGCCAGCATGGCAAACAGGCAGCAAACCTCAACCCGGCGGCCCTGTTTGGCGTGACCCCACAGGGCGGCGGCAAACAGAATACCCAGCAGCGCGGCGACCACCGGACCAAACTGAAACAGTGCAAAAGCAAAGCTGTTATCCACTGTGGGCCAGTTGAACACCTGCCCTGCAATTTTGACATCCAGCAGACGGTAGGCCATCCAGGTCAGCGAGATGCGGCAGGTGAGCAGGGAGTCCAGCTTTGCCAGCCATGCGGGGCCGATATCATTGTTCCAAGGTCCCACCTTGATGACCAGCAGCGGCAAAAGGTAACTGACCGCCGCCGTAAGCCCCACCATACCGGCGCAGGTGCCGGGCCACCAACGGGGTACACTGTGCCCGGCGCGCAGGCGGCAGAACACCAGCCCAACGGCCAGCGCCAGCGTGCACAGCGCAGCGCTGCGGCTGGCGGGCCCCACCAGCAAAAACACGCCGACGGCAAATACCAGCAGGCAGTCCACCCAGCGCACCTTTTGGGCACGCAGCAGGGCATAGGCCAATACCAGGCCGAACACCAGTCCGCCGAATGTGTTGGGGTGGCCGTAGCCGTAAGTGCCGCGCAAAGCGCCCATCCGCTCGCTGGTCAGGTCCGGGGCAACGATCCCGGCAAAGTGCAGTGCCAGCACCACCGCCATGGCGGCACAGCCGCTGGCAAAATAGACCTGCAGCGGGCGGCGCAGGGGAACATCCTTGGCGGCAAGCACCGCCACCACAATGCCGATCCACCAGATGTTCTGGCTGTTGAAATAGACCCAGCGGGCAATGAAATACAGCGCTCCGCCAGCCAGCAGCTCCCGCCAGGTGTAGCGGGTGCCGAACAAAATCTTGGCACCAAAGCACAGGAACGCGAGCCATTCCAGCACGGGGCTCATCACGCCCTGCACCCACGCCCAGTTCTGGCGCGCCATGCTGTTGCAGAACACCACGCTGATCTCATACGCGGCCAGCCCGGCGGCAAACAGAATACGGCCAAGCTGCAGTCGCCATTCGGCCAGCTGCTGCCCAAATAACAGGTGCGGCGTGTTCCACTGGCCGTGCAACGCCCCGCGCAGCCCGCCGCCCCTGGCAAGTGCAAAAATTAGGTCAAAAACCGCTGCGGCAAAGAGCGCCAACAGCAGAAAATTAGCAAAACCAAACAAGGGATTCCCTCCTGAAAAAACGCATGGCCCTGTGTTTGACAAGGGCGGGTGCGGATGGTATGCTTCTATTATAAAGATTTTGGACGCAGCACACAAGGGGGCAAAGAATGACGGCACAACGCTATCAGGCAATTTTTGATTGGTTCCGTGCCCGCCCGGCGGCGCTGCGGGCGCTGGGATATGCACAAAAGATCAGCGTGCTGGGAGTATATCTGGTGTATGGCGCGGTGTTGGCCGTTACGCTCTGGCAGCGCAGCGGCCAGTTCTGGCGCGTGCTGGCGGTCCCGGCGGCGGTGTACGTTTTGGGCACGCTGCTGCGCGCGGCCATTAACCGCCCGCGCCCGTATGAGGCATTGAACTTTACGCCGCTGTTCCCCAAGGATACCAAAGGCCAAAGCATGCCCAGCCGCCACTGCTTTTCCGCCGCAGCCATTGTGGCGGCGGCGTTTACCGTGTGGGTGCCGCTTGGCGTGGCCGCCTGCCTGCTGGCGGCGGTTGTGGCTGTGACCCGCGTGCTGACAGGGGTGCATTACCCCAGCGACGTACTGGCTGGCCTGGCCTTTGGCGCCGGGGCGGCTGTGATCGGCTTCCTTTTATGACATGAGGATGATAACTGTGAAACAATACAAAAAAATAATTGCTGCTGTGGCAGCTGCCGCAATACTGGCCCTGCCCCTGAGCGGGTGCAGCTTTAACGATGTGATGCTGTACCTGTACGGTGGTGACAGCTTTACCAAAGAGGAAGGCGAGGACTACCAGACCTATGACGGCGAAAACGGCATCAGTGTAACCTATGATGCCAATATCTGGAACGAACCCAGCATGTCGCAGGAGGATACCATTGGCATTACCACTGGCAACAAGCTGAGCTATACGGCAGTACTGCTGCAGGTATCGGATGTTTACACGGACTTTTTGGAAGAATCCGCCGCGGAATTGAACGAGGAAGCCCAGACCGTGCGGTATGACTTTGATTTGACCATCCCCGATGCAGAAACCGAGTCCGTCCGGTATGACTGCGGCACTTACCAGATGATCCTGGCCGAAGTGAACTATGACTGTGGCGTTACGCTGCATGTATCGGCAGCATCCCGCTCTGCCAGCTATGACCAGATCGTGGCGCTGCTGCAAAACGTGTACCCCACCGGTCACACGCCGGAAACGGCAGAATAAAAAGCAGCAGCCTTTTGCGGGCTGCTGCGGGTGGGAAAGGTTGGCTTGTAAAGGGGAAGTATGCCGTGTTCCGGGGTGAAATATCTGGCAAAGCCCCTATAAATGGGGTTCGGCACAAGTTTTGTAATACGCAACAGGACGAGGCTGTGGTGGGGTAAGGGCACCCCGCCCTACTGCTACTACAAAATCAGCGGATGAAATTGGTGCGGATGGTATTTTCTGCCTTGGGCGGCTCAATCCCTGCGGCTTTGCCTGCGGCAATGCACTTCAAGATCCAGGCCATGTTGTGGCCCAGGTTGCGCATGATCTGCATGCCCTCTTCGTCCAGGGCGGCCTGTTCGGCGTTGCTGCCGTGTACCATCGGCCAGTAGGTGGAGCTGATCAGCGGCATCTGGCAGAACTGGGGAACCTTTTCCAGGGCTTCCAGTGCGCTGGTGGTGCCGGCGCGGCGGGCGCTGGTAACAATAGCGGCGGGCTTTTGTGCCAACAGGCGGCCTGCGCTGTAGCCCAGCCGGTGCATGAAGCCCAGCATGCTGGCAGCGGCGGTGGAATAATGTACCGGAGCACCAAACACAATGCCGTCGGCCTTTTCCACCAGCGGCAGAACATCAACGACTGGCCCGCCGAATACGCAGTGTCCGGCTTTGGCGCAGCCGCCGCAGCCCACACAGCCGCCCACCGGGACAGCGCCAATGTGGTAGATGGTGGTTTCGATGCCGTCAGCGTTCAAAGCCTTGGCAATCTCCTGCAAAGCAGCGTCTGTACAGCCATGTGCGTGCGGGCTGCCGTTGATAAGAAGTACGTTCATAATCGTTATGCCTCCGTTTTGAGAAAAAAGCTTTTGCTGCGGGGAAAGTTGGTGCACCGGGGTGCTCATACCCGGAACCGCCGATCCCCCTGTATAAACTATATTATAGCACACCCAAAGAAATGTTGAAAACCCTGAAAGGGAAGAAGGTCAAACACCATGCCTGTAACCTGCACCAATTATAAATTGAAATGCGGCGGCTGCCCGCTGCTGAACCAGCCCTACCCCGACCAGCTCAAGCATAAGCAGCAGTTGGAACAACGCCTGCTGGGGCGGTTTGCCCCGGTATCCCCCGTGCTGGGGCAGGCAGAACCTTGGCATTACCGTAACAAGGCCATCGCCACCTTTGCCACCGGGCCGCGTGGACGACTGACATGCGGCATTTATGCAGCGGGCACCCACCGCGTGCTGCCGTATACGGACTGCTTGCTGCAGGATACCGTCATTAACCAGACCATTGCCGCTGTGCTGGAAGCCGCCCGCGCCTGCCGCTGGCCTGCTTTTGAGGAGGATCGCGGCACCGGTCTGCTGCGCCATGTGCTGGTGCGCCGCGGTAAAACCAGCGGTCAGGTGCTGGTGGTGCTGGTGACCGCGCAGGAAAACCTGCCCGGCAGCCGCAATTTTGTGAAAGCCCTGCGGGAAAAGGCCCCTTGGGTGACCAGCGTGGTGCAGAACTGCAATCCCCGCCGCACCAGCGCGGTGCTGGGCAGCGATGTGCGTACCCTGTATGGCCCCGGCAAAATTACCGATACGCTGTGCGGGCTGCAATTCGCCATTTCGCCCCGCAGCTTTTACCAGGTCAACCCGGAACAAACCGAAGTGCTGTACGCCAAGGCCATTGAGTTCGCTGCCCTGACCGGCAAAGAAACAGTGATCGATGCCTACTGCGGCATTGGCACCATCGGCCTGTGTGCGGCGGGCAGGGCAAAGCAGGTCATTGGCGTGGAGCGCAACCCGGACGCGGTGCGCAATGCCTGCGCCAACGCCGCAGCCAATAAGATCAACAACGCGCGGTTCATCTGTGCCGATGCAACCGATTGGATGCGCGCTGCGGCACAGCCCAACTCTGGCTTGCCGCACCCCGATGTTGTATTCCTGGACCCCCCGCGGGAGGGTAGCACCCCCGCCTGCATTGATGCAGTGGCTGCCATGAAACCCAAACGCGTGGTTTACGTCAGCTGCAACCCCGAAACTCTTGCCCGTGATTTGACCCACTTGTCCCGCCGCGGATGGAAAGCATTAAAAATCCAGCCCGTGGATATGTTCCCCCACACGGAACATGTTGAGACGGTATGTTTATTGTCCAAACTTCAAAGTAAGGAACATATCGAGATCGAAGTGAAGATGGACGAGATGGATTTGACTTCGGCTGAGAGTAAGGCGACTTATGAGGAAATCCGGGAATATGTCTTAGAACATACCGGGCTGAAAGTCAGCCATCTTTATATCGCACAGGTGAAGCAGAAATACGGCATTATTGAGCGTGAGAACTACAATAAGCCAAAATCCGAAAACGCCAAGCAGCCCCAATGCCCAGCGGAGAAGGAAAAAGCAATCACGGAGGCATTACGTCACTTTGGGATGATTTTGTAGATGCTTTTTGAAAGAAATTGCAGGTAGCGGTCGGCACCAAATGATCTTTCGCTATCAGGCTGTCTAAAGGCGAAACGGTCAGTATAAAAATGCTAATGAAGGTGCGTAAAACACTGAACTGCAATATTGGAAATATCCGAAAGCTGATTTCTTCCCAAGAAGGCATCGTTGAATAAGAGGTGGATGGTATGTCGGCAAAAAAGAAAAACATAATTAGCAAGGCTAGCCCTCACACAATAAAAAAATTTGAGCTGATAGAAGAGTACATCAAATCGTGGGCACAGAAGTTGCTGCTGACTGAGTCTTGCAATGGGCTGATCTTTATAGACTGTATGTGCAACAGTGGTGTATACACCGACGATGCTGGACAATTGGTGAAAGGTACAGCAGTACGCGTCTCAGAAGCACTTAGGGAAGCATCAAGAACCTATACGGAGAAAAATATACACATTTACTTGAATGACAAGGATAAAGCGCGCGTAGATGAGCTAAAAAAGCATCTTCCACAGGATGAGCGCAATTTTAAGATTGTCACGTCTTGTGGTGATGCGCACGAGCTACTCCGAACTATCGGGCCACAGTTATATGGAACTGGGCACCTGCATTATTTCCTGCTCTACGATCCATATGATGCGACTATTGACTGGGAAGCACTTCTGCCGTTTTTTCGTAACTGGGGTGAAGTTATGATTAATCACATGGTTTCAGATCCGGTGCGGGCGATCACAAGCGCCAAGAAGAAAACGACAAAGGCAAAGTACGAGAACACTTATCTGGAAGACTTTGAGAAACTTGTGCCTTACGGAAGTGACAAGAAGGCCTATGAGGCCAGAGTGGAAGAAATCATAAATTCACTGAAAGGAGCTCGCAGGTACTACGTATCGGCATTTCCGTTCTATAACACGCAGAACTCGCTCGTCTACAATTTGATTCATTGCACGAGCAACAAGGAGGGCTTTAAGCTCTACAAGAAGAGTGCTTGGAAGGTATTTGGCGCACAGTCCTCTACCAAGCACTCGGTTGAGAACAGGCAGTTGTCATTTAACCTTTTCGGTGAGATTGCTGAAGAGGAAGATGAAAGCTGCTTGTATGTTATCGATATAGCGAAATACCTGCAGCGCAGCTTTAGAGGCCGAAAGCAGGTGCCTCTGGATGAGATGTGGGAACTTCTGGATAACCACCCGTTTTTCCCGTCAGAGGGATTTCGTAATGAGGTAAAGAGCGATCTTACCGATTTCTTTGGCGCGAAGATTGAGCAGATTGTGAATCCTGATACAGGAAAGAAGGAAACGGTGATCTCTTTCTCTTCTTGAGACTGAGTTTCAAATAGATGAGGTGGTTGGAATTTATGGCAACGTCGCAGAAATTTGGTGGCAATTGGACTGAGGAGAAGTTGAATATCTTCACCAGCTACCTGGACGCATACCTGATTGCACTGCAAAATCAGAAGTTTAAGAAGATTTATATAGATGCCTTTGCTGGAACCGGTGAGATCGAGACCAGTGACGGCGGGCAGTTTCTTGTGGGCTCTGCTAAGCGTGCACTGGCGTCTGAAAAGAAGTTCGATCATTATTATTTCATAGAAGCGGACTCTCAGAAGGCAGGAGAACTCCAGGATATGATAAATTCCGCGTTTCCGCAGATGAGGAGAATTGTTACGATTTACTGCGGCGATGCGAATGATAAGCTCGCGGAAATTATTAGCAACGTAGACTGGAGATATAACAGAGGATTGCTGTTCTTAGATCCATATGCGACGCAGGTAAATTGGGCTACGCTTGAAAATGTAGCACAGACGAAATCGATAGACGTATGGTACCTGTTTCCGTTCTCTGCACTTGAACGTATGCTGCCGAAAAACGGAAAGTACGATAAATGGGAGGATTGCATAGATCGATTGCTTGGAGATTCCGGATGGCGGAAGGAATTCTATAAGAAAGATCCCCAGATGACGCTTTTTGACTTGTTCCCGGAGCCCGGACAGAGCGATGGCGAACGGATGGTTAAGGACGCAAATCCAGATCACATAAAGGAGTATATCCTCTCTCGGCTTGGGACAATCTTTCCATGCGTGTCAAAGCATGCGCGGATTTTCAGGAACAGCAGGAACTCGCCGATGTTCCTATTCTGCTTTGCCATTGCGAGTGAGAGTCTGAAAGCGCAGGGACTTGCACTGCGGATGGCAGACTACATATTAAAGAACAAGTAGGCGGAGGATGAAAACACCTTGAAGACGATAAAACGAAAATCCATGCTTTATCAAACAGGGGTAGAGTATGGTGACTACACAATGAATCACGTGCAGGGGTGTGCACATGGGTGCAAATATCCATGTTATGCATTCCTGATGAAGAAGCGATTCGGGCAAATTAAAGATTACGAGAGCTGGCTTGAGCCGGTGCTTGTATCAAACACGCTTGAATTGCTGGATAAAGAGATACCGAGGCTCAGAGATAAGATTCAGTCTGTGCAGCTTTGCTTTACCACAGATCCGTTCATGGAAGGATATCCAGAGGTGTCCCAGATGAGCATTGCGGCTATCCGAAAACTGAACGAGGCCGGTATCAAATGCACTACATTGACGAAGGGATTGCTTCCCATAGAATTGGCGGAACTTTCTCCGGAAAATGAATATGGGATCACGTTGATAACGCTGGATGAAGCATACCGGGAACAGATGGAACCGGGAGCTGTTCCCTGTGCAGACCGACTGGCAGCGCTGAGAGCGCTTCACGAAGTTGGTTGCAAGACGTGGGTGAGCATAGAACCGTATCCAACACCGAACATGATAGAGCAGAATTTACGCGAAATCTTGGAAGCTGTAGCATTTACCGACAGGATCATCTTCGGCAGAACGAATTACAGCAAGACAGCAAACGCCTATGAAGGACAACGGCACTTTTACAATGAATGCGCAGCAGAGGTGACGGCTTTCTGTCAAGAGCGCGGCATTGATTATCACATAAAGGAAAAGACGATCACAGAAGAATGAGGTGGAAACAGTGGCGCTATTACAAGACTTGATCCGGCAGATCAACGATCCAACACTTAGGGATAGGATTTTGCAGGAAACCAATAAATTGATGAAGCAGAAAAAGTTCGGACTCGTATTCGAGGAACATCTGCCGGAATGCACGCCACTCTACGATGTGCCGATTCGTGTTGGTTCCAAGGTCGCGCTGAAGACCGGATATGTTAGCGACATCTATACTGTCGTAAAGATGAACGGTGATGAAGTGCTCTGCGATCGCCGAGATACACACGAGCAGAAAAACTTTAAGCTGGATGAGCTTGTGGTAGTGGCTGAGTTTGGTGAGCCGATCTATCCCACACTAAAACCGCTGGATGCAGTTCAGAACGCTCCAGATAGCGACCTTTGGCATACGTTGATTGAGGCGGACAACTACCACGCGCTCCAGTTGCTGGAATATCTGTACGCAGAGAAGGTGGACTGCATCTACATCGATCCACCATACAACACCGGAGCCAAGGACTGGAAATACAACAACGACTATGTAGATGGTTCCGACGCTTATCGTCACAGCAAATGGCTCTCCATGATGGAAAAGCGTCTTAAGATTGCTAAAAAACTGCTGAATCCCAAAGACTCCGTTTTAATTGTAACCATTGATGAAAAAGAATATCTTCATCTTGGCTGCCTTCTTGAGGAGATTTTTTCTGGGAAAACGATGCAAATGGTTAGTATAACCATTAATCCCTCTGGAGCAAAGCGAGATAATCTATTTTCGCGCTCTGATGAATATGCGTATATTATTCTCTTTGGTAACGCACAAGTGGTACACCCGAAAGGAAATGGCAATGAACGAGAAGTAAGATGGTGGTATTTACGCAGAACGGATTATGCCTCCAGAAGAGGGACTGTTAAAGGAGGTGTGGCCCAATTTTATCCAATATATGTTGATGATAAGACAATGAAGATCGTTGCTATAGGAGAGGCATTGAAACCAGAGCAACAAAGATTTGATATCCCAGCTATTGAAGGTGCTACTCCTGTATTCCCCGTTAGAGACGATGGAGTTGAAATGAACTGGGGAATAACAAGGGACTCTTTACAGAAACTTTGTAAAGAAGGCGTTGTAAGAGTTTCTCCAGGAAGCAAAAACCAACCATATGTGTTTAGATATTTAAGTGCTAATTATGTTGATAAAATTAAAAGCGGTCGATGGGCCGTACGAGGCCTACGCGAGGATGGAACAAAAATAGTTGTCGAAACAGAAGGTAAGGTTACAAGAACAACAACCGTATGGCAAAACAAAAGTTATGATGCGGGACAATACGGAACATCTGTACTTGGCGATATAATAGGAAGCGGTAAATTCACTTTCCCAAAATCGGTGTATGCTGTAATGGATACACTCAAGTATTTTATTGCAAATAAGAAAAATGCTCTTGTTGTTGATTTTTTCGCAGGATCTGGTACAACCATGCATGCTGTCAATCTGTTAAATTCGATAGACAATGGTCATCGTCGGTGTATTATGGTGACCAACAATGAAGTTTCAGCGGATGAAGCAAAAGCGTTAGATGAAAAAGGATATAGGCCAGGAGATAAGGAGTGGGATAGACGCGGTATTGCTAGGTATGTCACATGGCCTCGAACGGTTTGTTCCATTAAGGGATGCAATATTGATGGCAAACCTCTCGATGGGAACTATGGATGTAATGTAGAACAATATACCGAAATTGACGGGGAAACTGTTAATCCTGAAACTGGAAAAAAGATTCGAGGAAAAGTATATAAAAAAGAAAAAGAACCTGCTTATCCTGAATTAGCGGATTTGAAGATGTCTGATGGATTCAAAACCAATGCTGTGTTCTTCAAACTGAGCTTCCTTGACAAAACCTCTGTTGCTCTCGGCAGACAGTTCCGTGAACTGCTTCCGGTGCTCTGGATGAAGGGCGGCGCCATTGGTAAGTGCCCTGCTCTTGAAAATGATAATCTCCCGAACATGCTGATCTTGCCGCAAAACAAAATGGCTGTTCTGGTAGATGAAATATATTATTCAGAGTTCGATGCCGAATTGAGCCAGCATCCAGAAATCCAGACAGTATTCATTATAACGGATTCAGAGACAGCATATCGGTCAATGATCCGTACCTACGATGGCAAAGACTGCTATCAACTTTACAGAGACTATCTGGATAATTTCAGAATCAATACGGGGAGGTAACCATGAGAGTAGAATTATTCCCTTTTCAGAAAAGAGCGCTTGCTGATATCCGTATGAAGACTGCGGAGGCAATGGGTAGCTATCACAGAACACATGCGCCGCAGGTGGTTTCCTTTACTGCTCCAACCGGAGCCGGAAAGACCATCATTATGTCCGCGCTGATTGAGGCTATTCTTTTCGGTGATGAACAGTATATGGAGCAGCCGGATGCAATCATTGTCTGGCTTTCGGATTCGCCTCAGCTGAACGAGCAGTCAAAGCAAAAGATCGACTCCAAGGCTGATAAGATCAAGTTGTCGCAGTGCGTTACAGTTTCCGAGGAATCCTTTGATAAAGAGGTATTTGAGGACGGTCATGTTTATTTTCTGAATACGCAGAAACTGTCGGTCACCTCCAAGCTAACGAAAAATGGCGATGGCAGGACTTATACAATTTGGCAGACGCTTGCAAATACTGTTCGGGAAAAGAGCGACAGGCTGTACTTTATCATAGATGAAGCGCACCGCGGCATGCAGGGACGTGAGGCCAGCAAGGCCACGACAATCATGCAGAAATTTATCAAGGGTAGCGATGAGGAGCATATTCCGCCGATGCCAGTGGTGATTGGTATGTCCGCGACGACTCAACGGTTCAATGCTCTGGTCGAGGGCACATCCTCAACCATACATAAGTCCATTGTCACAGCGGATGAAGTGCGGGCGTCCGGACTTTTGAAAGACCGCATTGTCATCACTTACCCAGAGGTCAGTGCAGTCAACAACGATATGGCTATCCTGCAGGCGGCAGCAGACGACTGGAAGGAAAAGTGGGAACATTGGACGCAGTATTGTTTTGAGCAGCATTACGCCTATGTGAATCCAATTCTGATCATCCAGGTGCTAAATGGAACCGGAGGCAAGCTGACCGATACCAATCTGGATGATTGCATCGCAAAGATTGAGGAACGGACCGGATTCAAGCTGGAAAACGGTCAGGTAGTCCATACCTTCGGAGGAACAAATGCCTCCCTTACGGTAAACGGGCTTGAAGTACGTTATGAGGAACCTTCCCGTATCGCAAATGACCGAAATATCCGTGTCGTGTTCTTTAAAGAGAACCTGTCCACAGGATGGGATTGCCCAAGGGCAGAGACCATGATGTCTTTTAAACACGCGAATGACGCAACCTATATCGCCCAGCTCCTTGGACGCATGGTCAGAACTCCGATGCAGATGCATATTCAGGTCGATGATGTCCTGAATGATGTGCATCTGTATTTGCCGTATTTTAACGAGGAAACGGTCAAAAATGTCGTGGAGGCATTGCAGAGCAGTGAGGGTGGAGATATTCCGACAGACATATATGGTGAGTCGCTATCTGGGAAACGCTTCGAGACACTAACTGTTAAACCGAAGAAGAAAATGCAAACGTCAATTCCGGGACAGCTGACTTTGGAGGTGCTTGCAAATCAAGGTACCGAGGTGCCAGCTTTGGTATCCATAACGGATACACAGGGTGCACCTACTCCGGTACAGCAGCAGACACAGATCCCGGATGTAGCAGAAGTGACACCCGCACAGCCTACAAATGCCTTCCAGCAAATGAGCGCCGATAGCACACAGACCGTTCAGACGGATGTTAAACCGACAGCAGATGCTCAGCCGAGCGCAGTTACTGCACCTGAAACTATGGCTCCAGATAGCCAGCAGGAAGAAGTGGAGGATTTATTTGACCGTGAAGCGGTTATGAAATTTATCAATGATGCCGGTCTGCTTTCTTATAATGTCAGAGCGCTCCGGATTAACGATTACCTCAAATCGCTATATCGGATGGCACACCTGCTTAGTATGTCCAAGCTGCACCGTGAGGCAATCAGAGAGGTGCAGGATGAGATTGTCCAGATAATTCGTGATTATGTGGAAGATATGAAAGCTACGGGCAAGTACGATGATCTTGTGCAGCAGGTAAAACAGTTCAAGCTGGCCACGCAGATTTTTGATGCGTTCGGCGAGACTGTGGACAACTATTCTGTTCATGATATGTTTACGACGACCGATACAGATATTGAACGTCAGTTCCAGATTGCCGATGTGAAGTTGGGACGTGAAGGCATTGGTATGGCATATGGCAATAAGTATGGCGACCTCAGTGACCTCACGGCTTTTAAGATAGACGTCATTCTTTTTGTTGCTGACGAGAACTGCATGAACAGACTTCACACCTATGCGGAAAACCGGTTCCACGGACTGAATGATGATTATCGCAGATATATTGCCACTATCAGCTCAGAGAAAATCCGCAGAGATTACGACAGCATCGTCTCTGATGGTGATGTGGTCAGCAAGCATAACTTCCGCCTTCCAGAGACAATACAGGTTCCACATGAGGCTGGTGGCAAAGAATACCGTGATCACTTGTTCGTTAGTGATGCCACGGGAACAGCGAAACTGAAGCTAAACGGCTGGGAGGCTGATTTGATTGCAGAGGAAGAAAAGCGGAAGGATTTTGTCTGCTGGATTCGCAATCCTTCCAGAGCGTCATGGGCACTGTGCATTCCCTATGAAATCAACGGAGAGATTAAACCAACTTATCCTGATTTTATCATAGTGCGTGAAGATGAGCGCCTTGGCTATGTGATCGATATCCTTGAGCCACACAGTGCAGACTTTAAGGACAATCTTGGAAAGGCTAAAGGTTTTGCAGAATACGCAAGACAGAATCCGGGTGTCGGTAGAATCCAGCTTATCCGTATGGGTAAGGATGCAGCGGGAAGAAATCAGTTCAGACGACTAGATATGTATAAAACAGCAATCCGTGAAAAGGTTTCTTGTGCGATAAACACAGATGAGCTAGATCATATCTTCGATACAGATGGTGTCATCGAGTAAGAATCATAATATCTAGGTATTTTTACAGCATCTGGAACTTCGATACTTTTGAAGCAAAGTTGGGTAATAACAAACAAAACCTTCCACAGAATTCATCTCCCCACTGGATGAAATCTGTGGAAGGTTATGTTTTAGGAGGCTATAAATGTGCAAGCTGTGATATAGTTGCATCTTCATAGGCGACTAAAACAAGGGGAGTGCAGAGGGGAGCAATCTCCTTTGACGCTGGGTTTCCAATAGGGGCGCGCAGCATCCCTGTTGGCACACGATTTTGCTCTGCAAAGTCTAGTGTGTTATACCTTTGCTTCCGGCTGACGCGGGAAAGGGGTTGGCGGCATACTCTGCGGTGCGGCAGAGTGTGGCAACAAACGCTTTTTCGCGGCAGTAGGACAGGTGGATTTTGTGACGGGGGTTACGGCACAAACGCAGGATTTTTGAGAAGCAAAATCCGACTGGCCGGAAAAGGAAGGAAAGGCATATAAAACCCCTCGTCTCGCCGCCGCGCCGCTCCGGTTTCAACGTTTCTTCCGTTTTCCCTTGCCGTGGGTCATAGTCGTTTTCCCTCGCTGGCTGATGGGGCTTTTCAGGTACTTGGACTTTTTAAGCCCGCTGATGATTGAGACAAATTCTTCCTTCGTGAGTGTGTCATAATCAAGCCCAATCGTTGCCATGAACGCACGGATTTGCTTTTCCTCGGAACTGCCCTCAAAGTTCATTGCCTCCCGCAACTGGTTCTGCATATTTTCTGCAAAGGAGACTTCATCCGCAGTCATGGTGTCAGGGCGATGCTGCTCTCGAATATCACGGAGGATACCTTTCAGATCATCCGCAATCAGGCTTCCGAAATATTTATCTTCCCGAATCTGCGCCACTTCCAGCGTCCGCAGGTGCAGGTCATTTTCCTCGCCGCCATTTTTCATCAATGCCATCTGCCGGATGGCTTCCAGCACGGCGTTCATATCGTTGACGCGCATATCTGCGATTCGGTCAACGTAAATCTCAGCATCCAGCATAAAGCGCTGGAAATCTTTATGGCAGATCAGCTCCGACAGCAGCCGGTGGTTGAACTTGCCCGCTTTCAATACATCAATCGAAGCATCACTCAAATGCAGCTCATGCAGAGCTGTGTTTGGGTGATTTTTTGTTTCCGTCCGTCCCATCAGATAGTCGCAGGAAACACCGTAATAGTCAGCCAGCAACAGAATGCTGTACGGGCTGATGTCCTTGCCGTTATCCGATTCATATTTGCCAAGTGCGGATTTCGAGATACCCACCTCGGCGGCAAGCTGCTCCAACGTCAGCTTTTGTGCTGTTCGTAAATCCTTCAAACGTTCCCCCATTGTCAGCTTAACCTGCATACACCAGCCTCCTTTGCAGCTTTTTCTGTATTATATCATGCTTTTTCGCTTTTGTCTAAGAGCGTGGAAAATCCGACTTTCTCCACGCTTTTCCTACCTCTCGGATATACGGGAAAGAGCCTGTTTTCTTACTAAAATTTAGACGTAAACCACGCAGCACCTTGAAAATTTCATGATCGTCCGATGAGGATATGCTTCCGGAGAAGTACCGCATTCCGCGTACCAAGGAAGAGGCAACGCCGGGGTAAGGACTCGGGCAGGAACGGCATCGAGTAGAACGGCGAAGTTCAATTATTTTACAGGAGGAAACAGGTATGGATTTATTTACACAAATCAAGATGGGATTTTCCGTAAAAGAGGCTGCCGAATACTACGGACTGGAAGTGAACCGTGGCAACATGGTCTGCTGTCCCTTCCACAATGACCGTA
>UMLP01040596.1_pt1 | contig 18546 bp, 15 predicted proteins | sample 1966581 | NCBI WGS metagenome assembly UMLP01 (sample SAMEA4836205, study PRJEB28245) | human gut metagenome | biome: gut microbiome; material: fecal sample | place: Denmark | collected 2008
GTCGTGCTTATACGAAGGTTATCAAGATGGTTAAGTCTCCGAAGACCGGTGCTTACATCTTCGATGAGCAAATGGTTCCTAACGAAAAAGTACAGGACTTTTTCAAGAAATAAGATAAATGCAGTTGCTGCAAGGCGCTGATTACTTATAAAGCTCCTCTCGCCGATATATCGGCGGGGGGATTTTTTTTGCTATTAAATCGTTTCGGCTTTTATTATTTGTTAATTTTGTTATATCTTTGTGGCATAATGTATTGTACAAAAAAAGTAGACTATGGGATTTTTTAGTTTTTTCTCAAAAGAAAAGAAGGAAACATTAGATAAAGGATTATCTAAAACAAAAGAGAGTGTGTTCGGGAAGATTGCCCGTGCTATAGCCGGTAAATCGAAAGTGGATGATGAGGTGCTGGATAATCTGGAAGAGGTGTTGATTACTTCGGATGTGGGCGTAGAAACTACGTTGAAGATTATAGAACGTATCGAGAAGCGTGCCGCAGACGAGAAATATATGAATGCGAAGGAGCTGAATGTGATTCTGCGCGATGAAATCGCTGCTTTGCTTACAGAGAACAACTCGGATGATGTGGACGACTTTGAAACTCCTGTTACGAAGAAACCATACGTGGTTATGGTAGTGGGAGTGAATGGTGTAGGAAAAACCACGACTATAGGCAAACTGGCTTATCAGTTTAAGAAAGCCGGCAAATCCGTTTATCTGGGTGCTGCCGATACTTTCCGTGCAGCGGCGGTGGAGCAGCTGGTTATCTGGGGCGAACGTGTGGGAGTTCCCGTTATCAAGCAGAAAATGGGTGCTGACCCTGCTTCTGTGGCATTTGATACTTTGAGTTCAGCGGTAGCCAATAATGCCGATGTGGTGATTATAGATACCGCCGGGCGTCTGCATAATAAAGTGGGTCTGATGAATGAGCTGACCAAAATTAAGAATGTAATGAAAAAGGTTGTGCCGGATGCTCCGAATGAGGTACTGCTTGTTTTGGACGGTTCCACCGGACAGAACGCATTTGAGCAGGCCAAGCAGTTTACTTTGGCAACGGAGGTTACGGCAATGGCTGTAACCAAGCTGGACGGAACGGCTAAAGGCGGTGTTGTAATCGGAATCTCCGACCAGTTTAAGATTCCGGTAAAGTACATCGGTCTGGGAGAAGGTATAGAGGACTTGCAGGTGTTTCGTAAAAAAGAGTTTGTCGATTCGTTGTTCGGAGGGAATGCATGAAACGGAAAACCATTGATATCATAACATTAGGCTGCTCTAAAAATTTAGTGGACTCGGAGCATTTGATGCGCCAGTTGGAGGAAGCGGGTTTTCATGTGACGCATGATGCCGAGCGTCCGAAAGGAGAGATTGCCGTAATTAATACCTGCGGTTTCATCGGCGATGCAAAAGAGGAGTCCATCAATATGATTCTTGAATTTGCACAGGCCAAGGAAGAAGGCGAACTGGAGAAACTCTATGTCATGGGTTGTCTTTCGGAACGTTACCTGAAGGAACTGGCGATTGAGATTCCTCAGGTGGATAAGTTTTACGGCAAGTTCAATTGGAAAGAGTTGCTGCAGGATTTGGGTAAGGCATACCATGAGGAACTGCACATAGAGCGTACATTGACCACTCCCCAGCATTATGCTTATCTGAAAATATCGGAAGGGTGCGACCGCAAATGCTCTTATTGTGCCATTCCTATTATTACAGGCCGGCATGTGTCGCGTCCTATGGAAGAAATTCTGGATGAGGTGAAGTATCTTGTGGCTCGCGGAGTGAAAGATTTTCAGGTTATTGCGCAGGAGTTGACCTATTATGGCGTAGATTTATATAAGAGGCAGATGTTGCCCCAATTAATCGAAAAAATCTCGGAAATTCCGGGTGTGGAATGGATACGTTTGCATTATGCTTATCCGGCTCATTTCCCGATGGATTTATTCCGCGTGATGCGCGAGCGTCCCAATGTATGTAAATATATGGATATTGCCTTGCAGCATATCAGTGATAATATGCTGGAGAAAATGCGCCGTCATGTTACCAAAGAGGATACTTATCGGCTGATAGAAAAGTTCCGTGAAGAAGTGCCGGGAATTCATTTGCGTACTACGCTTATGGTGGGGCATCCAGGAGAAACGGAAGCTGACTTTGAAGAGTTGAAGGAGTTTGTCCGCAAGGTGCGCTTCGATAGAATGGGGGCATTTGCATATTCCGAGGAGGAAGGTACGTATGCCGCTGCCCATTACGAAGACAGCATTCCTCAAGAAGTAAAGCAAGCCCGGTTGGATGAATTGATGTCCATCCAGCAAGGTATTTCCGCCGAACTGAGCGCGGCAAAGATAGGCAGGCAGATGAAAGTGATAATCGATCGTTTGGAAGGTGATTACTATATCGGACGTACGGAGTTCGATTCTCCCGAAGTAGACCCGGAAGTGCTGATTGAATGTGGTGATGAACCGTTGGAGATTGGCGGCTTTTATCGGGTAGAGATAATAAATTCCGATGATTTCGACCTTTTTGGACGGATTATTTAAACATTTCCTTTCGTACTTCTTGTGTATGTGGGGAAGATTTGCTAATATAGCACCGTAGTTCACAATTTTAAAGCTTGGATTTTGAATAACAAAGAATTTACTTCGGAATTGTCACGCAGGTTGGGGTATACTTTGAAGGATACTTCGGAATTGGTTACATCTTTACTGTCGGATATGACGCGGCAACTGGAAGAAGGAAATACGATTTCCATACAAGGCTTTGGAACATTCGAAGTGAAAAAGAAAGCGGAACGTATATCCGTAAATCCAACAACCAAACAGCGTATGCTGGTTCCACCTAAACTGGTGCTGACTTATAAACCCAGTACCTTGCTAAAGGATAAGTTTAAGTAATCTTTCTTTTAAAATCTTCCATATTATGAATGAAAAACTAAACATACAGGATCTGATTGACTTGCTGGCTGAAAAGCATGGCATGAGCAAGAAGAATGCCGATAGTTTTGTGAAAGAGTTTTTCCAACTGATTGAAGAAGCGTTGGAAAAAGACAAGTATGTGAAGATTAAAGGCCTGGGCGCTTTTAAACTGATTGATGTGGAAAGCCGGGAGAGTGTAAATGTCAATACTGGGGAACGCTTTGAGATACAGGGCCATACCAAAGTCTCATTTACTCCGGAGCCTGCTCTGAAAGATATTATCAATAAGCCGTTTGCGCATTTTGAAACAGTAGTGCTCAATGAAGGTACTGTTTTAGAAGATACCCCTGTAGATAGTGGCAGTGAGGAAGATGAAGATACGGAGCAGAAAGTGGAAGATGTTGTGCCGGAAGTGGTTGCCGGTAGTACGGTTGAGATACCGGAGATTGCGGAAAAAAACGATAGTCCTGTCGAATCGGAACCTGTAGAAGAAACCGTTGCTCCTGTGGAGACTGTGGCTTCGGAGGAAGTTAATGAAGAGAGGGTGGAGGTTATCAAAACTGCCGGCCCGGCTGAATCTTCCGCAATGAAATACTTCATTGCCATCGTGGCTCTTGTGGTATTGCTATGTGCAGGAACCGTCGCTTATTTGTATTATCCTGATTGGTTTGACGGACTATCGGCTGAACAGCCTGTGGAGGAAACCGCTGGCAATGAAGCTGGCAATGAGGCAGGTAATACGGCTTTGATGGATAGTGTCGGTGTTAAGGATAGTGTGGCGATTGCCGTAAAAGATACTGTGTCGAAGAAGCTGATTGCTGAGCCTGTAATAAAACAGCAGGAAGCGCCGGTTGCCGTCAAACAGCCTGTGGCAGCTGCTACATCTGCTTCCCAGCCGAAAAAACAGAAGAAAGTTGAGTATGTACCCGATTCTACCAATTATACCATTGCAGGAACGCAGGCGACATACACGATAAAGCCGGGTGAGACATTGACCAGAGTGGCTCTTCGTTTTTATGGAACTAAAGCGTTATATCCATATATAGTAAAGCATAATCCGGACGTTATCAAAAAACCGGATAATGTACCTGCGGGCACAACAATAAAGATACCTAAATTAGTGAAGAAGCAGTAAAAAGATACTGCTTCTTTTTTGTTAAATACTCAGAGCTTGTTTAAAAATTCTTGAAGAAGTATTTTTTTCAGTTCCTTTTGAGTTTCTTCCCGGTCTGTTTTCCTCTTTTTATCCGTTACATAGCCTGCTATGCTCTTAGTAAAAACAGAAAAATATTTTCAAAGAAGAACTCTTGAAAAGAATGCTGAACAAAATTAAACAGGCTCTAAACTCTATGAAAGTAGTTTAATCTAAAGGTTTCACATTGTTTTTTAATAAAAATTAGTTGCTATGGTTAATTTATTCCCGTACTTTTGGAAGCGAATTATAATTACCGGTGTATGGCCGGGCGAAAACGAAAAATTAAACATTAAAATACATTGATTTATGGCTGAAACAATTGATATCCGCGAATTGAACGAGCGGATTGAAAGACAAAGTGCTTTCGTTACCAATCTTACTACGGGCATGGACCAGGTTATTGTAGGACAAAAGCACCTGGTAGAGTCGTTGTTAATCGGTTTGTTGTCTGACGGACATGTGTTGTTGGAAGGTGTGCCCGGTTTGGCAAAAACATTGGCTATCAAAACGCTGGCTTCATTGATTGATGCACAATATAGCCGTATTCAGTTTACACCTGACTTGTTGCCGGCGGACGTTATCGGTACGATGGTTTACAGCCAGAAAGATGAAACTTTTCAGGTAAAGAAAGGACCTGTATTTGCTAATTTTGTATTGGCCGATGAAATTAACCGTGCTCCGGCCAAGGTGCAAAGTGCTTTATTGGAAGCTATGCAGGAACGTCAGGTTACCATAGGTAAGGAAACATTCAGACTGCCTGAACCTTTTTTGGTGCTTGCAACTCAGAATCCTATCGAACAAGAGGGTACGTATCCGTTGCCTGAAGCGCAGGTAGACCGTTTCATGCTGAAGGTAGTTATCGACTATCCTAAACTGGAAGAAGAAAAATTAATTATACGCCAGAATATAAACGGAGAAAGACTGAATGTAAAGCCTATTCTGAAAGCAGACGAGATTATCGAAGCGCGTAAGGTTGTACGTCAGGTATATCTGGATGAAAAGATTGAAAAATATATTGTCGATATTGTATTTGCAACCCGTTATCCGGAGAAGTATGATTTGAAGGAGCTGAAAGATATGATCGGATTCGGCGGTTCGCCTCGTGCATCTATCAATCTGGCATTGGCGGCACGCAGTTATGCCTTCATCAAACGCCGTGGCTATGTTATCCCGGAAGATGTGCGCGCAGTGGCACATGATGTATTGCGCCACCGCATCGGCCTGACTTATGAAGCTGAAGCAAGCAATATGACTTCGGATGAAATCGTCAGCAAAATATTGAATAAGGTTGAAGTGCCCTAATGTAAACAATTTGTTTACTATTTATGTATTACTGAATGGAAACAACTGATTTATTAAAAAAAGTCCGTCAGATTGAGATAAAGACGCGCGGATTGTCCAATAATATTTTTGCGGGCCAGTATCACTCGGCTTTCAAAGGTAGAGGTATGGCTTTTTCCGAAGTGCGTGAGTATCAGTTTGGTGACGATATACGCGACATAGACTGGAATGTAACGGCTCGTTTTCATAAACCCTTTGTGAAGGTGTTTGAAGAAGAACGTGAACTGACTGTAATGTTGCTGGTAGATGTTTCCGGTAGTCTGGAGTTCGGTACTGTGAAGCAGATGAAGAAAGATATGGTGACGGAAATAGCTGCTACATTGGCTTTTTCCGCCATTCAAAATAATGATAAAATCGGTGTCATCTTTTTTTCAGACCGGATAGAAAAGTTTATTCCACCCAAGAAGGGACGTAAACATATACTATATATCATTCGCGAATTGCTTGATTTCCGTCCGGAAAGTCGCCGGACCAATATCCGTCTCGGCTTGGAGTATCTTACGAATGTTATGAAGCGTCGTTGTACGGCTTTTGTCTTATCGGACTTCATCGACCAGGAGAGTTTTAAAAATGCCATGACTATTGCCAATCGGAAGCATGATGTTGTGGCTATTCAGGTATACGACCGCCGTGTAGAGGAGTTGCCTGCTGTGGGGCTGATGAAAATAAAAGATGCGGAAACGGGGCATGAACAATGGATTGATACTTCTTCGCGTGCCGTACGGCGTGCTCATCGTGATTGGTGGGTGAATAAGCAGACGGAACTGAATGATACATTTACTAAGAGCAATGTAGATAATGTGTCAGTACGTACGGACCAGGATTATGTGAAAGCATTGATGAATTTATTTGCGAAAAGAAACTAATCGGAGAATGAAAAGATATTTATTTCTGATAACGCTGTTGACAGCATTGACGGGTAGGGTAATAGCCCAGTCGGTGACAGTGGATGCTACAATTGATTCCTTGCAAATCCTTATCGGGGAGCAGGCAAAGATTAAGCTTCAGGTTTCATTGGACACTGATAAGCGCGCTATTCTTCCTGCTTATACAGATACTTTGGTGCGTGGAGTGGAAATTGTTGATATAGCTAAGCCCGATACACAGATGCTGAATGACGGCAGACGCTCGTTGATAACTCAGGAGTACACCGTAACTTCCTTTGACTCGGCATTATATTATTTGCCCCCAATGGAGGTGCTTGTTGATAATAAGGCATATCGCTCCAAAGCTTTGGCATTGAAAGTGTATTCCATGCCGGTAGATACGTTGCATCCCGATCAGTTTTTTGGTCCTAAACCCGTAATGAAAGCACCTTTTGCATGGGAAGACTGGTATATGTCTATCGCTTGTGCTGTATTGTTTGTGCCGTTCCTGTTGCTGCTTATCTATCTTGTGAAACGTATTCGCGATAACAAACCGATAATTCGCAAGGTGAAGGTAGAACCGAAACTGCCGCCACATCAGTTGGCTATGCAGGAAATAGAACGTATCAAAGGTGAGAAAGTATGGCAGAAAGGACAATCGAAGGAGTATTATACAGAATTGACAGATGCTATTCGTACTTATATAAAAGACCGTTTCGGTTTCAATGCATTGGAAATGACTTCCTCTGAAATCATTGATAAACTATTGGAAATGAATGATAAAAATGCAATATCGGATTTGCGTATTCTGTTCCAAACCGCGGATTTAGTGAAGTTTGCCAAACATAATCCACTGATGAATGAGAATGACGCAAATTTGATTAATGCGATTGACTTTATCAATGAAACAAAGGAAAAAGAAGATGAAAATGCCAAGCCGCAGCCTACTGAAATTACTATCATTGAAAAACGTTCCTTGCGTACCAAGATACTGCTTGGTGCAGGTATCGTTGCTTTAACGGCAGCACTTGTCGGTTCACTGATATATATAGGTTTGGAGCTGTATAACTATTTTGCCTGAAAGTAAAAGCAGGGAGATACGCTTCAATCATAATCATAATTTGTAAAATTGTAAATATCATGGTTTTTGCCAATATTGAATATTTATTTTTGCTGCTGTTGCTTATACCTTATATAGTATGGTATATCATGAGGCGGAAGAATAGTGAAGCCACGCTTCAGATTTCAGACGCTCGTGTATATGCGCATGCTCCCAAGAGCTATAAGAATTACTTGCTGCATGCACCGTTTGCATTGAGGATAATAGCTTTAACCTTGATTATTCTCGTTTTAGCCAGACCGCAAACTACCGATAGCTGGCAGAATAGTGAAATAGAGGGTATTGATATAATGCTTGCCATAGACGTTTCTACCAGTATGTTGGCTGAAGATTTGAAGCCGAATCGCCTGGAAGCGGCCAAGGATGTGGCGGCAGAGTTTATCAATGGCCGTCCGAATGACAATGTCGGCATCACGCTATTCGCCGGAGAAAGTTTTACGCAATGTCCGTTGACGGTAGATCATGCCGTGCTTTTGAATTTGATAAAGGACGTAAAATGTGGTCTTATTGAGGATGGTACGGCAGTGGGTATGGGTATTGCCAATGCGGTTACCCGGCTGAAAGACAGCAAAGCCAAATCGAAAGTGATTATTCTTTTAACAGACGGCACGAATAATAGAGGAGATATTTCTCCGTTGACGGCTGCCGAGATAGCTAAAAGTTTCGGTATCCGTGTTTATACTATCGGTGTAGGTACTAACGGTATGGCTCCATATCCTTATCCGGTAGGTGGAACCGTGCAGTATGTCAATATGCCGGTTGAGATTGACGAAAAGACCCTGACACAAATTGCCGGAACAACGGATGGTAATTATTTTCGCGCCACGAGCAATTCGAAGTTGAAAGAGGTATACGAGGAAATAGATAAGCTGGAGAAAACGAAACTGAACGTAAAAGAATACAGCAAGCGTCAGGAAGAGTATCGCTGGTTTGCACTGGCAGCTTTCTTATGTGTGCTATTGGAAGTTCTGTTACGTAATTCAATATTGAAGAAGATACCATAGTATACGCATCCTTTTTCTCAGGATATTGTATCTTGTACAAGTTTAGTAAATAGTAAATCGTAAAAATAATAAATAAAGAAATGTTTCGATTTGAAGAACCTGCATATTTGTACTTGTTGCTGTTGTTGCCCTTGTTAGCAGCCTTCTACTTGTATTCCAATTATCGGCGACGGAAGAATATCCGCAAATTCGGTGATCCGGAACTGATGGCACAGTTGATGCCGGATGTATCCAAGTATCGTCCGGATGTGAAGTTTTGGATGGTATTTGTTGCTATCGGTCTGTTTTCTGTATTGTTGGCGCGTCCTCAGTTTGGTTCTAAACTGGAAACAGTGAAGCGTCAGGGAGTTGAAGTGATGATTGCATTAGATATTTCCAATTCGATGCTGGCACAAGATGTACAGCCCAGTCGTTTGCAGAAGGCAAAGAGACTTGTAGCGCAGTTGGTGGATAAAATGGAGAATGATAAAGTAGGTATGATTGTTTTTGCAGGTGATGCATTTACACAGCTTCCTATTACAAGCGATTATATATCAGCCAAGATGTTTTTGGAATCTATAGATCCTTCATTGATTTCCAAACAAGGTACAGCAATCGGGGCAGCCATTAATTTGGCTTCCCGTAGTTTTACCCCGCAGGAGGGGGTAGGGCGTGCGGTGATTGTCATTACCGATGGTGAAAATCATGAAGGTGGTGCAGTGGAAGCCGCTAAGGATGCCGCAGAAAAAGGTATTCAGGTGAATGTTCTTGGTGTAGGTATGCCTGAGGGAGCTCCCATCCCGGCAGAAGGAACAAATGATTATCGTCGCGACCGTGACGGGAACGTGATTGTAACCCGTTTGAACGAACAGATGTGTCAGGAGATAGCTAAGGCGGGCAATGGTATCTATGTGCGTGTAGATAATACAAATGGCGCTCAAAAGGCGATTAGCCGGGAAATTAATAAAATGGCGAAAGCTGATGTGGAAACACAGGTATACACAGAGTTTAATGAGCAGTTCCAGGCTGTGGCATGGATTATTCTGTTGCTTTTGTTGGCAGAAATGCTGGTATTGGAGCGCAAGAACCCTCTGTTCCGTAATATTCATTTGTTTTCCAATAAGAAATGATGCGTATGTTACAGAAAAAATATATAAGCTTTTTTTTATTGCTGCTAATGGCAGCTACAGCTTCGGCTCAGAAAGCCGAACGTGATTTTATCCGTAAAGGGAACCGTTTTTTTAAAGATAGCGTGTATGTGGATGCGGAGGTAAATTATCGTAAAGCTTTGGAGACGAATCCTCAGTCTACAGTCTCAATGTTTAATTTGGGGAATACATTGGCTCAGCAGAATAAACTGCAAGAGGCTATGGAACAATATGTTGCCGCTACAAAAATAGAAAAGGACAAGAATGATTTAGCGCAAATCTATCATAATATGGGGGTGATTTTTCAATCACAGAAAGATTATGGCAAAGCGGTAGAAGCATATAAGCAGTCATTACGCAATAACCCGAAAGATGATGAAACACGTTATAATTTGGCTTTGTCGCAAAAGATGCTGAAAGACCAGCAGCAGAATCAGCAAAACCAGGACCAGAATAAACAGCAGCAACAGGACCAGCAGGAGGATAAAAAGGACCAAAATAAAGATCAACAGCAGAATAAAGACCAACAACAACCGCCGCAACCACAGAAAAAGGACAGTGAGATGTCTAAAGAGAATGCTGAGCAGCTTTTAAATTCTGTGATGCAAGATGAAAAAGATGTGCAGGATAAAGTAAAGAAACAGCAGGTTATTCAAGGTGGTCGTTTGGAAAAAGATTGGTAATAAATATAACAGGAAGTAATATATGAGAAAAATAATTGTCTTATGGATGGTGCTGATGATAGTCAGTTTGCGTGCTTTTGCAGATAGCAAGGTTTCGTTTACTGCATCTGCACCTGATGTTGTGGCAGTAGGTGATCAATTCAGACTGTCATATACAGTGACCACACAGAAAGTGAGAGATTTCCGGGCTCCTTCTATAAAAGGTTTTGATGTACTGATGGGGCCCAGTCGTTCACAACAGAAGAGTGTGCAAGTTATCAATGGGCAGACAACCTCTACAAGTAGCATAACATTTACTTATATATTGATGGCTACGGCTGAAGGTAGTTTTACTATATCCGGGGCTACTATAACGGCAGAGGGCAATCAGATGGTTTCCAATTCTGTGCACGTAAAAGTACTTCCTGCTGATAGAACAAGTGGAGGGGCTTCCGGAAACAGCGGAAGACAAAGTGGTTCTGCAAGCCGTGCTTCATCAGGAACGTCAGTATCGAATAATGATTTGTTTATTACAGCTACTGCCAATAAGACGAACCTGTATGAGCAAGAGGCTCTCTTGTTAACATATAAGATATATACTTTAGTAGACTTGAGAGGTTTTGACAACGTGAAACTTCCCGATTTTAAAGGCTTTCATTCTCAGGAAGTCGAATTGCCTAATGACCGTAAATGGAGTCTTGAACACTATAAAGGAAGAAACTATCAGACGACTGTATATCGCCAATTTGTATTATTTCCGCAACAACCGGGAAAAATAACGATTGATGCGGCACGTTTTGATGCATCTATAGCCAAGGTTACTCATGTGGACGATCCTTTCGAAGCTTTCTTCAATGGTGGTTCTAATTACGTAGAAGTAAAGAAGACATTAATGACTCCTAAATTGGTTGTTGATGTAAAAGCTTTACCGGATGGTAAGCCTTCGGGATTTTCTGGAGGAGTGGGAGAATTCAGTATTTCTTCTTCTATAAATAGTACGAATGTTAAGACAAACGATGCTGTTACAGTGAGGCTTGTTATTTCGGGTACGGGTAATCTGAAATTAATCTCTACTCCGGAAGTTAAATTCCCAGAAGACTTTGAAGTCTATGACCCGAAGGTTGATAATAAGTTCCGTTTGACAAATGCCGGACTTTCCGGCAGTCAGGTGATTGAGTATCTTGCCATTCCCCGTAATGCGGGAACATATAAGATTCCTGCTGTAAAGTTCAGCTATTTCGATATTAAATCTCGTACATACAAGACTTTAACGACCGAGGAATACGAACTCCATGTAGAAAAGGGAAGTGGTAATGCAGCTCAGACTATTGCCAATTTTACTAATAAAGAAGATTTGAAAGTTTTGAATGAGGACATACGTTATATCAAGCAGAATAACGTAACCCTTTCTCAAAAAGGAGATTTCTTCTTCGGTTCTTTGGCTTATTGGCTGTTTTACATAGTGCCCGGCATTGCATTTGTCCTGTTCTTCATAGTTTATCGTAAACAGATTGCAGCCAATGCCAATGTTGCCAAAATGCGTACGAAGAAAGCAAATAAAGTTGCAGTGAAACGTATGAAGTTAGCGGGGAAATTGTTGGCAGATAACAAGAAAGATGCATTTTACGATGAAGTATTGAAAGCATTGTGGGGATATATTAGCGATAAATTGAGTATTCCGGTTTCACGTTTATCTAAAGATAATGTTGAGGGAGAGCTTCGCAATTACGGTGTTGATGATGCACTGATAAAAGATTTCCTTGATGCATTGAACAATTGTGAGTTTGCCCGTTTTGCTCCCGGAGATGATAATCAGGCTATGGATAAAGTTTATTCAGATTCTTTGGAAGTTATCAGTAAAATGGAAAACTCTATAAAACATTAAATTGGGAGGTATAATGATGAAGAAAGTAATATCCTTAGCATTTGGTCTACTGATAGGATTAGCTGTTTGGGCGCAAGGAACGGCAGATACTTCGGCTTCTGCCAAAGATTCTGTGTCTATAGGTTCGCATACGGAATTTTCTGCAACTAAATCAGTTGACAATGTTACGAAAGCACAAGGTGACAGTGCATATATGCGTAATGATTATGCTTCTGCCATTCAAATATATGAGAGCTTATTGAAAAAAGGTGAAGCCGCTGAAGTTTATTATAATTTGGGTAATAGCTATTATAAAGCAGACGATATAGCAAAGGCTATTTTAAATTATGAACGCGCTTTGTTATTGCAACCGGGTAATGCAGATATTCGCGCTAATTTGGAAATAGCACGTTCCAAGACGATAGATAAGGTAGTTTCTGTACCTGATATATTTTTTGTAGCTTGGGTTAAGTCATTGACAAATTGTTTAAGTGTAGATGCTTGGGCTAAATTAGGTATTGTGTTTTTTATTCTTTTGCTTATCTCGTTTTCCCTATTCTTTTTTTCCAAACAGATTATCTGGAAAAAAAGCGGGTTTATAGCGGGAATTCTATTTTTAGTATTTACTGTATTAAGTAATATTTTTGCTTCGGAGCAGAAAAGTGAATTACTGGATAGGAATGATGCGATAGTCTTATCTCCCAGTGTCACAGTGCGGAGTACTCCCAGTGAAAGTGGTACTGGTTTATTCGTTCTGCATGAAGGGCATAAAATTGAAATTAAAGATAATTCCATGCGCGAATGGAAAGAGATTCGCTTGGAAGATGGTAAGGTAGGGTGGATTCCTGCTTCTGCAATAGAAGTGATTTAAGAGTATCCATTGCTAAATATAGAAGCCCGTATGAAATAAAGGAAACTATTTCCTTTTACTTCATACGGGTTCTTTTTGTATTTATGGGAATGTTAAACATATAATGGAAAAATACAGATAAATAGTTTGTTTTATCTTTTTTTTTCCTTAAGTTTATAGCGTGATAAAACAATATCCAAAGTATTAACCATTAAATTTATGAATATGAGAACGATAACATTTAATGAACTCCGTAAGATTAAAGACTCATTACCTAGTGGTAGTATGCATAGAATAGCCGATGAACTTGGACTTAATGTTGACACTGTAAGAAACTTCTTTGGCGGTCATAACTTTAAGGAGGGTAAAAGTGTTGGAATTCACTTAGAACCCGGTCCGGATGGCGGTTTAGTAATGATTGATGATACTACCGTTCTTGATCGGGCTTTAAAAATTTTAGATGAAATGGCAGGTGAAACTGCTGAACCTGTTCAGGCTTAAGAAAAGAAAGTAAAGAAGGATCCCAATTGCTGAGAAACAATTGGGATTTCTTGTTTGTTTTGTAAATAAATATAATAGACGACTTATGGAAGATAAATTAGTAACATTAGCGATTCTTACGTATGCTAAGGCACAAATACTAAAGAATGTTCTCGAAAATGAAGGTATTGAGACTTACATCCATAATGTAAATCAAATACAGCCGGTTGTATCTTCCGGTGTGCGTGTTCGTATAAAAGAAAGCGATCTACCGCATGCTTTGAAAATTACGGAAAGCTCGGCATGGTTGTCCGAAGAAGTAGTGGGAGAGAAGATGCCCCAAATAGAGAAAGGCAGTAATAAGGTCTTGATTCCTGTCGATTTTTCAAGTTATTCATTGAAAGCGTGTGAGTTCGGTTTTAATTTTGCAAAAAACATAGATGCTGAAGTTGTTTTGCTTCATGTATATTTTACACCTATCTATGCGACTTCATTGCCATACGGTGATGTTTTTAACTATCAGTTGAGTGATGAAGAGAATGTCCGGAATATATTGCAGAAAGTACACTCGGATTTGAATGCTTTGTCCGATAAAGTAAAAGCTAAAGTTACATCCGGAGAATTTCCTGATATAAAATACACTTGCGTATTGAGAGAAGGCATTCCAGAAGAAGAGATATTACGCTATTCTAAAGAAAATCGTCCGAGAATTATCATCATGGGAACGCGTGGTAAGAATCAGAAAGATATTGATTTGATTGGTAGTGTAACCGCTGAAGTTATCGAGCGTAGCCGCGTACCGGTTTTAGCCATTCCGGAGAATACACCGTTCAAAGAATTTAACGCTGTAAAACGTATTGCATTTATTACAAATTTTGACCAGCGCGACTTGATAGCTTTTGATTCATTAATCAATAGTTTAAAGCTATTTTGCTTTTCTGTTTCTTTAATACACTTAGCTGATGTAAAAGACACTTGGAATGAGATAAAGTTGGGTGGCATTAAAGAGTATTTCCAAAAACAGTATCCGCAATTGGAAATTCATTATGATGTAGTGAAGAATGATGATTTCCTTAATAGCTTGGATGAATATATTAAAACTAATCACATAGATATTATTACATTGACATCATATAAGCGAAATATATTTTCTCGTTTGTTTAATCCAGGAATTGCCAGAAAAATGATTTTCCATTCTGATACACCATTGTTGGTTATCTATGGGCGGCCTAATTGAAATGATAATTTTAATCTGTCTAGGTAAGGACGTGGGCTACCGCTAAATGCTGAATTAGTTTTAGTGGAGTCCACTTATTTTTTATCTTTTCATGGTTATACTATTACATGTCCCATTTCCTATATTTATGGTGTAATATCAATATTATGTTTAATATATAACACCATAAACTAAAATAAACCTTTATCCTTCTCTAATTTGGAAAAAATTATACCAAAGATAGCTTGAATATGTAAGCTATCTTTGGTAATAGTAGCAATTCAATTATTGCATCAATTTTTCTATTTCATCAAATTCAGGACCCATTTGTAAGTTATAATAAACTCTGTATAATCCATTTAGCCACAAATCTTTCTGTTCAGGTTTCAGTTCTCTTGCTTTTTCATAATTAGGTCTTGCCTTTTCATAGAAAACTTTCAGTGTAGCTTGGTCTTCTTTGTATTTTGGATTATTGACATCAGTAGTAGCTTTTTCAGAGAAATCCTGAGCTTGCAGGCAATAGATTAAGCCCAAGTTGGAATATGCTTCTGCATAGTTAGGATCTACTTCAATGGTTTTGTTGTAGAATTCAATGGCTTTTTCATAATCTTTCATGTTATGATAAAGGTATCCTTTTACGTACAAATAGAATGTGTTATTAGGATCTTTAGCCAACATATCATCTGCAAACTGCATTGCTTCGTCAAACTTATTATTATTGCTATAATAATCAATCAGATGTCCAAAGAAGAATGAATGTTCAGGATACTTTTGAATACCATCTTTTAAGGAAGCGATCCATTTGACAGTATCACCTTGAGCTTTCAATGCTGTAGAAATAAATTCCATAGCATATTTACCCACTTCTTTGTCCTCTTTTGCATAAGGTGCATATTTCAACACGCTTGGATAATCTTCCATTTTGGCTGCAGCTAAGCTTGCATAATAAGCAATTTGGGGCAATACAGTATCTGTTTGAAGCAGATTCTCCTTTTCAAACATAGGATTGATGGCAATGTCTACATAAGTTGCGAAGAAACCCAAAGCCTCTTTATTCTTATCTAAATTAAAGAACTGGATACCACCATTAATCAGGTTGGGACGCGCAGCTAATATAGCAGCACTGTTCGATCTTCTGAATTTATTTTTGATTTTACCTTTTTCGTTAGGAATCTGTGCAAGTTCATCGCATTTAAAGTAGTATTTGCACATATTCAGTGCGCTGTTATACACTTTAAGAGTATCATAAGGCTTTCTTAAATAAGCATTCTCCATTTCCTTTTCATTGATTCTCTTTTGAATAAAGCCGGCTACATCCCATGTTTCGGCGTTGTCTTTGGTTTCAGCATTGTTCAGAGCTTCATTGATGAGCTTCTCTGCTTGTGCAAAATCCGGTTTTACGTCGTTAGCGATGCTTTTTGCCTCTTTCACGCTCTTTTCCTGAGCGAAGGTAAAGCCTGCCGCAAGTAGTAAAACCATTGAAAATAATACTCTTTTCATGATTGTAGAAAATTTTAAATTAATATTGTGTCTATTCTTCATTTTCATTGTTTACTATATCGTTCTGAGTTTTTTCTGATGCATCGCTATCCTCTTCTGCAATGATATCCTCTTCGGTTTCCGAGGTAACTTTACATACGGATCCAATTTCATCATTACGTTTTTCAAGATTAATCAGTCGTACTCCCTGCGTAGCACGTCCCATTATACGAACATCTGCTACTTTCAGACGGATGGTGATACCCGATTTATTGATAATCATTAAATCATTCTCGTCTGTTACAGACTTGATTGTTACCAGTTTGCCGGTTTTATCGGTGATATTCATAGTTTTTACACCTTTACCGCCACGGTTCGTCTTACGATAATCCTCAATATCAGAACGTTTACCGTATCCTTGTTCTGACACAACCATGATTGTCTCAGTTTCAGGGTCTTTGATACAAATCATTCCGACAACTTCGTCTTGTCCGTCTTCATCAAGCGTCATGCCGCGTACACCGGTAGCTGTACGTCCCATTACGCGTACGGCACTTTCGTGGAAACGGATAGCACGTCCGTTGCGATTGGCAATGATAATCTCATTGTCACCGTTAGTCATGCGCACTTCGATTACGCGGTCATCTTCGCGGATTGTAATGGCATTGACACCATTTTGGCGAGGACGGGAATATTGTTCGAGCAATGTTTTTTTAATGACGCCATTCTTTGTGCAGAACAGTACATAATGACTGTTAATGAAATCCTGGTCGTTCAGGTTCTTCACGCGCAGGTATGCATTTACGGCGTCATCAGAGTCTATATTCAACAGGTTCTGAATGGCGCGTCCCTTAGAGTTTTTGGTTCCTTCGGGTATCTCATATACTTTCAGCCAATAGCACTTACCTTTTTGAGTGAAGAACATCATGGTATTGTGCATTGTTGCAGGATATATATGTTCTACAAAGTCCTCATCGCGTGTCTCTGTTCCCTTAGAACCTACCCCACCGCGGTTTTGGGCACGGAATTCGCTTAACGGCGTACGCTTGATATATCCCATATGAGAAATGGTAATAATCATTTCATCGTCTGCATAGAAGTCTTCCGGGTTGAATTCTTCCGACGAATAAACTATTTCAGAGCGGCGTTCATCACCGTATTTAGTTTTAATCTCGATTAATTCATCTTTGATAACCTTGCGGCAGAGTTCGTCGTTAACAAGGATTTCTTCCAGATAAGCAATCTGCTTTTGGATTTCCTCATACTCGGCATGGAGTTGGTCCTGCATGAGTCCGGTTAACTGGCGCAGACGCATTTCTACGATGGCGCGCGATTGGATTTCAGTTAATTCAAAACGCTCCATCAAACCGCTGATTGCGTCATTCGGAGTTTTGGCGGCACGGATGATTTTGATTACCTCGTCAATATTGTCCGATGCGATAATCAAACCTTCTAAGATATGGGCACGTTCTTTAGCCTTGCGCAAATCATATTGTGTACGGCGGATAACTACGTCGTGACGATGCTCTACGAAATACTTGATGAGGTCTTTCAGGTTCAGCAAGCGAGGACGTCCGTGTACCAATGCTACGTTGTTTACGCCGAAAGAAGTCTGCAACAATGTCATCTTGTAGAGCTTGTTCAGCACTACGCTGGCGTTGGCATCGCGTTTTACGTCGATGACGATGCGCATACCTTCGCGGTCAGACTCGTCGTTGGCATTGGAAATGCCCTCTATCTTCTTTTCGTTGGCCAAATCGGCGATGGATTTGATTAATTCGGCCTTATTTACTCCGTAAGGGATTTCGGTTACGACGATTTTGTCATGCGTGGAAGATGTTTCAATCTCAGCCTTGGCGCGCATTACGACACGTCCGCGACCAGTCATGTAGGCTTCGCGCACACCGCTCATACCATATATATAACCGCCTGTCGGGAAGTCGGGAGCTTTGACGTAAGTCATCAAATCTTCGATGTCGATATCATTATTGTCGATATATGCGACGCAGGCATCTATCACTTCGGACAGATTATGGGTCGGCATATTCGTGGCCATACCTACGGCGATACCGGAAGCACCGTTGACAAGAAGGTTCGGAATGCGGGTCGGCATTACGGTAGGTTCCAGCAACGAGTCATCGAAGTTGGTTTGCATGTCTACAGTCTCTTTATCAAGATCCTGCATCATTTCTTCTCCAATCTTTTGCAAGCGGCATTCCGTGTAACGCATGGCGGCTGCGCTGTCACCGTCCACAGAGCCGTAGTTGCCTTGTCCGTCTACAAGCATGTAGCGCATAGCCCACGGCTGTGCCATACGGACGAGAGCGCCATATACGGATAAGTCACCGTGTGGGTGATATTTACCTAATACCTCACCGACAACTCTCGCAGATTTCTTATAGGGTTTATCCGACGTATTTCCCAGTCCCATCATACCGA
>UMLP01013081.1_pt1 | contig 17524 bp, 13 predicted proteins | sample 1966581 | NCBI WGS metagenome assembly UMLP01 (sample SAMEA4836205, study PRJEB28245) | human gut metagenome | biome: gut microbiome; material: fecal sample | place: Denmark | collected 2008
CAATGCAAAAAATGCTAAGTTATAATGCTAAATTTGATAATTATTAATGCGTGCGATATTTACAAAGTGCAGAAGATATGATATAATGTGCACGATTTACAAGAAAGGTATCGTATCATTGTATGCACCTGTGATTCACGCTAGGAGCATTTTATGATCGAACAAATTAAAGCAGCACTATATGTGCGACTGTCGCAAGAGGACAGAAATAAACTTCATCCCGAAGATAATAGTGAAAGCATAAATAACCAAATTATGTTATTAAAATCTCGCTGTGAAAAAGAGGGATGGATAATATACGACATATATAATGACGATGATTTTTCAGGATCCGACCGACAACGACCGGAATTCAACAGAATGATTGAGGATGCACGGTTACATAAGTTTGATGTTTTGCTATGTAAAACACAATCACGATTTTGCCGTGATCTGGAACTTGTAGAGCATTACCTAAACTATATGTTTCCGGTGTGGAACATTCGCTTTTTGAGTATTATTGACAATGCGGATACTTCTAATAGACAGAACCGAAAAGCACGACAAATCAATGGACTCATAGACCAATGGTACCTTGAGGATATATCTGAAAATGTTAAAGCAGTTTTGTCTGCAAAGCGTAAAAAGGGAGAATGGGTAGGTAGTCAAGCTCCTTACGGCTATGCCAAATCACCTGAAGATAAGCATAAACTTATTATAGATGAACCTGCAGCAAAGATTGTACGATACATTTACAGATTATACATCAATGGCTTAGGTTATGCGTCAATAGTACGCAGACTTAATGACGAACAAATACCGCCTCCTGCAAAGTATAAGAATCTTAAAGAAGTATCCTCGCATAAAAAAACAGCTACGAGAGGATTATGGTGCTATTATACTATTCAGAAGATATTAAGCAGTCAGGTGTATATCGGTAATACTGTTCAAGGCAAGAGTGAAAAATTATCTTATAAAGGTGAAGAACGGCGATATAAACCTCAAAGCGAGTGGGATATTGTCGAAAATACTCACGATGCAATTGTTAGTTATGATACTTGGCATAAGGCACAGATAATACGCTCAACAAGAAGTACTCCATATAAACAGGATATGAAAAATACGGTGTTCTCGCGAATGTGTAAATGTGTGTATTGTGGTGCTACACTCAATAAACATACTTATCATAATTCACCAATGCTTGAATGTCCTACTAAACACATTAAAACGGGAATATGTCCCGGATGTGTCATAACCGTAAAAAGACTTGAAGAAATTGTGATTGATGAAATCAAGGACCATTGTCAAAGGTTAATGGATGTTTCTGCTGTCAAAAGTAAGATTGATTCTAATGTTGAAATAAATAATCGTCGTCAGGAAATTTTAAAATCAATTGAATCCGCAATAAAAAAGCAAAAATTATTAAAAAATAGACTAACTTCCTTATACATGGATAAAGCTGATGGAATAATATCTATTAAGGACTATTATCAATTTAAAAATGCAATAGATGCGGATTCCGTAGAAATTGATACCACTATTAAATTGCTTGAATCAAAGTTATTGAGTATAGATGATGAGATTAAGGCACTTGAAAGCAATCATACAATAGTGAATCAATACAGTAATATTGAAAAATTGACACATAATGAACTTATGTTTTTGGTTGACTATATCGAAGTCGGCGGAACAAGAGATAACAGAATAGTCCGAATTCATTGGAAATTCTGAGGAATGTTTTGATGTATCCTTTTATACAACGCAGGGCAACCCGTGATCACAAGAGATAACGTTACGATGCAGATTGACACGGTTGTGTATTTTGAAATTACCGATCCAAAGCTTTATACTTACGGTGTAGAAAGACCGCTAAGCGCTATTGAAAATCTTACTGCAACAACATTGCGTAATATCATCGGTGATCTTGAGCTTGATAACACACTTACGTCCCGTGATACAATCAACGGTAAAATCAGAGTGATTCTTGACGAGGCAACCGACGCATGGGGCATTAAGGTAATCCGTGTTGAGCTTAAAAACATTCTTCCGCCCCGTGAAATTCAGGATGCGATGGAAAAGCAGATGAAGGCAGAGCGTGAGCGCCGTGCAAGAATTCTTGATGCAGAGGGTGAAAAACGCAGTCAGATTCTTGTTGCAGAGGGTATGAAGGAATCTGCAATTCTTAAAGCCGACGCTGTTAAGGAGCAAAAAATCCGTGAGGCACAGGGTGAAGCTGAGGCTATTCTCACAGTTCAGAAAGCTAATGCCGACGCACTTAAAATGCTCAATGAGGCTTCTCCTACCGATAGAATTATTCAGCTTAAATCACTTGAGGCATTCGGTAAAGCCGCTGACGGCAAGGCTACAAAGATTATCATTCCTTCAGATATTCAGGGACTTGCGGGTAGTGTTACCGCAATTAAAGAACTCTGGAAAGATGATGTGCCAAAGGCATAAAGAATGTGAAATTTACGGCAATTTTTCGGGCACAGAATTCTGTGTCCGATTTGTTGCATAAAATTGTGGGGGATAGGAAATGCAATTTTTACTCGACCTGTTGTGGTACTTCGTAATTTTCTCGTTTTTTGGCTGGGTGGCGAGCAGTTTTCGTTCGCTTCTTCTTGAGAAAAAATTCAGTAACAACGGTTTTCTGACATCACCGTTTTGCCCTATGTATGGATTTTCGGCGGTTATTTGTTATACGGCACTAAAACCGTTTGAAAACAGCAAGCTGATTTTATTCATCGGTTCAACTCTGATATTATCTGCACTTATGGTTGTGGTCGGTGTGCTTGTAGAAAAAACTCTCAAATTCAAGGCATGGGATTTTTCTTCCTCGAAATTCAGCATAGGCAATTATATAACTTTTCCTTATGCACTTTTTCTCGGATTGCTCGGTATGCTGCTTGTCGGATTGATAATTCCGGTGCTTCGCACAGCCGTTGAAGCAATTCCTTTCTGGGTAAGTCTTATTCTTGTTCTTTGCTTCTGCGGAATTATTGTAATTGATTACGTTTTTTCAATGATAACAACAATTCGTCTGCTCAGAAGAATTGCAAAGCTTAAAAATTCTTCCGAGCTTATGGATAAAGGCGCAACAGAGGTTGAAATTCAGGAACTTGAAGAAAACTACAACCGACTTTTTACAGAGAATATTTTAAGAAAAAGACTTGCACACGCTTATCCCGATCTCACTCATATGGCTTATGTAAAGCAAATTAATGCTAAAATTGAGGAGATTAAGCAGGATAATATGAAAGAATATACACAAACCTTTGAAAGCAAAGAGGACAAGCCGTTTGCTTACGGATTCTGTTTTACAAAGCTTTTTTATCTGTTTGTGATCGGTTCTTTCATCGGCACGATTCTCGAAACAATATGGGTCTTCTGCGTTGACGGACATTTTGAAATGCGTGTCGGTATGGTTTACGGTCCGTTTATTCCTGTTTACGGCGGCGGTGCGTGTTTTTTGACAGCCGCTTTGTATAAGCTTTACAAGCTTAATGATACGCTTGTTTTTGTGATAAGTGCTTTTGTCGGAGCAGGTTTTGAGTATTTCTGTTCATGGTTGCAGGAGCAGATGTTCGGCACGGTTTCATGGGACTACAGTGACACTCCGTTTAACCTTGATGGCAGAACTAATCTTATGTATGCCCTTATCTGGGGATTCCTCGGTCTTGTCTGGGTGCGTTATCTGTATCCGTGGACAGCAAAGCTTATTGAAAAAATCCCTAAAAGAGCAGGTGCAATTATTACAACATTTCTGATTGTATTCATGGCATTCAACGGCTTTATGTCCGTAACAGCTACGGCAAGATGGACTCAGAGAACAGAGGGAGTGCCTGCGTCAAACAGCTTTGAAGAATATCTCGATGAAAAATTCGATAATGAAAAGATGGAATTTCTTTTTCCAGGTATGAAAAAGGCTGCAGAGGCGGGAGTTACAACCGAGGGCGTAATTTCCAATGAAAGACCGTATCTTAATGCTACAGATCCCGATAACGGCATGAAAATCGAACAGGGAAAAGATGTTTCCGAGATTAATTAATATCATGAAGTGGCTATGCTTTGCACAGTCACTTTTTGCTTTTTGGCGGTATTTTAAAAATAATTTCGCCTGACTATTGAATTTTAACCGATTTTTTTATATAATTAATTAGTAATGCTTTTTTATGTCGATTCAAAGCATAAATTAGCATATTTGTCCTGACTTTGTCTGCCCACGGCACGGTTTTTGCGGCAATTTATCAAGTGGGCGGAAAGGCTATGAGTAATTATGAAAAAGGTTGCAATTATTATGGGCTCCGACAGTGATTTCCCCGTAGTATCAAAGGCTGTCAGTAAACTCAAAGAATTTGGCGTAGAGTATGAGGTTCATGTAATGAGCGCACACCGTACTCCCGATGCGGCAATTAAGTTTTCGGCAGAGGCTAAAAAGAACGGTTTTGGCGTAATCATTGCCGCAGCAGGTATGGCGGCACATCTCGCAGGTGTTCTTGCTGCAAAAACAACCCTTCCTGTGATAGGAATCCCATGCAAGTCGGCTCAGCTTGACGGTATGGATGCTCTTCTCGCAACAGTTATGATGCCTACAGGAATTCCGGTTGCAACAGTAGCAGTTGACGGTGCGGCTAACGCTGCAATTCTTGCCGTTGAAATGCTCGCACTTTCCGACGATTCTCTTGCAGAGAAGCTTGAAAATATGAAAGCTGATATGGAAAAAGGCGTTGCCGAAAAAGATAGGGCAATGCAGGCTAAGGTGGCAGAGCTTTGATTAAGAACTATGTAGATATTGACACAAAACTTGACAAAGTAAATGACGAGTGCGGTGTGTTCGGTATTTACCGTAATGATGACGATATCGATGTTGTTGCCGCCGCAAATGACGCACTCTACAGCCTTCAGCACAGGGGACAACAGAGTGCAGGTATCACCGTGAATAAAGACGGTGAATTTACAACTGTCAAGGAACTCGGTATGGTGTCCGAGATTTTTACACCCAAAGCACTTGAAAAACTTCCAAACGGTAAGATTGCAGTCGGTCATGTCCGTTATACTTCATCGGAATCACTCGACCGTGCTTCTAACCAGCCGCTTGTTATGCGATATATTCAGGGTTCATTCGGTATTGCAAGCAACGGCTCAATTACAAACTTCAATGAAATAAGGCAGGAGCTTGAAACAGGCGGCGCTGTTTTTCAGTCCAATTCTAATGCTGAAATTATGGCTTATGTTATAGCAACCGAAAGATGTGTAACAGACACGCTTGAAGATGCTGTTCTTTCTTCAATGAGAAAGCTCAAGGGTGCTTACTCAACTGTAATTTGCGCACCGAGCCGTCTTATCGGCTTTCGTGATATGCACGGATTCCGTCCGCTCTGTATCGGCAAACTCAAAAACAGCTGGATTTTCACTTCCGAAAGCTGTGTTATCGACAGTCTCGGCGGTGAATTTGTCCGTGATGTTGAGCCGGGCGAAATGGTAGTAGTTGACGAAGAAGGCTTGCACAGCTACAAATTAAAGCTTTTGCCTGATAAAACATCTTTCTGCCTTTTTGAATATGTCTATATTGCAAGACCGGACAGCGTAATCAACGGTGTCTGCGTACATAATGCAAGATTTAAAGCCGGTGAACTTCTTTATGACGAGTTCCCGATTGAGGCAGATATGGTGTGCGGTGTTCCCGATTCGGGACTTATTGCCGCACAGGGTTATGCAAAGGCTTCGGGTATCCCGTTCAGCACAGGTTTTGTCAAGAACAAATATATCGGCAGAACAGTAGGCTCGGGTAAAGATAAAAAGAAAAGACTTCTCAGAACAAGACTTACTGCTTTGAAGGCTAATGTTAAAGGCAAGAGAGTTGTTATTATTGACGACTCAATCGTCAGAGGTGAAACATCAAAGCATATTGTTCGTCTTATGCGTGAGGCAGGAGCTGCCGAGGTGCATATGCTCATCAGCTCGCCTCCGTTTGTATGTCCGTGCTACTTTGGTGTGGACATTCACGATAAAGAAAGTCTTATTGCAAACAAGTTGACAACAAGTGAAATCTGTGAATATATCGGTGCAGATTCACTTGGTTATCTCAGTATAAACAGTCTCAGAAAAATTGCTGAGGGTGCAAATATAGAATTCTGTGACGGTTGTTTCACGGGTAGCTACGACGCTGAAATTCCGAGAACAATCTTTGTAGATAAATACGCTAAAAAAATTAACAGAAAGTGACGGAGTGATTACAATGAACAACAGCTTTTCCGAAAGCTACAAAGCGGCAGGTGTTGATGTAACAGCAGGCTATAAGTCTGTAGAGCTTATGAAAAAGCATGTGGCACGCACAAAAATTGACGGTGTTATTTCAGGCATCGGCGGTTTCGGCGGACTTTTTGCCCCTGATTTCAAAGATATGGAAGAGCCTGTACTTGTCAGCGGTACTGACGGTGTAGGTACAAAAATCAAGCTTGCTTTTCTTCTTGACAAGCATGACACAATCGGTATTGACGCAGTTGCAATGTGCGTAAACGATGTAATTTGCTGTGGAGCAAAACCTCTTTTCTTCCTCGATTATATCGCAATCGGCAAGAACTATCCCGAAAAGGTAGCTGAAATTGTATCAGGCATTGCAGAAGGCTGTGTTCAGTCCGGTTGTGCTCTTATCGGCGGTGAAACTGCAGAGCATCCGGGTCTTATGCCTGTTGATGAATATGATGTTGCAGGTTTCAGCGTTGGTATTGCAGACAAGCCGAAGATGATTGACGGTTCAAAGCTTTGTGAGGGTGATGTACTTTTAGGACTCCGTTCTTCGGGTGTTCACTCAAACGGTTTTTCGCTTGTCAGAAAAATCTTTGATATCAACGAGGAAACAATTAATGCCGAGTATCCTGAGCTTGACAAAACTCTCGGTGAAACATTGCTCACTCCTACAAAAATTTATGTAAAACCTCTTCTCGCCCTTATGGAAAAGGTTGATGTAAAGGCTGTTTCACACATCACGGGCGGCGGTTTCTATGAAAACATTCCCCGTATGCTTACAGACGGTCTTTCTGCCAAAATCAAAAAGGACAATATTCCTGTTCTTCCTATTTTCAAGCTTATGCAGAGAGTAGGTAATATCCCCGAGCACGATATGTTCAACACATTCAATATGGGTGTAGGTATGATAATCGCCGTTGCCACGGAAGATGCAGACAAGGCTCTTGAGGTTCTTGCGGCTAACGGTGAAGACGCTGTTGTACTCGGTGAAGTAATCAGCGGTAATGACGGAGTAGTGTTTGAATAATGAAAAATATTGCAGTTCTTGTGTCGGGCGGCGGCACAAATCTTCAGGCACTTATTGACGCTCAGAACAGGGGAGAGATTAAAAACGGAAAAATCTCTCTTGTTGTGTCCTCAAACCCAAACGCTTATGCACTTGAAAGAGCAAAAAACAATTCGATTGCAACTGAGGTTATCAGAAGAAAAGACTATGCCGAATTTGATGAGTATGATTCTGCTGTAACCGAGCTTTTGAAATCCAAGGATGTTGACCTTGTTGTTCTTGCAGGATTTATGACAATTCTCGGAAAGCAGTTTATTTCTGCTTTTGAAAACAGAATAATCAATATCCATCCGTCGCTTATTCCGTCATTCTGCGGCGAGGGCTATTACGGACTCAGAGTTCATGAGGAGGCTCTTAACAGAGGCGTCAAGGTAACGGGTGCTACCGCACATTTTGTAAACGAAGTGTGCGACGGCGGTCCCATTATCATTCAGAAAGCCGTTGAAATTCAGAACGGTGACACACCCGAAATTCTTCAGAAAAGAGTTATGGAACAGGCTGAATGGAAGATTCTTCCAAGGGCGGTTTCGCTTTTCTGCGAAGATAAAATTATAGTAAAAGACAATAAAACCGAAATTCTTGACTAACGGAGGAAAAATATGAAACCTGTATCACTTTACAATGACATTGCTTCAACTTCATATCCGGGCAGAGGCATTGTAATCGGCAAAAGTGCAGACGGCTCAAAGGCTGTTATTGCATACTTCATTATGGGCAGAAGCGAAAACAGCAGAAACAGAGTGTTTGCAGAAACCGAGGACGGCATCAAAACTCAGGCTTTTGATCCGTCAAAGCTTGTTGATCCGTCACTTATCATTTATTCTCCCGTAAGAGTTCTCGGCAACAAAACTATCGTTACTAACGGTGACCAGACAGATACTGTTTATGATCTTATGAATGAAGGTCAGACATTTGAACAGTCACTCACAACAAGAGAATTTGAGCCTGACGGTCCTAACTACACTCCACGAATTTCTGGTATCGTTGAGTGCGAAAACGGCAAGATGAACTATGCTATGTCAATTCTCAAAAGTGCAGACGGCAATCCCGATTGTTGCGAAAGATACACATTTACATATGACAAGCCGATAAATGGTCTTGGCAGATTCATTCACACATATATGAGTGACGGCAATCCGCTTCCGAGCTTTGAGGGTGAACCAACACTCGTAGAAATCGGTAACGAAGATATTGACACATTTGCCGAGAAAATCTGGAATTCTCTCAATGAGGATAACAAGGTTTCACTTTTTGTACGCTATATTGACATTGCTTCAAATAAGGCAGAGTCAAGAATTATCAATAAAAACAAGTAATTTATTTTTCGGAAAGGATGAATCCAATGAACGAACTTGCTTTAAAATACGGCTGTAACCCGAATCAGAAGCCTTCGAGAATTTTCATGCAGGACGGCAAAGATCTTCCTGTTGAGGTTCTCAACGGCAAACCTGGTTACATCAACTTTCTTGATGCATTTAACTCATGGCAGCTTGTAAAGGAACTCAAAGCGGCAACAGGTCTTCCTGCAGCTGCATCATTCAAGCATGTAAGTCCTGCCGGTGCGGCAGTTGCAACTGAGCTTTCTGACACACTCAAGAAAATCTACTTTGTAGATGACCTTGAGCTTTCTCCGATTGCAAGCGCATATGCAATGGCAAGAGGTGCAGACAGAATGTCGTCATACGGTGACTGGGTGGCTCTTTCCGATACTTGCGATGTTCAGACTGCAATCCTCCTCAAGAGAGAGGTTTCTGACGGTATTATTGCTCCTGATTATACTCCCGAGGCTCTTGAAGTCCTCAAGTCAAAAAAGAAAGGCAACTATAATGTCGTAAAAATCGACCCGAACTATGTTCCTGCTCCTATTGAGCATAAGGATGTTTTCGGCATTACATTTGAACAGGGCAGAAATGAACTCAAAATTGACGAAGAAATGCTCCTTCAGAACATTGTAACAGATAATAAGAATTTTACAGAGGAAGCTAAGCGTGACCTTCTTGTTGCTCTTATTACTCTTAAATATACTCAGTCTAATTCTGTTTGCTACGCAAAGGGCGGTCAGGCAATCGGTGTAGGCGCAGGTCAGCAGTCAAGAATTCACTGCACAAGACTTGCAGGCAATAAGGCTGATATCTGGTATCTCAGACAGCATCCGAAGGTTATGAACCTTCCGTTTGTTGACAACATCCGCCGTCCAGACAGAGATAACACTATTGATGTTTACATCTCTGATGATTATGAGGATGTTCTTGCTGACGGTACATGGCAGCAGTTCTTCAAAACTAAGCCCGAACCTCTTACAAAGGAAGAGAAAAAGGCTTGGCTTGCAACATTTGACGGTGTTTCACTCGGTTCTGACGCATTCTTCCCATTCGGTGACAACATTGAAAGAGCAAAGCGTTCAGGCGTTAAGTTTGTTGCACAGCCCGGCGGTTCAATTCGTGATGATAATGTTATTGAAACCTGCAATAAGTACAATATGACAATGTCATTTACGGGTATTCGTCTTTTCCATCACTGATAGAGGTGCGGTTATGAAAATTTTAATGATTGGTTCGGGCGGCAGAGAGCACGCTTTAATTAAAAAGCTTCTTGAAAGTCCTAAATGCACAAAGCTTTATTGCGCTCCCGGCAACGGCGGTATTTCAAGAGATGCCGAGCTTGTTAATATCGGAGTTATGGATAAAGAAAATATGGTTAAGTTTGCAAAGGACAATGCAATTGACCTCGTTTTTGTAGCTCCTGATGATCCGCTTGCTGACGGTATGGTTGACGCTATGCAGGAGGCTGGAATCAGAGCATTCGGTCCTAATGCAAATGCCGCTATTATTGAGGCGTCAAAGGTTTTCTCAAAAAATCTCATGAAGAAATACGGCATACCTACTGCAAAGTATGAAGTATTCAATGACGCTCAGAAAGCAATTGACTATATAAAGAACGAAAATACCGCTCCCGTTGTTGTAAAGGCTGACGGTCTTGCACTCGGCAAGGGTGTAATTATTGCTCAATCTGTTGATGAGGCAATTGAAGCAGTCAAAGAAATTATGGAGGACAAGAAGTTTGGCGACTCAGGTAACAATATCGTTATCGAAGAGTTTCTTACAGGTCCCGAGGTTTCTGTTCTTGCATTTACAGATGGTAAGTGCGTAAAACCTATGGTCAGCTCAAAAGACCACAAGCGTGCTTTTGATAATGACGAAGGTCTTAACACAGGCGGTATGGGTACAATCAGCCCGAACCCATATTATACAGACGAGATTGCCAAAGAATGTATGGATACAATCTTTATCCCTACAATTGAGGCGATGAATAAAGAGGGCAGACCTTTTAAGGGTTGTCTGTACTTTGGACTTATGATTACACCGAACGGTCCAAAGGTTATTGAATACAATGCCCGTTTCGGCGATCCTGAGGCTCAGGTTGTTCTTCCAAGACTTAAAACTGACCTTGTAGATATCTGTGAGGCTGTTATTGACGAAAAGCTTTCCGACCTTGACATTGAATGGGACAACGGTGCTGCGGCTTGTGTTGTTATGGCAAGCGGCGGATATCCTATTTCATACAAAAAGGGTATAGAGATGTTCGGTCTTAATGATAACGGCGGTGTCGATGGCGCAACTGTTTATCATGCCGGCACTAAGTACGAAAACGGAAAGTTCTATACTAACGGCGGTCGAGTTCTCGGTGTTACTGCAACAGCAGATACACTTGATGAGGCACTTGAAAAGGCATATGCCGCAGTAGAAAAAATTTCCTTTGAAGGCGCTCATTACAGACACGATATCGGCAAAACTAAATAATATAGTAAGAGCCACTCTTAACGAGCGGCTCTTTTTTCAGCCTGCATTTTTAATCTGCAGTCTTAATTTGTCAGAAATCATGGCAATAAATTCGCTGTTTGTGGGCTTACCTCTGTCGTTGTGAATTGTATATCCGAAATATGAGTTCAGAACATCAATGTCACCTCGATCCCATGCAACCTCAATTGCGTGTCTTATAGCTCTTTCAACCCGTGAAGAGGTTGTTTCGTACTTTTTGGCAACCGACGGATAGAGCTGTTTTGTCACGGCATTGATAATTTCAGGATGCTCAACAGACATAATGATTGAATCACGCAGATAGTGATAGCCTTTGATGTGAGCCGGAACTCCTATTTCATGGAGAATATCGGTCACTTTCATTTCAATTCCGAAAGCGTCGATAACTCTGCCTCTGCCAAAATTGTTTTTCTTGCTCAAATCCGATAAATCGCTGATAATGGTGCTTAATTCGGAAATGTTATACGGCTTCAACACAAAATACGATGCGCCAGAATTCATAATTTCACGCTCAAGAACAGTGCTGTGGAATGACGAATACACCATAAACACAGGCACTTTCGTGCTTTCTCGTGTAATGCTTCTCATAACACCGATCGCATCAAGCCTTGTCATAAATGAATCCATCAGTACAACATCAGGACTTTCTCTTTTAATTTTATCGCACAATTCTTCTCCGTCTTTTGCACAGAAAATAACGGAAATATTCTTACTTTGTAAGATATTAAGATTTTCCTGCGTAAATTCAGAAGCGTCATCGGTTACGATTAGTTTTATTTTGTTGTTCATTGTGATTTCCCCCAGTAATTTTTGTTGTACTAATATTACCACAAAATGGTAAAGATGGCAATACCTTCCATAAAACTTTTTTAAAAAATTGAGAAAAAAGTTTTATATTTTGCGTTAGTAAATCAAAAATGAACAAACCATCATATATTTAGTGTTGATTATTGTAGCGATTTGCCATATATTGTGCAAACACACCGTAACCCTCTTTTGGATTATTCAGAAAAACATGGGTAACAGCGCCAATAATTTTGCCGTTTTGAACTATCGGACTGCCGCTCATACCCTGTACAATACCGCCGCAATTTTCGAGCAATCTACTGTCGGTTATTTTTATGACAAAATTTTCATTTGATGTCATATCACGATTGCATATTCTTTTGATTTCAATATCATATTCCTGCGGCGTATCTCCGACAGGCGTTGTTACCATAACAGCCTTTCCTGTTTTCACCTCATCGTCATTTGCAATCAGATATTTCTTGTTTCTTTTATAATTTTCACTCGTTAAATCTCCGAAAATTCCTAAAGGGGAGTTTACGCTCAAATTACCAAACTTTACATCGGTAAAATATCCGCAGAAACTGCCGGCTTTTCCGCAGACGCTTTTTTCAATGCCGCTGATTTCAGCCCGAACAGCTTCTCCTGATTTTAACGGTAACAAAGCAGCCGTGTCACAGTCGCATATTCCATGACCGAGTGCGGCAAAATAATTATTGCTGTCATCATAATAGGTCATAGTTCCGATGCCTGCACAGCTGTCACGAACCCACGCACCGAGGAGATATACTCCCACGGTATTTTTAATCGGCAAAACGGTTTTGCTTTCGGTTTTGCCGTTTCTATCAATTTCAACAGTAATTTCATTGCCGTTTGATTTTTCAATTTCAGACTTTAATTCTTCATTTGTGCTGATTTTTGTATTATTTACTTTCTTTATAATATCGTTTACTTTAAGTCCGCCGTCTTTTGCGGGGCAAACATATTTTTCACCGTCATAGTAGCTTTCAAGCTTGATTATCATTGCTCCGTTAGCATAAAATTTAACTCCGAAAGCCTCACCGCCAATGTAAACCTCATTTTCATCATCAGCGGCATAAGGCGAAAAAGTCGAAACAGTAAATAATAATGTGAAAATCAGGGCAACTGATATAATTTCTTTAAATTTTCGCAAAAAATTCACCTTCTTTCCGTTGCCTTTATTATGATTTGCATTTATAATATAGATTAGTGCGTTGATGAAAATATTAAAAATGTTACTGGCAGAGGATTTTCCGAAAATGCGATAAACAGCCGTGCATTGTAAATTATTTTCTGAAATTATATCATTTTCTTATTATGAGGTATATATGGAAAACACAAATTCTAACCTTGTCGGTCTTACCGATTCCGAAGTTCAAAAGCGTATAGATGAAGGAAAGGTAAATATTTCAACTAATATTAAAACCAAATCAATCAAAAGAATATTTTGTGACAACATTTTTACGCTTTTCAATCTTATAAATGTAATTTTGCTTGCGGCATTGATTTTTGTGGGTTCACACAAGAATATGCTTTTTATCGGCGTTGTTATCGCAAATATAATTATAGGTATAGTTCAGGAAATTCGTTCCAAAATAAGCGTTGACAAGCTGACTATTTTGTCTGAGAAAAAAATCAATGTTCTCAGAAACGGTAAAATTGCAGAAATAAGTAAAGATGAGATTGTTCTTGACGATATTCTTGTGCTTTCAAGAGGAAGCCAGATTCCTGCCGACTGCATTGTATGCGACGGCAACTGCAGAGTCAACGAAAGTTTGCTTACAGGAGAATCAAATCTCATTGAAAAAAATGTCGGAGATGAACTGCTCTCGGGCAGTTTTATTGCGGCAGGAAAATGCTATGCTCAGGCTGTAAAGGTCGGAGCCGATTGCTATGCCGCTAAGATAAATAACGAAGCAAAATATATTAAAAAAGTAAATTCTCAGATTATGGAGTCATTCAATTTCATTATTAAAATCTGTACATTTGTACTTTTCCCGATTGGCATTGCATTTTTTATTCGACAATTCACCCTGCCCGATGCAACATTGCAGTCTGCTGTAATCAGCACTGTTGCGTCGCTTGTCGGTATGATTCCAAAGGGAATGATTCTTCTTACAAGCTCTGTTCTTGCAGTATCAATTATCAGGCTTTCATCTAAAAAGGTTCTTGTACAAGAGATGTATTGCATTGAAACACTTGCAAGAGTTGATGTGCTTTGTCTTGATAAAACGGGAACGCTTACAACAGACGAAATGACGGTAACAGGTGTCATTCCGTTTGGGGCTGATGAAAATAAAATCAAGAAAGCTCTTTCTTCAATTGTAAAAGCGTCCGATGAACTGAATGCAACTTTGTATGCACTGCGTGACTATTCGGATTCCGTTTCACCGTATGAGTGCAGTAAATTCTGCGATTTTTCGTCCGAAACAAAATGGTCGGGCGGTACATTTGAAAACGGCAAGACCTACATAGTCGGTGCGACTGAATGTATTTTAAAAAGCAGAGAAAAGTATTCCGAGGTGTATTCTGAGATTGAAAAGATAAATCAAACCGTCAGAATCCTTGTTCTTACCGAAAGCGATAGTGAACCGGACAAAGACTCATTGCCTGATGATTTAAAACCGCTTGCACTCATTCTTATCAAGGATAAACTTCGTGATAATGTAAATGAAACGGTAAAATATTTTAAGGAACAAGGGGTCACCTTAAAGGTCATTTCAGGCGACAGCGTTAAAACTGTTAAAAATATTGCGCTTGACACAGGGATCGAGGGTGCAGAAAATGCAATCGATATGTCAACTGTGACAACAGATAAAGAGCTTGAAGATGCGGCAGAGCGTTGTAATGTGTTTGGCAGAGTAACTCCGGCTCAAAAGAAAAAGCTTGTGGTTGCTCTTAAAAAGCACGGACATTCGGTTGCTATGACAGGTGACGGCGTAAATGATGTTCTCGCACTCAAAGAGGCGGATTGCTCCGTAGCTATGGCGTCGGGCAGTGATGCCGCACGAAATGTGTCACAGCTTGTACTTGTTAATAATGACTTTGGTGCAATGCCGAGCGTTGTGGCAGAGGGCAGACGAACAATCAATAACCTTGAACGAAGCTCTGCACTCTATCTTGTTAAGACGATTTATTCGGTTATACTCTCAATTTTCTTCATATTCTTCCGCACAGGATATCCCTTTGAACCGATACAGCTTACGCTTGTCGGTGCATTAACGGTTGGATTGCCATCATTTGTTCTTGCACTTCAACCGAATAAAGATATAGTAAAAGGTAATTTTACCGTAAATATAATAGCAAGATCACTCCCAACAGCTTTTTGTATTTCGGCAGATACAATATTACTCGCAATTTTAAAGTATATGACAGATATGCCGCAGGCACAGTTTTCAACTCTCTGCGTATATCTTACTGCATTTTCATGTATGTTGCTTGTAATCAGATTATCAATCCCGTTCAATCCGCTCAGAGCCGTTATGGTCATCGGATGTTCCGCAGGAATAATAATCGGTTCAATCTTCTTCGGCGGATTGTTCTCACTTGCACCGCTTACATTTGAAAACATCATATTGCTTGTAATCTTTGCTGTAGGCACATTTGTTGTATTTAATATACTCTACAATATAGCACAGCACTATATAGAAAAATTCAAAAAGGAAAGTCATCTTAAACTGACTGCAAAAAGAAATGCAAATAAACAAAAACGCTGAAAAATTAATCAGACAACTGAATAATCAAGGCTATGAGGCTTTTATAGTAGGTGGTTGTGTTCGTGATTATCTTCTCGGTTTGACTCCGCATGATACAGATATTTGTACAAACGCTTTGCCCGAGCAGACAAAAAAATGCTTTGAGGCTTATCATACTTTTGATACAGGTATCAAACACGGCACAATTTCCGTTGTATGCGGCGGTGAAGTCTATGAAATCACAACCTACCGTATTGACGGTGATTATTCCGATAACCGTCATCCGGACAGCGTAAGCTTTACACGAAACATAAACGAAGATTTGGAACGCCGTGACTTTACGGTAAATGCAATGGCATATAACGCTGAATACGGTCTTGTCGATCCATACGGCGGTAAAAATGACCTTAAAGATAAAGTTATCCGTTGTGTCGGAAATCCCGATACACGCTTTAACGAGGATGCTCTGCGAATCTTGCGGGCATTACGCTTTGCCTCTGTTTACGGATTTTCAATTGAAGAGAACACATCAAAGTCTATATTTAAAAATGCAGACTTGCTAAAAAACATTGCAACAGAGCGTGTGACTTCGGAATTTCTAAAGCTTATCTGCGGTAAGGATGCCGTAAAAATTCTTGACGCTTACCGAGAAACTATTGCTGTTATTATCCCTGAAATTACCGTTATGTTCAATTTCAATCAGAACAACATTCATCATTCGTATGATTTATGGCAACATACCCTGACTGCACTCGGCACAATTGAGCCGAATCCCATACTTCGTATGACAATGCTCCTGCATGACATCGGCAAGCCTTCTGTCAAAACTACTGACAACAGCGGTCAATCGCATTTTCAGGGACATCAGCTTGAAAGTAAAAAAATTGCAGACAGAATTCTGCACAGACTAAGATTACCGTCTGATTTTATTAACAAAACTCTTCTGCTTATTGAATATCATGATGTCCGTTTTAACGGCAGTAAAAAGCTTATGAAAAAGGTTATGAATGTACTCGGTACAGACCTTACAAAGCAGTTGTTAGAGGTCGAACACGCCGATATATCTGCCCAGTCTGAATATCAGCAAGAAGAAAAGCTCGGATATATTAAAACGGCTAAAACACATCTTAATGAAATAATCAAAGATAACGAATGTTTTAAGCTGAGTCAGCTTGATATCAACGGTAAAGATGTTTTAAACCTTGGCGTAAAAGAGGGAAGAGATGTCGGAAATATTCTCGATTATTTGCTGATGCTTGTAGTAGATGCAAATGTTCCAAACAAAAAATCAATACTCATATCAAAAGCAAAAGAATATATTTACGGTAATCAAATAAATAAGTAATTAAAAAAGAGGATTTCAGCGAAAACTGAAATCCTCTGATTTTTGTTTAAAATTAAAGAACCTTTGATAAAAATTCCTTTAAACGGTCGTCCTGCGGATTATTGAAGAACTCCTGCGGATTGTTCTTTTCTTTGATAACACCGTCGTCAATAAATACAACATCGGTTGCAACTTCCTTTGCAAAGCCGATTTCGTGAGTAACAACAACCATTGTCATACCTGCCTTGGCAAGCTCTTTCATAACATCAAGAACTTCGCCGACCATTTCGGGGTCAAGTGCAGATGTCGGCTCGTCAAAAAGGAGAACATCGGGATTCATAGCAAGTGCTCTTACAATTGCAATACGCTGTTTCTGACCGCCTGAAAGCTGGTTCGGATATGCGTTTGCCTTTTCGGCAAGTCCTACACGCTCCAAAAGATCCATAGCGTCTTTTTTAGCCTCATCTTTGCTCTTGCCAAGAAGCTTAACAGGAGCCATTGTAAGGTTGTCAATAACAGTCTTGTGGGGGAAAAGGTTAAACTGCTGGAACACCATTCCCATTTTTTGACGGTGAACATTTATATT
>UMLP01031987.1_pt1 | contig 16820 bp, 10 predicted proteins | sample 1966581 | NCBI WGS metagenome assembly UMLP01 (sample SAMEA4836205, study PRJEB28245) | human gut metagenome | biome: gut microbiome; material: fecal sample | place: Denmark | collected 2008
CCGTCACAATGCAGCAATCTCTTGCCATTGCTCATGATAAGCAACAGCATACTGATCGGCCACCTTTTTGTGCTGACCAACAACAAAACATCGAATATATTCTTCATTGTTGCCACGGTCTGCCTCATCCTTTTATTTGGTTTTAACGTATGGACGCTTTTATAGACTCAACGATACAACTCCTCATCGAATGGGGACTCCCGGGATTGTTTATCTCGGCCTTACTCGCAGGGAGTATTGTACCATTCAGTTCCGAACTGGTGTTGGTAGCACTGGTAAAACTCGGACTGCCACCCACTGCCTGTATACTGGCTGCCACCCTCGGCAATACGGCAGGCGGAATGACCTGCTACTATATGGGGCGCCTGGGCAAAATAAGCTGGATTGAGAAATACTTCAAAGTAAAGAAGGAGAAAGTAGACAAGATGGTAAGATTCCTGCAAGGAAAAGGAGCATTGATGGCATTCTTCGCTTTCCTACCGGCCATCGGAGAGGTGATCTCCATCGCACTGGGATTTATGCGAAGTAATATATGGCTTACCACCACCTCCATGTTTGTCGGCAAACTGATACGTTACATTCTGCTTCTGTACGTACTGGAAAGCGCATGGAACGTCGTTGCGGGATGAAATAATAGGTAATAAGTAACAGGTAATAGGTAATAAGTTTTTTGAGATGAAAAGAGTGATTGAAAAGACTGATGACGGGAGCGCCACCCTATTTGTTCCGGAATTGAATGAACATTATCATTCGACCAAAGGAGCACGTTCGGAGTCCCAGCATATTTTCATCAACATGGGACTGAAAGCCTCCGCTGCCCCCTCTCCGCATATTCTGGAGATCGGTTTCGGAACGGGGCTGAATGCTTGGCTTACACTTGAAGAAGCAGAAAGAAGCGGACGTAACGTACATTATACAGGACTTGAACTCTACCCGTTGGAATGGCAGATGGTGGAGCAACTGGGATATATAGAACAACCAGCAGCTATCGGCCTGTTCAAAGCAATCCATACATCGCCGTGGGAAGAAGAAATATCCTTTACCCCACACTTCACTCTCTGCAAAGTACAAGCCGACGTTAATGAATGGACTACCCAGCGCAGCTATTCTCCATTCTCCATTATCCATTCTCCATTATCATTTGACGTTATCTATTTCGACGCCTTCGCTCCGGAAAAGCAGCCGGAAATGTGGTCGCAGGAACTATTTAACCGTTTATATGTTTTATTAAATGAAGGAGGTATCCTCACCACTTATTGTGCCAAAGGAGTCATCCGACGTATGTTACAGGCCGCAGGCTTTACCGTAGAGCGCCTTCCCGGTCCTCCGGGAGGAAAGCGGGAAATACTACGTGCCCGAAAACAGGAACTGAATCAACCCCCGATATTAATACAATAGTCATGAAACAACAACTAAAAGATTTGAAAACACTCCTTCTTCTCGGCTCCTGCCTCCTGTTGGCAGCCTGCACGGGTCGCACGTCCAAAGCAAGCGGCAGCGAAGAAGAGAAACCGGTGATTACCGTCACTATCGAACCGCAGCGCTACTTCACGGAAGCGATTGCCGGTGATAAATTCACGGTAGTCAGCATGGTCCCGAAAGGTTCCAGTCCGGAGACATACGACCCTATTCCTCAGCAACTTGTCTCTTTGGGAGACAGCAAAGCCTATCTCCGCATCGGCTACATCGGCTTCGAGCAGACCTGGATGGACCGACTGATGAATAACACCCCTCATATCCAAGTATTCGACACCTCGAAAGGTATAGACCTGATTCTGAACAACGGTGAGCACAACCACGTAGCAGGACACCATGACCACGACGGGCACAACCACGCCGTAGAACCGCATATCTGGAACTCTACCGCCAACGCCCTCATCCTTGCCGGAAACACCTTCAAGGCACTTTGTATGCTCGACAAGCCCAATGAAGCATATTATCTGGCACGTTACGACTCCCTCTGCCAACGTATCCAGCACACCGACAGCCTTATCCGCCGGCAACTTTCCGCTCCGGAATCGGCCAAAGCCTTTATGATTTACCATCCGGCTCTCTCTTACTTTGCCCGTGACTACGGCCTGCATCAGATTTCAATCGAAGAAGGGGGCAAGGAACCTTCGCCCGCCCATCTGAAAGAACTGATAGACCTGTGCAAATCGGAGAAAGTAAGCGTCATCTTCGTCCAACCGGAGTTCGACAAGCGCAACGCGGAAACCATCGCACAGCAAACCGGCACAAAGGTAGTCCCCATCAACCCGTTAAGCTACGACTGGGAAACGGAAATGCTGAACGTAGCCAAAGCTCTCACACCTATGGACCCCGAATAACAACGGGCCTCCATAGCGTTAATGACCGAATGATACATAAACGAAGTAATTCTCCAAACATGAAACCGATTATCGAAATAAAGAACCTTGCTGCCGGATACGACGGCCGTACCGTACTCCACGACATCAACCTGAACATTTACGAACGGGACTTTCTGGGCATCATCGGTCCGAACGGAGGCGGTAAGACAACACTCATCAAGTGCATCCTCGGTCTGCTGAAACCGACAGCCGGAGAAATCATCTTCCATGCCCCTACAGAAGCATCCTCCCACTCTCAACTTTCCACTTCCAACTCTCCACTTTCCCTCGGCTATCTGCCGCAATATAACACCATCGACCGGAAATTCCCGATTTCGGTAGAGGAAGTGATACTTTCCGGACTAAGTATCCAGAAATCCCTCACCTCCCGTTTCACTCCCGAGCAAAGAGAAAAAGGCAAGCATATCATCGCCCGTATGGGACTTGAAGGACTCGAACACCGTTCCATCGGACAGCTTAGCGGCGGGCAACTGCAACGCGCACTGCTGGGACGTGCCATCATCTCCGACCCTTCGGTACTGATTCTTGACGAACCCAGCACGTATATCGACAAACGCTTCGAAGCCCGTCTCTACGAACTGCTGGCGGAGATTAACAAAGAATGCGCCATCATCCTTGTCAGTCACGACATCGGCACTGTACTGCAACAAGTGAAATCCATTGCCTGCGTCAACGAGACACTGGATTACCACCCTGACACAGGCGTCTCCACAGAATGGCTGGAAAGAAACTTCAACTGCCCCATCGAACTGCTGGGACACGGCACGTTGCCACACCGCGTTCTCGGTGAACATCATCATCATCACTAAACATTCATTTGCCGGTGCTACATCAAAGAACGGCTGCACCGCATATCAGTCATTTACAACGGTCACATCAAGCAGCAACAACTGACTTCTCAACTGTTAATGATTGAGATGTCAGATGTTAATAGTTGACATCTCAGGTATTAACAGTTGAGAAGTCAGCTATTAATGTCTGACAACGCAAGTATTATTGACCAATAAATGATTCAATGCTTAATATAAAAGATACAAAATTAATATCTTTATACCTACTGTTGTTTATACTGTTTAGTGATTCCCCCGTTTCACTAAAAGGGCATAAGATAAAGTAAATCACCTTTCTGTTACTTAATATTTCTTACTTTCTGCCTCATTATCCTTACAAATCACTATCTTTGCGCCCACGTAATCTGTTTTTTAACGAAAAATCTAGATAGTGCTAATGAAACAGTACAGAACTATAAACAACCTCGTGGGTTGGATTACATTCATCATTGCGGCAACGGTCTACTGCCTGACAATAGAACCGACCGCAAGTTTTTGGGACTGTCCCGAGTTTATAACTACCGGTTATAAACTGGAAGTAGGACACCCGCCCGGCGCACCTTTCTTCATGCTGGTAGCGAACCTGTTCTCTCAATTCGCCTCCGATGTAACCACCGTAGCGAAGATGGTAAACTACATGAGCGCACTGATGAGCGGTGCCTGTATCCTGTTCCTTTTCTGGAGCATCACCCATCTGGTACGCAAACTGGTAATCACCGACGAGAACAACATCACGAAAGGACAACTTATCACTGTCATGGGTAGCGGACTGGTCGGCGCGCTGGTCTACACATTCAGCGACACCTTCTGGTTCTCTGCCGTAGAAGGCGAAGTATATGCTTTCTCCTCCCTCTTTACAGCCATTGTATTCTGGCTGATTCTGAAATGGGAAGATGTAGCCAACCAGCTCCACAGCGACCGCTGGCTGATCCTGATCGCTTATCTGACCGGACTGAGTATCGGTGTTCACTTGCTGAACCTCCTCTGTCTGCCGGCAATCGTATTGGTGTACTACTACAAGAAAACTCCGAACGCCACTGCCAAAGGCTCATTGCTCGCCCTGCTCGGATCGGGCGTACTCGTAGCAGCCGTGCTTTATGGCATCGTGCCCGGTATCGTTAAAGTCGGCGGCTGGTTCGAACTGCTGTTTGTCAACGGACTCGGCATGTCGTTCAACTCCGGCGTCGTTGTCTATATCATTCTGCTCGCCGCCGCCCTTATCTGGGGTGTGTACGAAAGCTACACCGAAAAGAGCAGACTCCGCATGGCCATCTCATTCATTCTGACCATCGCCCTGCTGGGTATTCCATTCTACGGACACGGCGTAAGCAGCATCCTTATCGGTGTCGTAGTGATCGCAATTCTTGGCATCTACCTTGCTCCGCAAGTACAGGAAAAGATCAAAGAGAAATGGCGCATCTCCGCCCGTACCATGAATACGGCATTGCTGTGCACCATGATGATCGTAATCGGTTATTCCTCTTATGCACTGATCGTGATCCGTTCTACCGCCAACACACCGATGGACCAGAACTCTCCGGAAGATATCTTCACGCTGGGCGAATACCTCGGCCGTGAACAATACGGAACCCGTCCTCTCTTCTACGGTCCTGCTTTCTCCTCGAAAGTGGCACTCGACGTGAAAGACGGATACTGCGTTCCCCGCCAGTCACAGACGGGAAGTAAATACGTCCGCAAAGAAAAAACCTCACCGGACGAAAAGGACTCATACATCGAACTGCCGGGACGTATCGAATACGAATACGCGCAAAATATGCTTTTCCCCCGTATGTACAGCTCCGCGCACTCCTCACTCTACAAGCAGTGGGTAGACATCAAGGGGCATGACGTCCCATACGACCAATGCGGCGAAATGGTGATGGTCAACGTACCGAACCAATGGGAAAACATCAAGTTCTTCTTCTCCTACCAGCTCAACTTCATGTACTGGCGCTACTTTATGTGGAACTTTGCCGGACGGCAGAACGACATTCAGAGCAGCGGAGAAATAGAACACGGTAACTGGATCACCGGAATCCCGTTTATCGACAATCTGCTGGTGGGCAACCAGGAATTGCTTCCGCAGGACCTCAAAAACAACAAAGGACACAACGTATTCTACTGCCTGCCACTGCTGCTCGGCCTGATCGGACTCTTCTGGCAAGCATACCACAGCCAGCGGGGTATCCAGCAATTTTGGGTAGTGTTCTTCCTGTTCTTTATGACAGGTATCGCCATCGTACTCTACCTCAACCAGACACCTGCGCAGCCGCGTGAACGTGACTATGCGTATGCCGGTTCGTTCTATGCCTTTGCCATCTGGGTGGGTATGGGAGTCGCAGGTATCATCCGTATGTTACGCGATTACTGCAAGATGAAAGAAGTTCCGGCTGCCGCTCTCGCATCAGTACTCTGTCTACTTGTCCCCATCCAAATGGCCGGACAGACATGGGACGACCACGACCGTAGCGGACGCTTTGTTGCCCGTGACTTCGGTCAGAACTATCTGATGACCTTGCAGGAAGAAGGAAATCCGATCATCTTCACCAATGGTGATAACGATACTTTCCCGTTGTGGTACAATCAGGAGACAGAAGGTTTCCGTACCGATGCACGTACCTGTAACCTCAGTTACCTGCAGACCGACTGGTACATCGACCAGATGAAACGTCCCGCCTACGACTCTCCGTCACTCCCGATCACTTGGGACCGTGTGGAATACGTTGAAGGACAGAACGAATACATCCCCATCCGTCCGGAAGTAAAGAAGAATATCGACCAGATGTATGCACAGGCAGACAGCGCGCTCGAAAACGGAAATCCGGAAGCGATGAACGAACTGAAAGAACAGTTCGGAGAAAACCCGTATGAACTGAAGAATATCCTCAAATACTGGGTTCGTTCGGATAAGGAAGGACTGCGCGTCATCCCTACCGACAGCATCGTAATGAAGATCGACAAGGAAGCTGTCCGCCGTTCCGGCATGAAAATACCGGAAGCGCTGGGCGACTCCATCCCCGAATACATGACCATCTTGCTGAGAGACGCCAACGGCAACCCGAAACGCGCCCTCTACAAGAGCGAACTGATGATGCTCGAAATGCTTGCCAACGCCAACTGGGAACGTCCCATCTACATGGCTATCACCGTAGGCAGTGAAAACCACCTCGGCATGGACAACCACTTCACGCAGGAAGGTCTGGCATACCGCTTCACTCCGTTCGATACGGACAAGCTGAACAGCAAGATCGACAGCGAAAAGATGTACGACAACCTGATGAACAAGTTCAAGTTCGGCGGCATCGAGAAACCGGGCATCTACATCGACGAAAACGTAATGCGTATGTGCTACACACACCGGCGCATCTTCACACAGCTCGTAGGACAGCTCATCAAAGAAGGCAAAAAAGACAAGGCACTCGCCGCACTCGACTACGCCGAGAAGATGATCCCGTCATACAACGTACCGTATGACTGGGCAAACGGCGCCTTCCAAATGGCGGAAGCCTACTACCAGCTGGGACAAAACGAAAAAGCGAACAAGATCATCGACGAACTTGCCAACAAGTCTCTCGAATACATGATCTGGTATCTCAGCCTGACTGATTACCAACTTTCCATCGCCAGCGAAAACTTCATGTACAACGCAGGACTGCTTGACGCAGAAGTACGCCTGATGGAGAAATACAAATCAGAAGAATTGGCTAAACATTACTCGGAACAACTCGACCAGCTATACAATGAGTATGTTGCGAGAATGAAAGGGAAATAAAAACTAAGTAATAAGTATTAAGTAATAAGTAATAAGCTGCGCCATAAGCCGCACGGTTATTACTTATTACTTATTACCTGTTACTTATTAATAAAGACTCTTATGTTTATAGAACAACCACCTTGGTTCTTCCGAGCGCTGTATCCACAAGCCATCTTCCGGATGGACCCAAACGAACGGGCAGTCTACCTGACTTTTGACGATGGCCCTATCCCGGAAGTTACCCCTTGGGTACTGGAGCTACTGAAGAAACACGATATTAAAGCTACCTTCTTCATGGTAGGCGACAATATCCGCAAACACCCGGACGAATACCGGATGGTGGTAGAACACGGACACCGCATCGGCAACCATACTTTCAACCACATCCGCGGCTTTGAATATTCCAATCCGGATTATCTGGCCAACACCAGACGGGTAGACGAAATTATCCACTCGGACTTGTTCCGCCCGCCACATGGGCACATGGGATTCCGGCAATATTACACTCTTCGCCACCATTACCGTATCATTATGTGGGACCTCGTAACCCGTGACTACAGTAAGCGAATGCGCCCGGAACAGGTACTGAATAACGTAAAACGCTACGTACGCAACGGTTCCATCATCACCTTCCACGACTCTCTGAAATCGTGGAACAACGGGAATCTGCAATATGCCCTCCCCCGTGCCATCGAATTTCTGAAAGCGGAGGGCTATGAATTCAAGGTATTTTAATGGAAAAGCTCCTCTCCTCAGACCGAATTAAAGCCGAAGCACTACGCCTCGGCTTTTCCGCCTGCGGACTGGCGCCTGCCGAAGCTGTGGATGAAACTGTGGCTACCGCCTTCCGTCAATGGCTGGCGGACGGTTGCCAGGCAGAGATGGCGTATATGCAGAATTATGAGGATAAACGGCTCGATCCGCGCTTGTTGGTGGAAGGGGCACGTACGGTGATCAGCGTTGCGCTAAACTATTATCCGGCAAAAAAACTTCCCGAAGGTGAGTATCAGATTGCATGGTATGCCTACGGGAAAGATTATCACGATGTGATGAAGGGGAAATTGAAGGAACTTTTTGAGTTTATAGAAAAAGAAGTTTCATTCTCCGAAGAAACAGACAGTACTATCGCCTCGACAAACAATATCGGCACATATACTGAAAACTACGCCTCAGCACCCCAAGCCCCAGTATCCCAAACCTCCGCTTCTCCGCTTCAAGGCCGCATATTCTGTGATACCGCTCCCATACTCGAACGTTATTGGGCATGGCGTACCGGCTTGGGATGGATAGGAAAGAATACACATCTCATCATTCCTCACGCCGGCTCCTGCTTCTTCTTAGGGGAAATTATTCTTGATAGGGAAGCTGACAATTATGACTCTCCACAACGAAATCAATGCGGTTCGTGTACACGTTGCCTGGATGCCTGCCCGACAAAAGCGCTGGAAGCCCCTTTCAGGCTCAATTCCGAGAGATGTCTTTCTTATCTTACCATTGAGTATCGTGGGGAACTTTCGCTCAATGTAGGCAAAAAAATGGGTAATAAAATATATGGCTGTGACGAATGCCTGAAAGCTTGCCCTTGGAATCGCTTTGCCACTCCTTGCCGGACAGCCGAATTTCAACCGTCTCCTTCTTTGTTAAGTATGAGGAAGGATGATTGGCATTCGCTGAGTGAGGAGCAATATAAAACCATTTTCAAAGGTAGTGCAGTGAAAAGGGCTAAGTATGGTGGATTGATGCGTAATATAAAGATTATTAAATAAATATTTAAATATTAAGAGCTACTACCTTACGATAATAGCTCTTAGGATCAATTAATGCAAGTTCTTCTCATAACAAACAGTTAAACCACTATATAAAAATAGTATTTCATGCAAAATATTATTCAGCATATTGCATCAAAATAGCAGGAAAATCAATAGAAAGTCCTGCATAATTTGCAGGAGACGGAACTCTTCCCTTAAATAATCCCATTGACATATATGCATCTGTAATATAAGCTAACGCAACCTGCCCATCATTCATTAATACAGGAGAAAGAATAATTTTTCCCTGTAAATACAAACCATCATCAGTTTTAGTTATTATTGAGCCGTACATCACTCCTCCTTGCCCATCAGACAAAGCATAATTTTGCTGCTGTGGAGTGGTTATAGCTAAAGCTCCATCTTGATAGGTGACCGCTAAAACAATCGTTGCTCCCAACAGCCTTGTCATTGGTAGCTGGAATATATAGCCATTACCACCCGGATTTTTAACAATTTGAGTATTTTCCTCTAATGAAAGAACTTGATTAATACCAAATGCTGTAGCAACGACTTTCACAACACCTGTCCATTGTCCCAATAAGTCATCAATATCGTACTGCAATAAAGCATATTCAATTTCACGAATGCCAGTAGTCACTTTTACAATGGCCGAACGAATTTTACCAGTGAGATTCTCTGTTGCAATAAACTTAAATCCATCACTCGTCATTTCATAGGATAACCATTGAGAAGCATCTGCTGGAATAGATACCTGAATAGGCAAATTACTCGACATTTCAACAGGGACCTCCTCTGCAGCATCTGTCAATGTGAAATAGGTAGCATCTCTATTATATTTCCAAATAGCTCCTTCCTGCAGTATGGTTGCTTGCTGCGTACTCACACCATCAGTTAAAACGATTTGTGCGCTACGCCCCGGATAACCCGTATTAGCATCTACAGAAATGGAAACTTTATGATCTGCAACTTCGATTACCTGACACCAATCGGCATTCACCGTAGCCGTGACAGTTCCAGTTGCTGCAAATTCGACAGTTCCAGTGCCACCACTAGCTTTCATATCCAAATCTGATTTTATAATTGTCAATTTTACAGTGGCAGCATCGTCATCTGAAGAACATCCTGCAACAAAAAATAAGCAGAATATTATTAAGTATAAATTCAGTATATTTTTCATAATCTAGTTTTTTATTTATTCCTCAACTTTCATAAAGACCATCTCTCCATACATACGTGCCACCCCTTGAACATATGAACTTTGACTATAATCAGGTGCCGAATAGCGGTCGAAGGCCATATAATCAGCTTTTGCACCACCTACTGCTTCGAATACCCCATCATCCTCAAATGTAAATCCAAACGGAGACTGTTGTACATTTGCCACAAAACCAAACATCAGACCTGCCTGATAACTAATATATGTAGGATAAAATCCCATGGCATAACAATATGTAGTACATCCCAAATAATATCCTGATATATAACCTACCTTTTGAGTCTTAAAGGACATAATTCCTTCACCTCTATCATAATCGAGCACTATATCACCAATTAGTCCCTTGAGAATATAACTCTTATTTTCTACATCCTCTATAATAGATATTGGTAATTCTTCGTCTGTCAAATTATTATCTTTATACATCTTGCAGGTAAGAGTATAATTACCTAGATAATCATTATATTTAATATATCCCTCCGGATAAATTCCTTTCATTTTAACGTTAGTTGCCCCCTCGTCAGTACAAGTAAAAAGCTCGGAGGAAGGGTCCCACACAAAATTTTGCACAGTTACTCCTGCCAGTGAAACTGGTTCCCGGAAACGAAAGCCATCGGTTGTAAAAAGGAAAGGAGATTGCTCTTGTACAATGTTACCACCATCATTATAGGCTATAACAAAAGTATAATTACTTCGCTGCGTCATACCAACTAAATTTCCATCAACCAACAACTGATATTGTATAAAGAAAGCATTCTCTTCTACGTCATTCACAGAGTTTATATATGCCTCCCAGTTCAAATCATCCGGAAGCGCATACATTACTATCGTATTTCCATACTTTTTGCCCTGCATTACAATTTTCTCGGCTGAAGCTTCTTTTATAATAAACTCATAATCTCCTTGCAGGTTGGCATTTGGGTTGGAACCTCCGCCTTGTGGCTTGGCATATGCATGAATAAAAGCATTATAAGTGTCGAATGTAAGCATAGTAGCTTCCTCCGATACAACCTTATAAAGAGAGGAAATAGTCTCATCGCCTTCGTATCCTTGAGATGCCATTGTAACTCGCTGACCATCAAACTTGCACAGAAGAGTTATGCCTCCCAAAGCATAGTCCTGACCTATGTAATATTCCATTCTCCAACCATTAGATGCCGATTCTAATAGCTCACTATATTGCTTCACTTCCTCTGTTGCACGGTTCGCTGAAGAATCATCAAAATAATCCTCTTCCTGGAAAAGACAGGATTGCAAACCAAAGCATACAAGAGCCATCAACAAATAAATCATTATATTCTTTTTCATAATCTTCCTGTTTTATTCAATAGTACTTAAATCCAGCTCCGGAATTTCTTGCTGACGCCTTAACACAATCTCACGCAAATCATCTAAATTAATACCCCAAGTTTCAAGCATATAATTGTATACAATAGTAAACTTCTGATTAATAATAGCCGCTCCGGCAGTTCCGGCAACCTTCAGCATATTATCCCAGTAAGCCTGATCGTGAGTAACATACATGGCGATATTCTCTACAAAATCTTCTCTTGCCTCACTCATCGCATATGCCGTCACAAATCCTTCCGGCCATGCATCCGCATCCTCTCGCAAATATGAATTTCCATTTTCAGCAACATAGAAATACCAGTCGGAACCAACATATTTTCCTTCGGTAATGCGATCAAACGATGGGTCATAATTACGCTTCTGATGCAGGATATGTGCAAATTCATGGTGCATCGTCTTAAAGTAATACTCATTCAAAACTTCGATATCGACATTCTCAAAGTCCAGACTGTTCACTTCGTACAATGTTATCTTCTTTCCTCCCTCGGCAGTACCCAACACCTTCGTACCACTGCTATCATAAGCCGGAGAACCTATCAAGTGAAAAGTTTTTGGCACATAAGACCGAAGAAAAGCCGGTCCGGCAAGTTCAGTATATGCCTCCATCCATACATGCTTGATAATCTTGGCCAAAGCAACCGATTTATCGTAATCCGCCGGTACCAGATTATATTTGTGATCACTTTCAATATCTTGCATACGATACTTGAAATCAACGTTATACGGATATGTATAATTAGCAAGCAACCATTCATCAAAACCATTATGTTCCATTGGCTCTGTTGAAAAAATACTATGCTTGGTGTCAATATCATCGCCATTATTACAGGCTCCCCAAAGAATGGGCAAAACAGCCGTTAGTATATAAATATAATATTTCTTCATATTATTTCCTCCTTTTAATTTTCAGTACGTGGATTGGGTTGCATTCCTGCCAGAACTACACTCTTAGGAATTTGCATAGCACGTCTTGCGTCATTTACCGGCATTTCATCTGTTACGACTATATTGTTATTAGCAATAGAACGGCGATAGATAACAATTCCATAACGTTTAATATCCGGCCAGCGCAGACCTTCGTGCAAAGTAGCAATACGTCTCATATGCAGAATGCAGTGAATAAAGTTCTCCTGTATACCTGATTCAATAGTAAAATCAGGCTGAAGCTTTTTCTTGGGAGTCGGATTTTGTGTCGGATTGTAATAATCCATCTTATCATAATACTCATTTATCATCCCCGGAGTTAAAGTTTGCTTATTAGAAGTATATGCTTTCTCCCATGTAGTAAGATCTGCAGCAGCCATTGGATAGTTCTTTTTCAGCGTATAAGCCTCAGCCCTGCAAAGCAAAGTCTCGTCTGTAGAGAAAATCACAGGCATATAATACAGGTAGTCACCAGCATAATAACCGCCCTTTCTCAACATACTGCATTCATAGCCCGATGTTGTAAAAGGCTGCATATACATGCGGTCAGGGATACCCCATAATCCGGAAGAACGTGATGTTTCGTAAGAAGCAATTAACTTATTATGTAGATAACGTTTTCCTGTCATGTAATTACTCAGAATAATACCCCAGTTAGATACGGTACTACCTATCAACAAGTTAGCCTTACTTGTAGAAGCAATATATGCGTCGGGCTGTACATTATCATTAGCAGAGAGTTTTCCCAACGCTTCCCAATCCCGTAATTCGGCAGCAGGATCACTTCCCAACACACGATCTGCATATTTTATCACCTCATCACAATTAGAAAAGTCAGGCTTCATATAATAAAGATAGAAACGTGCAGCAAAAGCATATGCAGCTTTCCTTGTGAAATGATATTTCGGCACAGAATAACTATCATCGGAAATAAGAGCCATACCATCTAATAAGTCCTTCTCAATCTTCTCATAAGTCTCCTGCAAAGTACCCCGCCCGTATTGTGGTTGCACAGTTGTTTCAACTTTAGTCATATAAGGAATACCTAATTCCTGTGATGCATGAGTATTATAAGCATTACAAAAAATATTTGCTAATACAAAATGATTGTACGCCCGACAAACAAGAGCCTCTCCTCGCTGCGGCATCAACGATTCCGGATTTCCCCGTTTCTCAATCTCTTCCAAAGCCATGTTAGCAGAAGCAATAGCTATATAATGGGTTTCCCAAAGATTTGTAGGCGTATCCTGATATTCTTCCTGGGTATCTTTCCAGTTATAGCACTCTTCCTCAGATAACTTATAATAAGAATATCTGGCACTGTTATCGTCGGTATTATCACTATAAAGTTCAAACAGTTCATTCGCAGATCCTTCCGGATAAGCAGAAACAAGCATTTTAGCTATTTTTTGCTCAGAATTCAGCTCCGTCCGGTTATCTGGTAATTCGTCAAGAAAATCATTACAAGAGCTACCGACAATAGCAAGCGTTGCGATGAACAATGGAATATATAATTGATTTCGTCTCATCTTTAATCTTTTTTTTTATTATTAAAATCATTCTCTTACAATCCTAAACGCAGAGTTAATGTAAACTGACGTGGCACCGGTGAAGCTACACCACCAGTATTAAAGAATTCAGGATCTTGACCATTCAATTTCTTATCTGCATAAATAAGGAATAAATTAGTTGCCTGTAACTTCAAAGAAAGATTGGAAATCTTCGCAGCAGAAATCCAGCTCTTAGGAAACTCATAAGAAAGTGAGATTTCTTTCATACGGATAAAATCACCTTTTGCAATTCGCTCTGTAGAATAATTGTAAGCATTGTAAGCTTTATACAATGTTCGGTTTGCTTCATATTGCGGATTACTCAAGATTGCAGGAATATTAGTCTTTGCCTCATCCCCAGAAAGCGTCCAACGATTCTTGAATTCACGAGGCATAGCACTCAAATCGGAATATTTATAATTAAAATATGGATTCAAACGAACAACATTACCAAATGAATAAGTCATGAATACATTGAGTTTAAACCCTTTATATGCAAAAACGTTACCGAAACTACCAGTTATTGTAGGATCTGTCGGACCTTCATATTTCAAATAATCTAACTTCTCACGTTCCTGGAAATTAATATCAGTCGATGTTATATTTCCATTGATATCGAACATAGGAATACCTTTTTCATCCAAACCTGCAAAAGGAATGGAGAAAAGCCCGCGCACAGGATATCCTTCACGTGCAAATCCATTTCCCGAAACAAGTTCCATCATACGAGTACGTCCTCGCAAATCAGTAACTTCATTCTTAGCATGAGAAAAAATAAAATCAGAATTCCATGAGAAGTCTTTCGTTTTAATATTGCTGGTTGAAAGGGTAAATTCAATACCATGTGACTTCATTGTAGCTACATTGGCATATTTATAAATAGTACCTCCCACTCCTTGTGTTGGAATCAACCCAATCAGGTCATAGTTATTGCGCGTGTACCAGTCAGCTGAAAGATTAATGCGATTATTAATAAAACCTACATCCACTCCTATATTCAATTCATGCTTCTTTTCATACGTTAATTCACTATTTTCCAAATCCACTATATGAAGACCCGTTTCTTGAATATCAGTGAAAGGACGATAAGGTGAATAACTCTTAATAATAGCTTGTGAATTTGTTACATCAGCCGGACCACGATCAGCTGTCAATGAGTAAGATGCCTTAAATGTCAAATTTGAAAGCGTTGGTTGAAGTGATTGGAAGAATTTCTCTTCATGAACATTCCACGCTGCAGAAAGATTCCACGTTGGCAGCCAACGAGCAGAACGGCTACGCCCCATTCTATTAGTTCCTTCATAGCGGAAAGTACCATTCAGCGTATAACGTCCGTCATACGAATAAGTAGCATTTGCAAATGTAGCTACACTCCGATATCTAGTATGCCCCATAGAATAATACTTTTCTCCAGTCTCAATACCTTTCTTAAAGTACTGATAAACATATGATGGAATCTCACCCATAGAATATTGCATACCCCATCCTTGGAATGAAGAGTTAGAGCGTTGAAGATCATTTACTTCCATTCCTGCAAAAAGATTAGTTATATGCTTTTCTGCAAATAGATGATTCCAGGATACAGTACCACGGAAATCCAGTCCCAACATCTTACGATCTTGACGCTGATAAATACCTCCTTCAGGAAGAATCGAAATAGGTAATGCATATGGGTTATCTGGATTCTTATACAACCAGTCGTTTTCATCACGAATAGTAGCATCGTCCAACCCCGTACGATAAGCAATTGCTTGATTAGAATCATCCATTATATTATGTTCTTGTGATGATGATTGATAACGCACAGCACCCAGCGCACTGACTTCCAGGCCCTGCAACACCTTCCATTTCAACTCCCCCTGGAACTTTACATCAACAACATTCAACTCAATAAAATTATTGTCCAATTCACGGAGAATATTAAATGGAGCATAATTAGCCACATAATCTGTATTAGGATCTAATGTACGTGAAGTATTCAGTGCGTATGAATAGGGGTTGATATCAAAATCACGTGTAACCTGACCTGCCGCAACGTCCAATGATGAGTTCATGGTACCTGGTGCATTCTGTTTACGGTAAGAAGCACTTGATATCAAGTTTATGCTTAGGTTCTTTAAGATATTATAAGTCGTATTCAAATTGGCTGTATAACGTTTCACTTCACTCTGCTTATACCATCCCGGATCAAGCATGGCACTCAATGACGCATAAAAAGATGATTTATCAGAACCTGAAGTAATACTTACAGAGTGATTCTGTGAAATATTATTTGAGAATAATACATCAAACCAGTCGGTATTACGCATTTCGGCTTCGGTCAAATAAGCATTACGTGCTTCTAAAGTATTCATCAGCCCAAATTGACCATTCGTTTCATTAAACTGGTCGATCAGTTTATACATACGTCCGTACACACCTGAATTCTTTGCACGAAATAAATCAGCACTATTCAACCAACCTTTTTGCTCCAATTCTTTATATATTCCCATTTGCTCCTGAGAATTCATAATATTGAACTCTTTGTATGAGGGCACCATACGCGTAGTAAACTCACCCGTATAATTAATTTTGCTGACTCCAGCTTTACCTTTCTTTGTAGTAACAACAATTACACCTGCCATTGCACGTGCACCATAGATTGAGGTTGCTGAACCGTCTTTCAAAATCTGAAAGCTCTCAATATCATCGGAATTTAAACCAGCAATAGCCGAACTAATCAGAGTTTCAGCATCACCAGAAGATAAATCATCAGGTCCCACATCAATAGCATCTTCCATAATAACTCCATCCACCACCCATAATGGTTTGGAGCTACCATAAATGGAGGTAGCACCACGTACACGAATTTTAGGAGCAGTACCAAACGTACCGGATACGTTCTGGACTGACACACCCGCAGCACGCCCTTCAAGTCCACGGCTAATATCAGGGAGACCATCCAATTTTACATTATCAGCTGTTAATTGTTGAGTTGCACCAGTAAAAAGGCGTTTGTCCATTTTTTGCATGCCGGTTACCACTACTTCCTCCAGAACTTCTGCATCTGGTTTCA
>UMLP01009808.1_pt1 | contig 15676 bp, 7 predicted proteins | sample 1966581 | NCBI WGS metagenome assembly UMLP01 (sample SAMEA4836205, study PRJEB28245) | human gut metagenome | biome: gut microbiome; material: fecal sample | place: Denmark | collected 2008
ATTCTCATCACATCTGTTGAAGATGACCATGTCCGCACTGTTGAACTGCTCAACCATGGTTGCCTTCATGTTCTGTGAGTACACATCGTATGTCTCCGCATTCACAAATGAGATAACCTGGACAACCGTCCATCCCTTTGGAACCCTTATCTCAAATATCTTATCGAGCTTCCACATACCATTGTACTCGATCATGACCTGTTCCGGATTGTATTTGTCCTGAAGGTCAAGGAGATGGTCTGTTGTGAGCTGATCTTCCTCTATGAACTCTGTATATATATTAGCCTTCTTCAGAGCCTCAAGATCATACTCCTCCTCTCCGTCCTCACAGACGAGAAGAAGTGTCTTGGCTCCACCTGTAAAGCCTCTGTCCATCAGGGTCTCCTTGGCAAATGTTGTCTTACCGCTCTCAAGGAATCCCATGAACACATATACAGGTATCTCTTTATTCTGACGTCCCATCATATTAACTCCTTATCATAGAACAACCTGCTTAAACCTCGAACAGTTCTGCAAGGTCGTCCTCCTTAAGCTTGCTTCCTATTACGCAAAGCTTACCAGTGATGTCAGCCTTGCCCTTTCTGACCTCAAACTCGCCTGGTACAAGATCAAAGTACAGCCACTCACCTGCATCGCTAGGTACGATACCCTTTGCTCTGAGAATAACACCGTACTTCTCTGTGTCAGCCAGAGTGTCAAGAATCTCTCTGAGTTTGTCCTCATTGTACTTGTGTGGTGTCTCCTTGCCCCAGCTTGTAAATACCTCATCTGCATGATGATGGTGGTGATCATGGTCATGGCAGCCACATGTACACTCATCGCCATGGTCGTGATCATGATGATGATCGTGGTCGTGGTGATGCTCGTGCTCGTCGTGATCGTGGTGATGCTCGTGCTCATCGTGGTCGTGATGATGCTCATGGTCGTCATCATGGTCGTGATGATGGTCATGGTCGTGACAGCCACATGTGCACTCATCGCCGTGGTCGTGGTCATGATCATGTCCCTTCTTAGCCTCATCCATCATTGTCTCCTCAAGAGACTTGTAGTTCTGCATAGCCTCTCTGATGGCTGCTCCATCGATCTCATCCCATGGAGTTGTAATGATGGTTGCATGATCGTTCTTCTCTCTGATCATGGCTACAGCCTTCTCTATCTTGTCCTGTGTAGTAGTCTGTGTTCTGCTCAGGATGATAGTGTTAGCACTCTCGATCTGGTTGTTGAAGAACTCGCCAAAGTTCTTCATATAAATCTTAACCTTTGACACATCGGCAACTGTTGTGTAGCTGTCGAGCTCTACATCAAGATCTCCTGATACATCCTTTACTGCCTTGATAACGTCAGACAGCTTGCCAACTCCTGATGGCTCAATGATGATCCTGTCAGGTGTGTAATCTGTGATAACCTGCTTAAGTGCAGTACCGAAATCTCCGACCAGTGAACAACAGATACAACCTGAGTTCATCTCTGTGATCTGAACGCCGGCATCCTTCAAGAAACCGCCATCGATTCCTATCTCACCAAACTCGTTCTCTATAAGAACCAGCTTCTCTCCCTTAAATGCCTGCTCAATAAGTTTCTTGATCAACGTTGTCTTGCCAGCTCCAAGGAAGCCTGAGATAATATCAATCTTTGTCATATCAATCACTCCTTAAACAAATTTATATTAAGACCATGTATACTAAATACACGGTCTTTGATATCTACATCCACATGATTATACTCGATTGCTTTTATTTTTGCAAGAAATCAGACATCATATGTGGATTATTGAGTATTTATTTCATGTGTACATCCATCTGATTAAATGGAATCTCTATGTCATTCTCGTCAAATGCCTTTTTCAGCTTCCACATGGCATCCCACTTGGCATCAAAGAACTTCTCTATCGTCGCATAGAACTTCACATACATATTGATCCCACTGTCTGCAAATTCATCTATATAGAAGAGAACCTGCTCATCCTTAAGGAAACCGTCAACATCCTTTATGGTCTCAAGTGTGACTCTCTTGACCTTCTCCATATCGGAGTCATACGCAACGGAAAATGGTATCTCCACTCTCCTCATATCGTGCTCAGTCACATTCACAAGGGATGTATTGGATATGTTACCATTCGGTATGACGACTGATTTGTTGTCGAGGGTTATAAGTCTTGTATAGAATATATCTATGGACACTACTGTTCCCTCACAGTGGGTATTGTTCTCCACTATATAATCTCCGACCCTGAATGGCTTCAGTATGAGTATCAGCAGCCCGCCCGCAAGATTTGACAGACTTCCCTGGAGTGCAAGTCCAAGGGTAACGCCTGCTGTACCGAGTATGGTTATGAATGATGTGATCTGAAATCCCACGATACTCGCCGCAGTGAGCACGATCAAAACATTCATGACGATCTTGACCGCCGATATGAAAAATCCTGCAACACTCGGATCAAGCTTTGATCTCTCGAAGCTCTTCCTGAGTATCTTGAGCAGAAGTTTCACCAGCTTGAAGCAGACAACCATGAATATGACCGCCACTACTATACTGCCCAGCTTGGACATGCACCAGTCTGTAAGCTTCTGGATATATTGTCCTATGATGCTCACCTGATCCGTCGCCTCCTTCACAGCATCCCCGACCACACTCTCTGTGGTCGCAGTATCAGCCGCCATGTTATACAGATCACCAATCAATAGCATAAATGTCTATTCCTCCTATTTTACATGGGCAAACACTGCAAATGACAGTGCAGGAGCACTCACTTCTATCACGCCATCCGCCGCAGTCTCATATCCTTTGTTATTGTTGCCCTCGCCTCCGTATTTCAGGTTATCACTTGAGAAGATCTCTCTGTACTTTCCATCCGTCTCAACCGGAAGCTTATATCCTGTCACATTTTTAAGTCCGAAGTTGCAGACAATATACACATCATCTGCGACATCCAAACCATGTCTTACAAATGATATTACCTGTCCCTTCTCCTGTATATCAAGTGCACTGCCGGCAAGGTCCCTGCCATCACCGCACAGAGCATTCTTTGTATCGTATAATTTGTTGAGTTCCTTTATATATTTCTGAAAATAGCTGTTTGCATCGAACTCAAGAACCGACCAGTCGATCTGGGTTCTTCCGTCAAACCCGGCAAATCCGCCTAATTCCTGTCCCATAAACGTCAGCTTTCTTCCCGGTAGTGACATGGTGAGACCAAACAGAAGTCTGAGATCAGCATACTTGTCCTCATAGCCACCCGACATCTTGGATGCGTAACTTCCACGCTCATATGCAACCTCATCATGGCTGAGCGCCCATATGGTATCATCCTTCTCGTCAAATGGTATACCACATGTATAATCCATAAAGCTTCCTCTGTTCACTGGAGGTATCATCATGAAATCTGTCACTCTGGACACAGCTTCATTATTCCACCTGAGATCTGTCATGACAGCATCGCCTGCAGTGCCGAGGGTTGTTCTCAATGCTCTGATAAGTTCCTCGTCCTCCAGCCTTACTCCGTCCAGATGATATGTGTCTATCCAATATGCGATGCAATCCACATCCCTCACAGATACCATATCCATGATAACGCCTATTCCCTTGCTGTGGAAATGGTCGACCATAGCCATGAACTCCGTAGGTGTTCCAAATCTCGATGTCGGAGCGAACATTCCCACGGTATCATAGCCCCAGCCATTGTCATCTCTATATTCCATAAGTGGCATAAACTGTATGTAGTTGTATCCCATATTCTTCACGTACATGGCAGCCTCTTTGCCAAATTCGAGATAGTTAAGAGGATATCCATCTGAGTTTCTCTTCCATGTTGGCATGTGGACCTCATATATATTTACCAGGGCAGATACACTGCCTCTCTTCTTCATATATGAAGAGTCTGACCAGCTATACTCAAGCTTTGCAAGTACCGATGCATTTCCCGGTGCCACCTCATAAACCTCAGCGTAAGGGTCTGCAAATATATCTGTATTTCCATCTCTGTATAATGCCTCGAATTTGTATCTGGTATTCATGAGATCGCCCGGAATGAACAGCTCAAACATATCAGTGTAGTCAATCCTTCTCATAGGATTCACGCGTCCATCCCATCCGTTGAAATCTCCGACCACACTGACCCTGGTTGCCCCCGGCATATTCATGCAGAACGATACACCCTGTACACCATCGAGCGTGATCTGTCTTGCTCCAAACAGATCCTTTACATGGAAATCCGACAATATTCCATCGTCTCCATTTACCACCTTCATGACATTGACCGGATCCACGCTGTATCCGAATGAATACGGATCATAGAATTCAGCCGCCTGCTCGCCTTCTGTTATGATCTTATATGCAAATGCCCCGCTATCCTCGATCTTCACTGTAAAAAATCCCTGTGAACCTATCTCGGTCATAGGATATTTAAATATCGGCTCGCCCGTTTCTTCATTTATCCTGAGAACAAACGCAGCCGTAGCCCTCGGAAGGTATGCATTTACATAGCAGTCATTAAGACACTGGTGCATACCAAGAATATGATGAGGGTTGCCATGCGTACCCCTTGTTATCGCTGCAACCTCATCTGATTTCAATACAAATATCTCCATAAAACCCCTTCTCCTAATGTTAGTCTATCTTGTGTATAAATATTCCGCTTCTGAGCTTTGGCTCAAACCACGTTGACTTTGGAGGCATGAGAAGTCCCGCATCTGCAATGTCGAACAGTTCAGTGATGGATGTCGGATACATCGAGAATGCAACCGCCATTCCTCCATCCACCAGACGCTCAAGCTCTGCAAGTCCTCTGATTCCACCTACGAACATGATCCTCTGATCAGTTCTCGGATCCTGTATTCCAAGTATCGGTGCAAGCACATTGTCCTGAAGTACCGATACGTCAAGTCTGCCCACGACATCATCCGGAACAATACCTTCTCTGACATCCAGTCTGTACCAGCTTCCATCCATGTACATTCCCACCTGTCCTTTGACCTGTGGTTCCACCGGAACATCACTGGCTGTCACATCAAATATCTTTGAAACCTCATCCATGAATTCCTGCTTGTCATGTCCGTTGAGATTCTTTACCACTCTGTTGTACGGCATGATCATAAGCTGGTCATGAGGGAAAAGTACAGAGAGGAAATAATTGAATTCCTCATCCCCGGTATATCCCGAATTCTTCTCTCTCATATGGATTCCCGCCTTGACGGCCGATGCCGCCCTGTGGTGTCCATCCGCTATATAGATATCGTCCACTCCTTCAAATGCAGCTCTGATGGTGTCTATATCTTCCTGGCCATCTATTATCCATACGTTGTGAGTGATCCCGTCAGGTGATGTGAAGCCGTACAACTTATCACCCTTCTTCACTCTATCGATGATCTCGTCAACCTTATCTATCGCTCTGTACGCAAGGAATATAGGTCCCGTCTGCGCTCCGCATGCCTCGACATGCTTTATTCTGTCTATCTCCTTGTCCTCTCTGGTATTCTCATGCTTCTTGATGACTCCATTCATATAGTCATCTATAGAAGAACATGCCACGAGTCCTGTCTGATGCCGGCCATCCATGATAAGCTCATAAATATAATAGACTGGTCTGCGCTCCATGATATATGTTCCATCATCTATCATGCCCTGAAGCAGCTGACCAGCCTTATCATATACACATGGAGCATATGTATCCACATCTGGTCCAAAGGATGTCTCTGCTCTGTCCACTTTCAAAAATGATAATGGTTCGCGCTTGACCTCTATCTCTGCTTCCTGACGGTTATACACATCGTATGGCAAGGCAGCTACTCTGCCTGCAACATCTGGTCTCGGTCTATAGGCTCTAAAACTTCTGATTGTTGCCATATTCTCTACTCCTGTCATAAATATTTTATTGTATGTGCCAATTAACCTCTTACAGCCTTGACAACCTTCTTGATCGAATCCTCATATTCCTCCTCTGATGAGTTCTCGAATATGAAGAGATCCTTGATGTTTGTAGGCGGATTGAAGTTCTGGCTGTTGATGTACTCATCCCAGTGCTCAAGCTTCCATGTATCCCTGTCTGAAGCTCTCTTGATCATTCTCTCATGACATACATCTTTTCTTGTATTTACCCAGATAACGAAGAGCTCTGCATCTTTCTCTGCAAGCTTAGCGCGAAGATTGTCAAGATACTCATCATCTCTGATCTCCTCTGTGAACGGAGCATTGATGAGAACTGTATCATTGTAATCCAATGCCTCAAATGCAAGATCCAGCACACAGTAATACTCGTAATCTCTGATCTCCTTCTGGAAGAAGTCTGATGAACGGTTGTACTCCTGTCCGGCAACTACAAATATCTGCTTTGAAAGCACGATAAGTGTATCCTTGTCAAGGTATACACAATTGTGAAGTGCCTTTGCAACCTGCTTTGAAATAAATGTCTTTCCACATGCTGGTGGTGATGTAACTAAAATAAGCTTCTTCATATCTATAAATGCCTCCATGTAAATGAAATCAATTTTTCTAATAGTTTATCACAATTGCTATTTGCTTACAACATTTTTTAACGTTAAATAAAAATAAAGAACAGCAAAGAACAATATACGTAAAAAACCGTCAGACCTGTTTTGCAGGCCTGACGATTAAGATCATATCTCCCAACTGTATGTTGTTATATTTTTATTTTACTATGATTGTACACTTTGCGTACTTACCACTGCCATCCTTAGCCTTACATTTAATTACCGCACGGCCCTTCTTCTTACCTACTACTGTTCCTCTTGTTGTTACAGTGGCGATCTTCTTATTTGAAGAAACCCAGGTAACTGCCTTGTTGTTTGCAGTTGCAGGACCTACTGTTGCCCTGAGTGTTATCTTTCCCTTTCTCTTTATGGTTGCTGTCTTCTTGTTTAACTTGATTGAAGAAACCATAATAACTGAATTGATTGTACACTTGGCAGTAATATTGCTTCCGTCCTTTGATTTACATGTGATAACTGCCGAACCCTTTCCAACAGCCTTGACAACTCCTGTTGACGAAACTGTTGCAACCTTGGTGTTCGATGATGACCATGTAACCGCCTTATTGTTTGCCGCTGCAGGACCTACAGTTGCCTTGAGTGTGAATGTCGCACCCTTCTTGATAGTCTTGTTTGTTGCATTGAGCTTGATGGATGTTACAGGCTGTGAAACCGTAACAGTACACTTTGCAAGCTTGCCGCTTCCATCCTTAGCCTTACATGTGATAACTGCTGTTCCCTTTGATACTGCTGTGATAGTACCATTGTTTACAGTTGCTACCTTGCTGTTAGAAGTTGTCCACTCAACATTTCTGTTATTTGCGTTAGCAGGAGCTACAGTCGATGTTATTCTGCCCTGTTTACCCACAAACAGATTCAGTTTTGTCTGATTAAGTTTTATTCCTGTAACCGGCTGGTTAACTGTAAGTCTGAGAGCTGCCTTGGCCTTTCTTCCTTCAATGCCTTCGACAGCCTCGCATGTGATTGTCGCTGTACCTCGGGATTTTGCTGTTACCTCTCCATTCTGATCTACAGATGCTACTGCTTCACTCGAGCTTGTCCACTTCAGCTCTGTTTTTGAAGCATTCTCCGGATTGAGAGTCACATTCGGGGTAAACTTATCACCTACATTCACAGTCTTAGTGCTCTCACCCAATACTATTGATGATATCTGCTGGACTACTGTAACTTCACATGTTTTTGATACTCCACTGCCATCTCTAGCTGTACATGTTATGTTTGTTGTTCCGGCTTTAACACCTGTTATTGTTCCGTTTGATACTGTTGCAACACCCGGATCACTTGACTGCCATATAACATTTCTGTCATTTGCATCTTCTGGAAGTACGGTCTGCTTAACAGTTCCTCGTTCACCCACATACAGAGTGAGCTTCTCCTTGTCAAGTGTTATAGCACTTACATACTTCTTTACTGTAAGAGTGAATGATGTTGTTTTCTCACTTCCATCAACTGCTGTAGCTGTGATAACTGTGGTTCCTCTGTCGAGGGCTGTTATCAAACCATCCTTGTCAATGCTTGCAACACTCTCGTCTGATGATGCCCAGATGACTTCCTGATTCGATGCAGTTGCAGGGGATGCAGTGCTTGTTACCTGCAGTGTATCACCAGCATATATTGTTGTCTTGTCTCTGTTTATTCTAAGGCTTGTAACTCTCTGCTTTACTGTAATGTTGCAATCCACATACTCATCATCTGAAATTGAAAATCTGATAACAGCAGTTCCTGCTGATCTGGCAGTAACTGTAGCCTTTGTCTTATCTGTTGAACTATATGACACCGAAGCAACGTTTGTATCTGACGATGTCCACTTCAAATTCTTGTAAATACTTGCATCATCCGCATCGATAACAGCCTCAAGTGATACTGTTCTGCTTTCCGTATCTGCTCCGAGCAACAATTCTGCACTGTTCATATTGAGAGTCAAACCTTTTACAGGAGGCTGTACAGTCACATGACACTTGCCGTACACCTGCTCAGTATCAACAGATGTACATATGATATCAGCTTCTCCCGGATTGACAGCCTTCACATTTCCCTCGGCATCGACCGTAGCAATGCTCTCATTTGATGATGACCATACAACGCTCTGCTCCACTGCAGTATTTGGAGAAACCGTAGCAACGAGATTACTGCTTCCACCTGCAATGATTGTCATTCTAGACTGTGAAAGTGTCACGCTGTTTACTCTCTGTTCAACATTTACCTGAATTACTGTCTCTACATCAGGATTATCAGTTGATGTAAAATGAAGGAATGCGATTCCTGCACCTCTTGTTGTTATAGTCTTACTTGATGTATTAAACGACAAAACCTTATTGTTTTCTTTGCCATCCGCATCAGTCACCTTACAAGTGAATCCTGATATCTCTTTGGACGCAAGACCATCCTCGGTAACACACTTTACATCCAGCTTCTTAGAGCCATTTCTTGGATATGTTCCACAGTCCATGTTGATGACTGCGCCATTCTCGTATGTTATCTGGTTGCCTGCATCATCCTTCTCGTTCTGATCTACAAGATAAAGTCCGGTAACAGGCTTGTGACACTCCATATTCACATATCCTATAGCACGATCATTCAGCAGAATGTTAATCTGAGCTGTTCCCGCCGAAACACAGGTCAGTTCTCCTGTCTCCCTGTCTATCTGTGCAACTCTTTCATTTGACGAACTCCATGTTATGTTCTTGTGTGGATTCTTTTCGTCATCCGTAGCTGTAAGTGTAGTCGTATCACCAACTCTGAAGCTGAGTGTAGAACTGTCTGACTTTACAACATTTCCATCAGTTGTATACCATACTGTGACCTTGAGCGGGTTAAGAATGTTGAGTGTGAACTTGACCTTCCCCATTCCTGCTCCTGTATAGTAATTGTATGTAATCTTCTCCGCATCCGGCTCCGCTGTAAATATATATCCATCAAGCTGTCCTCCGGTCACGGATGACGCCTCATTGCTGGCATCTATGCCCTGTATTCCTGCGTATCCTGTAGTATTCCTGTTTCGTTTATGAATTTCAACCCCATTATCATCCGTTAAAGGCTTGCCGTTGTTATCTACAGCAACAGGAAGTTCATAGTCATACCACGCCTTATGCAAACCATAGACTTTTGAAAAATCGCTAAAATCATAATCATAGTTCGTAGTATCAAGTGTTATATCCCTGCTATTCCCACTGCAACTGAACACACCATCATCGCCATAAAGTTTAGGACACACTGATATATCTATGGCCACAAGATTGTTGTTGTCAATCTCAAGTTCTTTAAGGTCAGGATGACCATCAAGCTTTATACCCTGGATATTATTGTCTGAAATATAAAGCTTCTCCAATAAACTGTTTGATGCTATATCAAGCTCTGCAAGAGAATTTGATGATGCGTCAAGATTAACCAGATTGGTGAGAGTAGATACATCAAGCTTATTTATGCCAGTATCCTTGACATAAAGCTCTCTAAGTGCTGTATTCGCAGTAAAATCCACCGCACCCAGAACATTGCTGCTGACATCAAGGTAGCTAAGACTTGTGTTCTTTGACACATCTATTGATGTAAGTCTCGTGTTAGAACAATCAAGTGTTGTAAGCGCCGGGGTATTGTCTATGTTCAGCTCAGCCACATAGCTATTTGAACAATCAAGCGAACCAAGGACTATATCACCGGATACGTCAAGCTTGGTAATTGACGAACGAACAACAACTCCACTGTCGCTCTTTGCTCCAGCACAATAAAGATTCTTAAGCTTCTCATGACCTGACACATCAAGGACAGGCAGTGAACGCATGCTGTCACAATAAAGTGTTGTAAGCTCCATGTTTGAGCCAAGATCAAGTGTTGATATGGTGGTTCCACTTACGCCAAGCACCTTAAGCCCCTTCATATTGCTGACATCTATCGATGAAAGGTTTGTTGAATTGGCATTGAGCAGTACAAGATTATTGTAATCAGCCAGAGATGTAAGGCTTGTGATCTTGTTTCCACTTATATCAAGATATGTAAGTTTCTCTGCACTTACCGGCAATGTCAGACTGTCTATTCTGTTACTTGAGACATCTATATATTCAAGATTCTCAAGATTCTCTATATCAAGATTCCTTATAGACTGCTCATTACAATCCAGCTTTGACAGATTGGTGAACAATTCTACGCCATTCAAACTTGATATAGCAGGAGAACACTTCGAAACATCTATAGATGTTACATTCGAGATCTCCGCATCTGACAGATAACCATTACTGTCTGTATCGAAATTACTCGACACATAGCTTCTAAACGACGAATCCGTAAACGTGTCAGCTATGGATACGCCATCATCCGCTGCATAAACCGGGCCAACACTGGCCAGTGACTGGACAATCATCGCTGCCCTCACAGCCGCTGCCAGCCATCTCTTCCCTTTTCTCATAAAATACCTCCCTTAGTAATTCATGGTTTATTTACAATTAATCTAATTTTAGTATACCTGTTTGTGCAATGTCAACATAATGTTATCAATAATACTGCATAATATAACGCCATGCAAAACAAAAAAATTGCCGGAACATGTTCACTTCATAGCAGCAACATTATCCCGGCAAATCTTTATGATATTGTTAGCACAGACACTTCAAATATCCATATAATTTATTACTTCTTTGTGATATATCCCTTAGCCTTCAGAAGCTCTGCACAGAGAACTGCACCACCTGCAGCACCTCTTACAGTGTTGTGTGAAAGGCCAACGAACTTCCAGTCATATACTGAATCCTCACGGAGACGTCCAACGCTGATACCCATACCTTTCTCGAAGTCAACGTCCAGAGCAACCTGTGGTCTGTTGTCCTCCTCAAGGTACTGGATAAACTGCTTTGGTGCACTTGGAAGACCAAGCTCCTGAGGCGCGCCCTTGAAGCTTGTCATAGCCTCGATAAGCTGCTCCTTTGTAGGGTTCTTTCTGAACTTTACGAATACAGTTGCTGTATGTCCGTTGAGAACTGGGACTCTGATACACTGGCTTGTGATAGTGATTCCCTCTGCAGGAACGATCACACCATTCTCCTTGTCTACCTTACCCCAGATTCTGAGTGGCTCCTTCTCTGACTTCTCTTCCTCACCGCCGATATATGGGATGATGTTGCCAAGCATCTCAGGCCAATCCTTGAATGTCTTGCCTGCTCCTGAAATTGCCTGATATGTGCTCACGATCACCTCGTATGGCTCAAATGGCATCCATGCTGTAAGTACAGGTGCGTAACTCTGGATAGAGCAGTTAGGCTTAACTGCAACAAATCCTCTCTCTGTTCCAAGTCTCTTCTTCTGGAACTTGATAACCTCTGCATGATCTGCATTGATCTCTGGAACCATCATAGGAACGTCTGGAGTCCATCTGTGAGCTGAGTTGTTTGAAACTACAGGAGTCTCTGTCTTGGCATAAGCCTCCTCTATAGCTTTGATCTCATCCTTTGTCATATCTACTGCTGAGAATACAAAATCAACTGTGGCAGCAACCTTCTCTACCTCATTGACATTGTATACTACAAGCTTCTTAACTGCCTCTGGCATCGGTGTATCCATCTTCCATCTGTCACCAACTGCCTCTTCGTATGTCTTGCCTGCGCTTCTTGGGCTGGCTGCAACTGTAACGACCTCGAACCAAGGATGGTTCTCAAGAAGTGAGATAAATCTCTGACCTACCATACCTGTTGCGCCAAGGATACCTACCTTTAACTTGTCACTCATTTTTCTTCTCTCCTATTTATCTTTTATTACTTTATGACTCTTACCTTAACAACTCCTTCGATTGCTGAGAGTTCTGCGATGTCGTCTGCTGTTGGCTCTACACCGATATCAAGGATAGAATATGCGTAATCGCCCTTTGCCTTGCTGATCATTCCTGATACATTGCCGCCCTTCTTGGAGAATACTCCTGTGAACTGGGTGAGCATGTTAGGGATGTTCTTGTGGCAGATAGTAACTCTGGCTACATCACTGCACTGTCCCATGTTTACGTTTGGATAGTTTACAGAGTTCTTGATGTTTCCATCGTTGATGTATGCCTTGATCTCCTTACAAGCCATAACTGCACAATTGTCCTCTGACTCTGCTGTTGAAGCTCCAAGATGTGGGAATGCTACCACGTTCTTGTAACCTGCTATAGCCGGGTTAGGGAAGTCTGTCATATACTTTGCAACCTTGCCTGAGTCGAGTGCCGCCTTCATATCCTCATCGTTGACCAGTACGTCTCTTGCGAAGTTGAGGATCTTCACGCCGTCCTTCATCAGTGCAAATGCATCTGCATTGATCATTCCCTTTGTGCTGTCAAGAGCTGGAACATGAACTGTTATATAATCACAGTCTCTGTAGATATCCTCTACATTTGTGATGTGCTTTACATCCTTTGAAAGTCCCCATGCTGCATCTACTGACACATATGGATCATATCCGTATACCTGCATGCCGAGCTTAAGCGCAACATTTGCAACCTTTGCTCCAATGGCACCAAGTCCGATTACACCGAGCTTCTTGCCAAGGATCTCATTGCCTGCGTAGTTCTTCTTCTGCTTCTCCACCATCTTGGCGATATCTGCCTCAGCGGCATTGTCCTTGACCCAGTTGTAACCGCCAACGAGATCTCTTGAAGCCATGAGGAGCGCTGCTACTACAAGCTCCTTAACACCATTTGCATTTGCTCCTGGTGTGTTAAATACTACGATACCCTTCTCAGCGCACTTATCAAGTGGAATGTTGTTGACACCTGCACCTGCACGGGCTACTGCCAGAAGGTTGTCTGACAGCTCAAGATCATGCATGGATGCACTTCTGACCAGAACTGCATCTGCATCTGCGAAATTGTCTGTTACTTCATATGTATCAGGTAAAAGCTCCATACCGCACTTGGCGATAGGGTTTAAGCAATTAATCTTTACTGACATGTCTTTTCTCCCTTTTCTGTTACTTTAAATTACTTGTTCTCTGCCTCAAACTTCTTCATGAACTCTACAAGCTTCTCAACACCCTCGATTGGCATTGCATTGTAGATAGATGCTCTCATACCACCAACTGTTCTGTGACCCTTGAGGTTGACAAATCCAGCCTCTGTAGCCTCCTTGACGAACTTTGCATCAAGGTCTGCGTCACCAGTTACAAATGGTACGTTCATGAGTGAACGGTCTTCCTTTACTACAGTTCCCTTGAAGAGCTCTGAGCTGTCAAGGAAATCATAGAGGATCTTGGCCTTCTTCTCGTTGTGAGCCTTCATAGCCTCAAGGCCGCCCATCTCCTTAACCCACTTGAATACCTTGCCACAGATATAGATGCCGTAGCATGGAGGTGTGTTGTAGAGTGAGTCTGCATCTGCCTGAGTCTTGTACTTGAGCATGGTTGGTGTAAATGGCATAACGTCATCTCTGATAAGATCCTCACGGATGATAGCCACTACTACGCCTGCAGGACCAACGTTCTTCTGAACTCCGAAGTAGATCATACCGTAATCCTCAACATTTACAGGCTGTGAGAGAATGTCTGATGACATATCTGCAACAAGTATCTTGCCCTTTGTGTTAGGAAGTGTGTGGTATGTTGTTCCATATATAGTATTGTTATGACAAATGTAAACATAATCAGCATCGTCATCTATTGGAAGATCTGAACAATCTGGGATATATGAGAAAGTCTTGTCTGCTGATGATGCAACTGCAACTGCCTTTCCATATTTCTTTGCTTCTTCGTATGCTTTCTTTGCCCACTGACCTGTGATGATGTAGTCAGCTACGCCATTCTTCATGAGATTCATTGGAATTGCTGCGAACTGCTGTGAAGCTCCTCCCTGAAGGAAAAGCACCTTGTAGTTGTCAGGTATGTTCATGAGATCTCTGAGATCCTTCTCTGCCTCTTTGATGATATTGTCGAAGGCTTTAGATCGATGGCTCATCTCCATTACGCTCATGCCTGTTCCCTTGTAATCAAGCATTTCTTCTGCTGCCTCTTTTAATACCACCTCAGGAAGAACTGAAGGGCCTGCTGAAAAGTTGTACACTCTTGCCATTTTTGTTATCTCTCCTTCTTTTTAGTTGTGACAATGATTTCGTTTTAATGTATGTAAGCCTGTGTTTCGCTGCCTATATCGTTCTGCGGAGCGCTCCCGCTCGTCTCCTCCTGCAGCGGTACTAAGGTGCCGCCTACAGCGCCACCTAAGGACCGGCGGAGGAGAATGTCCTTCGAACGATATAGGCAGCGAAACACAGGCTAATTTACTTTATTTACGAAATCATCTGTTTATGACCTAATAAAATGTGTGCGAGATATTTTACTTAACAAAAATGTCCTTCGTTCCCGTTTATATGAAAATTCTGACTTATCTTTGTTCTTTTGGTGTATCTCGCTTGCGATTAACAAGTTATTTTTACTAAATTCTTATATTATCAAGTAAAACAACTTTATTATCGCTTATATCCCTGTACTATAGCACTCTTTTCGCCTGTCGGCAAGTAGGGATTATATATATAAGCACCATATCTATGTTTTGTACGCGCACAAATATGGTGCCTTTCCGAGCTTATATTGACATATATTACATATCGTCCTCTGAGAAACAGGTATCGATGGCTGCTCCCGGAGCTACCATTGGCCATACCTTGTCGTCTCCCGCTATTGTTACATCTATTACCACAGGTCTGCCTGCTGTCAGGGCTGTCTTCATTGCTGCCTCGAACTCATCAAGGGTGTTGGCTCTGATTCCCATGGCACCAAGTCCCTCTGCTACCTTGACGAAATCTACCGAATCGTCAAGCACGGTGTTGGAATATCTGTGGTCATAGAACAGTGTCTGCCACTGCCTTACCATTCCAAGTACGTGGTTGTTCAGGACTACCTGAATGATAGGCACGTTGTATCTCGCAGCTGTTGCTATCTCGTTCAGATTCATTCTGAAGCATCCGTCACCGGCTATGTTGATGACTGTCTTATCAGGTCTGCCGTACTTTGCTCCGATAGCTGCGCCAACACCGTAACCCATGGTTCCAAGTCCGCCTGATGACAGGAAGGTCCTAGGCTCCTTGAATGTATAGTTCTGGGCTGCCCACATCTGATGCTGTCCGACATCTGTTGTGATGATCGCATCACCCTCTGTAAGCTCGTAGATTTTCTTGATAGCTGCAGGTCCGTTCAGTGTGTCAAAGCTGTACACGTCAGGATTCTGCTTC
>UMLP01021223.1_pt1 | contig 14634 bp, 16 predicted proteins | sample 1966581 | NCBI WGS metagenome assembly UMLP01 (sample SAMEA4836205, study PRJEB28245) | human gut metagenome | biome: gut microbiome; material: fecal sample | place: Denmark | collected 2008
AAAAGAATTATATATTGGTGTATTGGAGAATTTATATTTTCCACTTCCTCCTATCAAAGAACAACAGCGCATCGTTCAAAAGATAGAGAAACTATTCTCTATTTTGGATAACATTCAAAATGCCTTTAGAAGTGTATTCGTTTACACTTCTAAAGGCTGATGAGACTTTTCCAGTTCACTACTTTATCCACAATCTTCTGCTGTTCGCTGGCAGTTCTGCGAAGATAGATACGGGTTGTTTCTATGCTTTCATGTCCCATAAGGTCGGCAAGTAGAGCAAGGTCATTGAAACGGTCAAGAAAGTTTTTTGCAAAACGGTGACGGAATGAATGGGGGTAAACGACCTCCTTGTTCATTCCGTATTTTTCGGCAAAATGTTTGAGTTGCGAGGCTATCCCACGAGTAGTAATACGTTGCCCGAAACGGTTCAGAAAGATATAGCCGGAAGTAAGTCCTATTTCTTTAAGCCATTTCGCAGCCTCTGTGCGCAAATTCTTCGGGATATACAAACGGCGTATCTTTCCTCCCTTGCTGTATAGGTCAAGATGCCCGATTTGTACATGTTCTGCTTTGATATGAAGCAGTGCACTGACACGCGCCCCTGTAGCAGCCATAAACCACACGATAAAATACCATTCATCATAACCGTCCGTTTTAAGTTGCGCTTTGAGAAATTTGTAATCGGCATCACTGATTACATTTTCCAAAAAGTTCTTCTGCTGTACCTTTACGAACTTCACTTTCAGTTTCTCCTGTTTTGTAAATTCCAGATACTTGTTGATACCTTGCAGCCGAAGATTTACTGTCTGTGGCTTAAAGTTCTCCACCAAGTACCCCTTGTATGCCAAGAGATTCTTTTTATTCACTTCCCCATAATGACAGAGGAAATACTGCACCGTCCACACATACGAGGTGACGGTGTTCTTGGCAAGATTAGTCTTTGCCAAATGATTTTTGAATTTTGTTACCATACTACATTGATTTAGAATGAATATGGTAATAATATAATAGAACGTATCGGGCATTATGCGCAGTTGCCTGATTCGTGGAGCGCAGTACCTATGCAAATGCTATGTTATTTGACCGATGGAGAAAAGCAGAACGGTATAGAAAGAATAAACCATGATGTGAAATATTTGCGTGGAGAGCGTGATGCCAAGACTTTGACTTCAGGCAAATATGTGGCAGCAAATTCTCTTTTGATTTTAGTAGATGGCGAGAACTCTGGTGAGGTTTTTAGGACTCCGATTGACGGCTACCAAGGTAGTACTTTCAAACAGTTGCTTATCAACGAAAATATGAACGAAGAATATGTACTACAAGTTATCAACTTGCATAGGAAAGTCTTGAGAGAAAGTAAGGTTGGTTCTGCCATTCCTCACTTGAATAAAAAGCTATTCAAAGCGATAGAAGTACCTATTCCGCCTTACAATGAGCAACAAAGAATTGTAGAGGCTATAAATAAGGCTTTTATGTCTTTGAACTTAATAATGGAGAGCTTATAGGCTCTCCATTATTAAGTTCAAAGTGGTAAAAAACGTTTCTATTTGGTCTATGATTCGCCTCTGTTCATAGAGTGGAGGTAAGCATATAGACATCAATAAAAATTTATTAAGAATTAAGTTGTGCAAACCCGTAGTTTGTGTTTGCATCAATCTCATAGCCCCAGTCTGATATTTTGCCAGAATACAGTAATACAAGTACTTACTTAATACGGTATCATTATACCGTATTCTTAACACCATTGTAAAATTACTGAATGAAAAAACGCCACTTTTGCCTTCATAGAGGATTGTTCTTCCAACAGGATTATTATCGCTACCACCTGATTTTTCTACAATCAAATCACCGTTCTCTAAATGACGTTTAGCAAAAGTTCTTTGTTCAACATCAATATACTCTATATTTGAATAATCTAACTTAAAGTCCTTGGTGAAATTTGCATTGCGTATAACCCCCACATTAACAAATGGTTCTTTCTTCCCTTTCCACAATCCATTAATGTTTTCGCATAAATCTTTGAGTGCAACAGCGCACCATCCATCAGGCAACTGCGCATAATGCCCGTTATCACAAGGTGTGAAGTCGGGATTTATGCGCTTCAAGAGTTTGATGGCTGGCTCGTCATTCGGGTCTTGCGGTACGAGTTTGCCGTGAATGGCGAGGTCGAGGATTTTGCTTTTGGTTTGTTTGATTGTGTTTTGCAAATCAGCTTTGCCTTGCTCTATTTGGTCAATTAAAGCAAGCCATTTATCTATTTCCATTACAATACGCTGTTGCTCGGAAAGGGGAGGTAATGGTACCATTCCTTTGCATGCATCATTTGTACTCAATCTCGGCATTTTTACACCATAACCACATTGCTGAGTATAATCAAGGAAATATGCAGACCGCAGCACATGACATAAATAATGTGTTGAAATATCACAATATGAATTGAATGGAATAATTTCAGTTGTGCAGTATCCTGCTTTGGGAGCAACCAATACCTTATTCAGGTATGTGCGCAATTTGGAATATAACACATCGCCTTTTTTGAATTTATGGCGCACTCCTTTGATGTTTCTTTCTTTTTTCGATAGTTTCTGAATGATAGAAGCTGTATCTTTTTCTAAATCTTCAAGTTCTAATATCCATTCATTATCAGCAATATCTGTTACAGAAACATTATAGCAGTCGCCATAATTGCTTATTTCTTCGAGTGTTGTCCACACCCAATTGTCTGGTATTTCAAACGGTACGTTCTGATAATGGGGCGTATCGGAAATAGTTAAGGAGAGGAAAAATCCCCTCCTTAACCTTAGAGTACGTATCAGACATTCAAATCTTTCATCGCCAATCCATAGTTTTCTTGTCCGAACAGGTCTTTATGGATGAGCTTCAAACCGAGCGTCTGATAATACTTGTAGTCATCACCTTCGGTACAGAGGTATCTGTAGCCGTAGCGTGGCATGTACTCCTTGAAGAAACGAGCCAAGTCTTTCAGGCTTTCGGCTTGGTTCTTCTTAAAGTTGCTGCGCACGATGATGATGCTCCAGTCAGGAAAGTTGCCTCTTCCACAACTGTACTCCCAGAAGCGGATGTAGCAGTCTAAATCACGCTCACGGATGTCCACGCAAAAGCCGTTGGCATTTTGCATCACGCTACAACTGTTTCTGTAGCCGAACTTCTCACACAAGTAGAGATTGAAATCAAGAATCAAATCTTTCTGTTCCATAAATAATTGAATTTAAAAAGTTAATAAATAGTGGATTATAAACGAAAGCCTCGCTTGCGCTTAGCCTTTTTCTTTTTCATCAGGCGATTGAACTCAGCTTCTTCTGCGACAGTAGCATCGTAGGATGAACTGCCGTTCAACAGACCAAGACCGATGCTTGAACCATTGTCGGAATGGGAAACGCTTTGCTGCACTTCTTCATTTTTATGCGTGAATCCTTGTTTATGGAATTCAAATGAAGGCGCACAAGCATTCTGTTCCAATCGGTTGTCGATATTCAAGTAGCTGAACTCACGGCTGACTTTTGAGCCGGAGAAAGAAAAGCCGTCATACTCAAACTTGACTCCTTGTATTTCTCTTGTAGTCCGGCTGACCTTGAATTTCATATCAATGTCACGGTCGGCAAGGGCTTCTTTCAGTTCATTCCAACTTTGAGCTTTGGGCAGTTCTTCTTTCAGTGCTTTGTATATTTCATGTTTTGCTCGGTCGTATGGGCGCAAGCGTTCCTCCTTGATATGGTCTTTGCCATTGGCAAAGTGCAATCGGTATTTTGCCGTCAGCATCTTGCACGCCTTTTCATTTCTGCGGAAGTCGTTTTTGTCGCTAATCGTCTTACCGTCATTATCCACCCGATTGAAAACGATGTGGCAATGCGGATGCTCACGGTCGATATGCTTGGCGATGATGTACTGCGTGTTTTCGATGCCCATCAGTTTCATGTAGTCGTGGGCGATTTGCAACATCAACGCATCATCAGACTTCAAGCGTTCGCCATCTTCAGGAGAGAAATTGAGCGAGGTGTGTCCGACAATATTCTTTACCTTGTCATTGAGCAATGCTTGTAATTCAAATTGCTCTGCCATCCGTTCAGGCGTACCATCCACTCCGACTGCTTCCAGTAATTTGGATTTCTCCTCTTTGAGGACATAGCGGACACAACCGCCGAACGATGTCCCTTTGGTTTGTTTACCTATCATCTTTCAGTTGTTTTATAAGTTGGTTAATACGTTGCGCCATCTCCTCACATCTTTTGGAAACGGCAAAGAAACCGTAGGTATTTGCCTGCTTCGCCAACTGGTTGAGGTTGGTGCTTTCACCTATCAACTGACGGATGATATGGATATGTTCTTTCGTGATTCGTTCACGTACTGTCCCATTCTCGATGAGCGAACGGATGACTGCGCTTTGGGTCTGCTTGCTCCGTCTGCAAAGCGCACCGAGCCATGCGAATTGGTCGTATGACAGTCGGAGAGTTATCGTATGTTTCTTTTCCATTTTGAATTGCTTTTAGTGAATAATTTGTGACCATCGGGAGCCGTCTCCTCAGACTTTTTGAGGAGCAAGTGGTCGGGAAATGTAATACACCGACATTAACTTGCTACAGTAAAAAAGTCTCGATTTCTCTCCCTTTACTCAAAGTCTGAATCCTCGTTTTTTAGGTGGTGAAACCTTCGGTTGAGGGATGCTTCGTTGTACGCTGATGAGCTTCAAATCGAATGTCTCTATCAGTGTTTTCAAATTCGGATTCCTATTAATCATCTGCTGGAGTATGGCTTCATCGGGGCGTACCTTTAACAGATAATCGGCTATGTCGTAACCCTCCTTCCGTTCGTTTTCGGTTGCTTTGGTTTCTAGATAATCGAACAGTTGCACATCAATTCCATAGCTTTTCATCAACCCGATTTTGCTTTGCCAATAGTCGGTCGCTCCCAAATCAGGAAATAACACAACGCTTCTTCCGGCAAGAACGGATAGGCTGTTGGCATTGAAACAACCGTTCTTTCCACCCGATGCAATCCATAGAAATTGGGGTAGGTAGTAGGAAGCAATGATTGCCGTTTTCTCGCTTTCGACCAGTGCGATAGGACGTTTTTTATCTTTTGGAAGCAGATGCTCACCGAAGAAACATTGCTTTAAATTGTAATCCCCCTTGTGTAATACGGAGTGTACCCACGTGACATGATTGTATGGTTCTTTTATCCGCCTGCCTGTCGTTGTATTGTAAAGCATTATCTTACCTGTACGGACTCTGTTCTGATAATCCGTTTGCCAAAATACAGTTGCGCCATCCCAATGTTTGGAAGTACCAACTTTGTATTTCTCCATCAGCTTCAATGTCTCTGCCTCTCCGAATTGAGCCGATAAGAATTGAAACAGTTTGTTGTCGGGATAGCGTTGCAACGACTGGTTGACTATATCCAAATCAATGTAGGAGGTGACTTTCGGCTCGACTTCTTTAATGGGCGTATAGTTCCGAAAGGTATCTTCGGACAACTTTTCCTTCTCAGACGGATTCCGCTCAAAGTAATCACGGGGCGTGAAGTGGTAACCACATTTCTGTTCGTGGTCGCAACGACCCACGTAATCAGGAAACTGTATCTGTTTCTCTGTATCAATGTACTTGGAGAAACATCTTTTACGGTGGCAGTTCGGGCAAGTATGCCGGGTACTGACACCTTTGTAGGGTTCTAATATGAATCTATGTGTACTCATTGTTTGTTTCTTTTTTAGTGTGTCACTTTTGTCGTTATTGTCGTTTTCGCTTGGAAAGTGTCAAAACCGACAAAAATGTCACGGGTTAATCTTTGAATATTCTCCATGCTTCTCTTTGCGGAACAGTGTTCCGATATTGTCATTGAGAAAGCGTTGAAATGTCCGTTCCTTCATTCCGTTTTGCTCTGCTACCTGTATAGCTTGAGCTGTCGTAAAGGACGGAGGCAGCAGATTGACTATCGCCTGTTGCTGGCTGTTGAGGGCATTCTCATTCAGAATATTTTGTACGCTTAATGCTGATTCCTTGAAATATTCAGTCAGTTTAATGGCTCTCTCCACCGTCAGCAGGTCGATACACGTCTTGTCGCACTCACCGCAAGTCCATCGCGCCAGTCGGATAATCAGACAAAAGCGGATGATGTATATCTCCAGCTTGCAATAGATACTTACGATGGTGTCGTTCGTTTCCCGGTCGCACCATTCTGAGAAATGGTGCTGCCACTCGTAAAGCCGTTTCTTGGCATCCTCTGAGAAAAAGAGGATTTGTGGCTCAATCTCTCCATGTTCATTGAGATGGCACTCCGATTGTATCAGCTTATCTATGACGGTATTCCATTCTTGTTCAATATCTTCTGGTAGTTCTTTGTCATTCCACCGTGCTTTCTGTTGCAGGTTGGGCATTACGAACAGGATGCGGTCAATAAATCCATTGTTGGAACGTTCACCTTTAGCCAACTCATTCAAAATTTTCTTTTGGATAGTACCAATGACCGATATATACGGACGCTTGATGAAGATGGAACTCTTGGCATTCTTTCTGTCGGACATGGTGGTCTTGGCACTGAATACCGATAGCCAAAATTGTTCCTCCGAACCGTTGTTATAGCGGTTGAAATTCTTGAACCAAGCGGATAATTCATCAGCCCATAAGCATAGCCCACGTTTGTTCTGCGCATGAATGAGGCTCAACCCTTCGGGCGTTACATCCGAAACCAAGAAGCGTTTGCGGATAGGCTCTTGCGGAAATTGCTCTCCACCACTTTCCGCACGTTCCTTGCGACTCATGCTCATCAGTTCATCGTACTTGGCAAGAGCCTTTTCAAATTCCTGATTCTGTCGGTAGTCATAATCAAGAAACGGCTTCATTGCAAAACTGAGCGGATGACTTTTGTTCGCTCCCGGTCTTCCAATCAATGCCATATACAGGATGGGGCTTTCCATCCAACCTTGCTTGATTTGGGCAAGATGCGTGTTACCTATGCCGACCGCTATTGCCGTAAGGATGGCAGCGGCAATGTAGTCGGTAGGGTAGTTATGGCATTCGTGAACCTCACTGATGATGCGTTGGATTTTTGTCGGGAATATGCTGACAGGAAAATCAGTGCCAGCCAATCGCATACTTAAATCAACCGCTTCGTCAATGATGGATGCCGGATTAATAGAGGATGTATCCATAGTTCTACTCATTAAAACTTCATGGATGATTTGGACTTATGACGGACACCGCCTTGCATATTTGCCAGCATCTCCTCGTAAGTCTGTTCTGCACTCTTTCTACGCCCGTTCTCAATCCAAGCAAGAAGTTCGTCCTCATAGAAATAGAGTTTCTTTCCTTTCTTGTAAGCCGGAAGCAGCCCTTTGCGTACCAATGTATAGATGGTAGGCTTTGCTTTTCGGATGATACGGCAAGCATCCTCTATTTCTACCAACACATGTTTGTCAGATGGCTGTGGCTGGAGTTCCGCTACCATCTTTTTCAACTCGATGACCTGTTCGGTCAGATAACCCACCGCTTCGGGCAGTTTATCAAATGTTACTGTTTCTTTTTGCATACGCCAATCGTTTTTAATTGTTCGACGGCAAAGGAAACAGGTGTTTCAATGGTGGAATCATTCACCAAAATATAACTGATGAATAACTTTTTGATGGTAATAAGTGATGATTACGAGTAATTTAAGTACCTTTGTGTCATGAAATACCAGTGGTTATTGAAGCTATAAAACAAATTTGTCGTTTATGATACCGCAATTTGAAGAAATACGGATACAGGCATTGAAAGAATTAAGTGCCGGAGTTGTTATGAGAGCTAAAGATTTGCGCATTCCTTTGGCGAAGCATTTTGGATTGACCGATGAGGATATGAATGCTTGGTATCCCTCTGGTAATGGCGAAATATTCTTAGACCGTATTTCGTGGGCTTTATCGTATCTTTTTATTGCAGGACTTGTAGAAAAACCTCAAAGAGGTGATTATAAAATCAGCGAAAAGGGTTTGTCTATGCTTTCTTCATGTACGGAGGAACAAATAAATAAGTTCATCAAAGTAACTGTGAATGCGAAAACTCCGAAGAAAAGTTCTAAAAATAAAGATGCTAACAGCACTTCTTTCCATTTGGGAAATGATGATGAACGTACACCGGAAGAAGAATTAGCAGATTCTTATGATAGGATAAAGCAGAATGTGCAATCTCAGATTCTGACAACTATTTTAAGTAAAAAGCCACAAGAATTTGAACGGTTAGTTGTGAATTTACTTCAAGCACTTGGGTATGGTGGCGAGGTCAAAAACTCAGGTATCGTAACGAAACTTTCTAATGACGGTGGTATAGATGGTATTATTAAAGAAGATATTTTAGGATTTAATCATATATCCATACAGGCAAAGCGATATGCTTTAGATAATAATGTTCAGCGTCACGAGGTTCAAAGTTTTGTAGGAGCTGTTGCCGGAACTCCATCCAAGAAAGGAGTATTCATTACTACCTCTGATTATACTAAAGGTGCAATGGAGTATGTGGAAAGCCTTAACGGTTCACCAACCATTATCTTGATAAATGGTCAACAATTAACAGAATATATTTATGACTATGGCTTGGGATTGCAAACAGAGAAAGTCCTTAAAGTCATGAAAATGGATATGGACTACTGGGATGCAATGGATAATGCCTAATAGTATTGCAGCTATGCAATTTTTCTATCCAGTTTAATCTTGCACTCTGATTCTGTGTGCGACATTTTGCGTTCAATGGTGGATATTTCCGAATCACGGAGGGTATGAGCAAATACTTTCTTGATAAATGTGGCAGTATGTAGGCGTGGCTTGCCGAATGCCTTACCTATATTCCAGCCAAAGTGCATGATGTCAATGGTTCTTAATTGAGTGTCAACCTTTATCTGCTCCACTTTAGGCAAGGAATCGGATAGGAAGTATTCCGTGATATATCCACATAGACGATTGAGATCAGTTTCGCTAAGGTAGAGAGCCAAGTTCTGTTTCGTATATGAGAGAACCTTATCTAATTTTTCTTGCGATGCCCGTTCCTTTTCAGCCATAGCGTTGGCACGAAATATCTCGTATTCTGTTGGCTGATTGGATTCTTCGATGGGAAGTTCTGCCATGTCTTCGTTGAGTTCGGAACACGATGGATTAGAAACCTCTTCTGTTATGTCAGATGTAGTTTCGATTTCAATTTCGGGTTCAGGTTCAGAAATGATGGATTCTGAATTTATGGTACTTTCGGCAAGCATGGAGTGTACTATAGGAGTTTCAATTACCACAGCCTTATTGCTGTAGCACTCAAATTTCATAAAGCACTTCTCTATTGTAGATGAAAGAAATTGGCTGAATACAATTTGCAGATTGAGATAGATTGCACCCATGACAATGGAGCATACCACCAAAATAAGGTAGCTGCTGAACTCGTCCCAACCATAGTGAAGTACGGTCTGACGGGCTAAAACACCAATGATTGCGATTGTACCAAAAACAATCAGATGCAATGTTATATGTTCTATCTTTCTCTGTTCCATAGTGAGATGTATTAATCGTTTGTGTGCAAATATATAGGATTAATTTTTGAGAAAATCCATAGTTTTGCTTGTTAATGGGCTTTTGACGATATATTTCATCACTTTTCACCACGTTACACTCCTAATAATAAGCGTATTGCAAATTTCTTGTTTTTGAATGAAAATAGTTGGGTAAATAGACTTGTGTATCTTAAAAACAGAAATTATCTGCATCATTTGGGGTGAAACAATGCAGATAATCAATAGGGTATAGAGATATAGCTTATTAGCAATACAATGTATGGTTTGTACCCTTGTTGAGATATAAAAGGATGTTGCAATCTTGATTATGAGCGACTTTGTTTATTAGCCATTCTCTGAATACTATGGAATGTCCGGTGTCTATTTGATAAGATAAGGCTACAACCATATCGAGATTATACACATCGGTATTGTTCCCATTCTCCAATTTGATGTACTTACAAACTTCGTGGCTCTTCAAAATATTGGTTTTCAAGATTCTCTTGATTGCTGCATGGATAGCTCCAGCCGTTGTATAAAACAAGTCTGCAAGTTCCCAAGTGGTCATCCATACTTCTCCATCAGAAATATGGATGCCTTGCCCTTTGTTGGTTATGATTCCTCGTTTCATAGTTACAATTTACTTGAGTGATATTTTATTGGCTGTTTCTCGCTTCTTGGAATTGACCAAATCGGCATATATTTGAGTTGTGGACACGTTCTTATGCGTTAGCATCTTTGATACTGTGTAAATATCTGTACCTAAGGATATTTGTATGACGGCATACGAGTGACGAAATCCGTGGAAGGTTATCGGTTTCGTTATTCCTGCCTTTTTGAGCCAGCTTTTCAGTGGGTAATTAATCATACTTCGCTTCAAATCCTTGAAAACCTTGCCTGTTCCGGGTGTGCCGCATAGCTCGTAGGCTTCGTAACTGATGGGGAGTGTCGCTTCCGTCTGGGTTTTCTGTGTTCTGATACGCAAGCAATAACCTTGGTCGGGAGCGATAGTAAAGTCCTCCCATTGTAGGTTGAGAATGTCGCTGATGCGTAAGCCTGTCAGACACGCAAACAAAGAGGCTGCTTTCAATACGGGGATGTCGCAAGGAGTGGCTGCGAGTTGCTTCACTTCGTCCAATGTCAGATATTCTTTCTTCACATCTTGTGGCTCAATCTTATCAAGATAGTCATTGATATTCTCCCTAAACCACTTGTCCCGATAGGCAATCTTCAACAATCCTCTGAAAGTAGAGTAGTAGCCGGATGCCGAATTCAGGGATATAGGACGGTTACTGTGTTTGAGTTGCTTGGCATTTAGCAAGTATTCACGGAATTTTTTGCATAAGTCTACATTTACATCGCCAAAGGTACATTGTCCCTTGACAAAGTTATAGAAATGCTGATAGACGAATTGCCATTTCTGGTCTTTGTTCCGACGCATCTTCTTGAAATAGGCGAGGAAATCGGCTTTTTGCTTGGTCTTATCCAAGAAACCAAATTCTTCATTGATGAGTGATTGTACCCGGATGCAACGGATTGCTTCTGCTTTGTTCAACATATCGTTGTTGAACTCCCGTTCCATTTCGTTCTTCGGATGGGCATAGATGTAAATACCGAGATATTCCCTGCGGCTCATCTGCATCGTTTCGGGGTTACGAACTGCCGGATAATAATCCAGATACAAGGAGATGCGATTATTCCGAATCGCTCTTTGACGAACTGTTACTTTTGTACATGTGTGTGTCATACTGTTTAATATTTAGAGTTTTACATTTGTTTGGTGCAAAGGAATATGGTGATTCGATAGTGGGTACATTCACCGATAAATAACTTATTCAATCTTCGGTGCTGCAAGCAACTTATCCAGTTCTGGCTTGGAGATAAGCGTGTATTTGCCTTTCTTGACCTTTGAGATATTATGATATTTTGCGTAATGATAGAGTTGGTCACGGGTTAGGTTGAACTTCTCCATCGCTTCGGCTACCGTATAATATTGCGGTTCTTCGGGTGCAGCTATACCTTTTGCTATATCCACATGTTTCTTGGAATAGTACACCATGATTCCCTCTTTCTTCTTCGGAATGGCATTCTTGGAAACGAAACAGTAGATGGCGGATAAAGTCATGCCGAATTTCTCCTGCATTTCTTGGGTGCTGTACCATTCAGTAATGTCAGGGTTCGGGGCTTTCTTGGCAAAATAAGTGTCTATATGTTTCTTGCTCCAGTAAGTTTTGCCACGATTGAAAGTGCGAGGGATGTTGTTCTTCTTGGCTACCGCAAATATCCATGACTCGTTTACATGGTATTTCTCTTTGACTTCTGCAGTGGTGTAGAAGTCGGTGATAGGGGCTTTCTCTTTTGTTGATGTCTTCTCGTTTTCTTTCGAAAGATAGTCAGTCATATTTTCTATATCAGCTCTGCGAACAAGCGTTTTCCTTTCAAACCGGATTACTTTGATTATTCCATTGTGGATATAGCGATATATAGAAGTACGCCCAATGTTTAATAACTTGGCTACTTCTGATGGAGTAAGATACTCCTTATTCAAATTAGGAGGTGTCCTTATGCTTTTCCCTAATTCGTGTTGCAGACTTTCGATACGCTGTTTCCTAACCCTGTCTTTGTAGGCAAGGTTGGCACATCGGTGTGAACAATACTCTGTGGTCGTCTTATGAGCTGTGAAAACCGCGTTGCACCACTTACATCTTTTCTGAATGTCGATTCTACTACTCATTTTATTTATCCGTTTATTTCACCAAATCTGTTTCATCGCGTACCACCACGTACCATGACGTACCAGTGTATCCACGACCTTTCCGACCTAAAATCGGAGAGTAACAAGCGAGCAACAAATACGGTACAAAAATGAGCTGAAAAAGCCCTATAAACGATAACTATCGCTTACAAGGCTAAAAAGAAAGGCGCTCAAAATGAACGCCTTAATAATCGTTGATGATATATGCTAACCGTTGGTAATCACCACTTACTTGCCGATGCAGAAAATATAAATTGATTTGTAATATATTGATATTTAGTATGCTTTTCCCTATTATTTATATGAAGAGGGACAAACTGGGGACAAAATTTATACAAAAATAACACTAAGAAAAGAAAATATAATTTTTTGGAACTAAGTAATTCTCAAAATCGTATGCTAACCAAAAGAAAAAGGAACAATTCTCTGCATAGTTATCATAATCTGATACCTAGTAGTATTAATTCTAACCCAGATTCAAGATACATAGAGTGCCGTTTATCTGAGAAAAGAAATTATAGGTTTAGTCTAGTATCTTGTATATTTAAAAAGGTTCTAAACCAAACATTATACAACTTCATAATGACTGATATTGGTTAATAGAATCTTGTATTTTCTCTTTTTGCCAGCAATATTATTTATCTTGATGTCTTTCTTGATTTTTTAATGCGTGAAATTTTCACGTGAAAATCTCACATTTCTGGTTGTTTTAATTCTCTTTGCATTGAGATAGGTTAATGTTTCATTGATATTACTGTTTGATTATTTTATTAAATACTATTTTATGATACTGCGTGTTATATTGAAGAATTTTCTGTCATTCAATGATGAGGTTCAGTTTGATATGTTTCCTAATATGAAAAGGACAACCTTGTCTAACCATATTACTATGCTTAACGAGAAACTGCCTGTATTGAAAATGGCTGCTATATATGGAGCCAATGGGGCTGGAAAATCCAATTTGTTAAAGGGCATCAATTTCTTGAAAGCAATAGCTTTGAACAAAAGTTTTCTCGACAAGGAAACCATTGGTAAGTACATCTTTGCGTTAAAAGAAAATACAGGAACAGAACCTATGGAATTGACAATAGAGTTTGAGACAAAAACAGGAATTCCATATATATATATATACTCTGTGGAAATTATGAATACTGGGATTGTTTCCGAAACACTACAGATTTCCGGTTTGGGCTCGGAAGAAAACCATAATGTTTTCACTCGCAAAGAGGGCAAAATCGAATATGCAGTTACGCCTTCAGAGGAAGTAGGCAATATGGTTTTGGGATGGATAGAAAAAAATCCATTTTCCAGTCTTTTGACTATAAACAATGATATACCGGTATTGACGGATGAAAATATTAGTATTGCACAAAAATGGTTTGAAGACGAACTTACAATAATTGGCTTGCATTCTTTCAATCCTGCACTGATTGGAATATTCAAGAGCAACAAAGAAATCAATCAATTTGCTTCGGATATATTTAAGGTACTTGGTCTTGGTATTAACAGAGTTAATGTCGAAACAGAAAATTTTGAAGATTGGATGAGTACCCATGACATCAGTAATCTACCCATGGACAAACTTAAAGAAATGCGTTCCGGAGTGTTGTCGGAGGTCGTTGATTTCAGAAATACAAGATCTATTAGTGTAGAAGATGGAGTGCAGAAGATAAGTCAAATGCTATTCCAGCAATTTGGTAAAAACGGATTTTCAAAGGATATGGATATCCAGGCACAGTCTGACGGTACGGTTAGATTACTGTCGCTTGTTCCGGCATTATATGATGCAATGAAATCCGCCAAGACGGTAATCATAGATGAACTCGATCATAGCATACATCCACATTTGGTCAGGGAACTTGTCTGTTATTTTTCCTCACAGGACACCAATGGACAACTTATTTTTACAACGCATCAGACCTGTTTGTTAAATCAGGATTTTTTGCGCACCGATGAAGTTTGGATGGTTGAAAAGAAGGATGGTGGGAGTCATATGTATTCATTAAACGATTTTAAGATTCACAACACAATTAATATTGAGAACAGATATATGGAGGGGCGTTATGGCGCTATTCCTTTTATTGGTGAATTGAATATGTAAAATGTTAATATTGTTATGGATTTATCTAAATTTACATATTCAAAAAAAGACTCAAGATTAACTCCTAAATCGCTTGTACATCAGTCTATAACCCAAAATAAGGAGAATTGTCAGGTATATGAAACATCAGGAGTGTCTTCTGCTTACCAAAAGCCTGAAGGGATTCTTTCCACCAGTCTTATATTCGTACTCTCTGGGGGGAAAGGATTTTCTTCTGGAATTGATTAAACAGCGTGAGCTTAACTCTTTAAGAGTTGTA
>UMLP01023872.1_pt1 | contig 13125 bp, 10 predicted proteins | sample 1966581 | NCBI WGS metagenome assembly UMLP01 (sample SAMEA4836205, study PRJEB28245) | human gut metagenome | biome: gut microbiome; material: fecal sample | place: Denmark | collected 2008
CTCTGGGCTGCTGCGGGCGGCGGGGCCGACGGTTATAATAAGGGCGGCGGGTGGTGCGGGGGCGCTTTTCGCCCGTCTGCGCGGCGGGTGCGCCGGTGCTCTGAGCAGCTGCTGTTGCCTTGCTGCGTGCGGAATTATTGGTATTTTCTTTCGACTGTGCCATTCTGACCTCCAAAATAATTACAGCGCAGGCCGTCCCCGCTTGTGGGAACAGCCGCGCTGTGCATGGGAAGCACCTTGAAAAATCGCATCGGCTTCCGTTGGATGCACCGTATAGAATTTATTTCTCAGCGTGTTTTTTGCAAACCGCTGCCTGTTCCGTAAGAGGTTTTGTGCCAGATAGGTCCATCTGCTCGATGCGACCGTGGCTTTTCTGTTGGAACGCCCGGGCACACGCCTGCGGTGCGCCCCTATACGCATTTTGTTAGGATAAGTATAGTATTTCCCGGCGTTTTTGTCAATTCCAAGGTTTGGCAGCTCCGGCACGGAATATACATTCGCACTTGACAGAAGCCGGAAAATAGCGCTAAATAGAAGCAACTCATTTTAGAAGGAGAACCGCATGAAGCAGGTCGAAGTGTACACCGACGGCGCATGCAGCGGCAATCCCGGCCCGGGCGGCTGGGGTGCCGTGCTGCGCTACCGTTTTAACGGCAAAGTTTACGAAAAAGAGCTGAGCGGCGGCGACGACAGCACCACCAACAACCGCATGGAGCTGACAGCCTTTATCGAAGCACTGCGCCAGCTCAAGGAGCCGTGCGAGGTACGGCTGTGCTCCGACAGCCAGTATGTCATCAACGGGCTTCAGAAGGGCTGGGCCAAAAACTGGCAGCGCCGGGGCTGGAAAAAAGCAGATGGCTCCCCTGCCCTGAACCCGGACCTCTGGGCACAGGCACTGGAGCAGGAAGCCCGGCACAAGATCACCTATGTCTGGGTCAAGGGCCACGCAGGCCACCCGGAGAACGAACGCTGCGACCAGCTGGCCGTGGCCCAAAGCAAAGCACATGGCGGGAGGCAGGGAACATGAGCGACACATTTTTGCCCGGCAGTGGGTTCGACACCTACGAGAGTCAGGATAAGGTTCTGGTGCAGATGGACGGCAGCAGAGAATGCGCCGTAGCTGTGCGCATTTTACAGCAGCAGGGCTTTGCCGTGGCGGGCGCTGCCGTGCGGCTGGCAGCAGAACAGACCGCCGATGCGGAAAACTCCAAAAAGGCAGCAGAGGCCCTTGGCATCGAGTGCATCGTGCTGAACGCCGAAGCACTGGCCGGGCAGGACGCAGACGTTCTGGGCGAAGGCGGCACGCCGCTGTTTGCCGCCCTGCTGACGGCTGCAGACAAGCTTGGGATGCAATATGTGGCAACCACTCACCGTGCCCGGGTGGAGACCGGTGCAGACGGCGTGCACACCGTCTGCCCGCCCGCAGGCACCGGCAGTGATGACAGCACGATTCTTGCAGCTCTGCCGCAGGAAACGCTGGCACGGCTGATCTTGCCGCTTGGCGATTTTGCCCCGGAAGATGTGGCGGAGATGGCCGAGGATTTTAAAGTTTAACCGTACGTTTCAAATGGCCTCCGTTGCACTCTGGCCATATTCAGCGGAAACATTATTTTTATATTAGAATTCCGGAAAATCTGCGGATTTTCCGGAATTCTTTTTTTACAGGCAAGGCCGCTGCGGCACACGGCATCTGCTGTTTTTGCTTCCTGCGGAAACAGCCGCACGGCGGCAGAAATGCATTCTGCGGTTCGGACCCCATTCCCGTGAAAATGAAAATCGGGAACATCCGCAGATGTTCCCGATTTTCGCATTATCAATATAATTTCCGCTGAATATGGCGCAGCACACGCGGAGCCATTCCAAATCGTTTTGTCAGTTCTGGGGATGCACGATATCGCGCCAATCCAGATCGCCGCGCTCCAAGCCGTGGATCAGTACCTCGGCAGTGGCAATGTTGGTGGCCATGGGGATGTTGTGCACATCGCACAGGCGCAGCAGTGTCATTTCGTTGGGTTCGCTGGGCTTTGCGTTGATGGGATCACGGAAGAACAGCAACAGGTCGATCTCATTGCAGGCGATGCGGGACGCGATCTGCTGGTCGCCGCCCTGTACGCCCGCCAGAAAGCGCTGCACCTGCAGGCCGGTGGCTTCGGCGATCATCTTGCCGGTCGTACCGGTTGCCACCAATTTATGCTGGCTCAAAATCCGGCAGTACGCCGTACAGAACTGTACCATCAGCTCTTTTTTGGAGTCATGCGCAATCAGTGCAATCGTCATCGGTCAACCTCTCCTTTTCCCACGCCCCTGTCCGGGGCAATCATCTTGCACATATCATAGTATCACAGTTTCTGTCTTTTTACAACTGTTTTTCGGGCAAAAGTTCCAATTTTTCATAGATTTCTGCCAAATCCACGCACCATCGCTCAGACGGCGGGCTGTTCTGCGGGAGCGGTGTCGTCTGCAAGGGCGTCGTTGTTTTCCACAGTCTCCGGCACAGCATCCTGCCCGTCGGCTGTCGTGTCCGCCGTCTCGCCTGCTCCTGTCTCGTCCAGCGTCAGGCTGCCGTCCTTCATGGCGTAGTAGGCGTCGAAGATGTCGGCCACGAGGTTGCCGGCGCGGGCGCCGCCGCCGCCGTACTCAATGACGATGCCGAGGGCGATCTCAGCGTCCTCTGCCGGGCCGTAGGCGATCATCGTGGTGTTGGTGTAATGCTTGCGGGTGCTGCCGACGTAGTACGTCTCGCTGCGCTGAGGGGTGCCGGTCTTGCAGGCGATGGTGACGGGGTAGTTTTTCAGGCCCGACATCGTCTCCGACACTCCGATCATACCCTGCCGCACGAGGTCGAAGGTGTCGCCCCGGTCCTCGATGACGTCCATCACCTCGGGCTGGGTCTCCTGCAGGACTTTGCCGGTGTTGGTATCCAGAATGGCCTTGACGAAATGGGTGCGGTAACGGGTGCCGTTGTTGGCCAGCGTTGCCGCGTAGGTAGCCAGCTGGATGGGCGAGACCACCGTGTTGCCCTGACCGATGGCGGCCTGCACATCCAGCGATGCCATATAGTTGGAGTCGCTCTTGGTGGTCAGACGGCCCACGGCCTCGCCCACCTCCACACCGGTGCGCTGGCCAAGACCCAGCTTGTAGGCATAGGCATCGTACACATCGCTGGTCAGGCGGCGGCCAACATCATAGAAGAAGATGTTGCAGCTCCACTTGATGGCCGTTACCACATCGATGTTGCCGCTGTGGCCATGGCGGGTACAGCGGGGGTGGTAATCCTTGAAGTAGTTGTACACGCCGTTGCAGTAAACGGTAGAATACTGGTTGATGAGGCCGCTGTCCAGTGCAGCCACCGCCACGGCGGGCTTGAAGGTAGAACCCGGCGTATACAGGCCCTGCAATGCGCGGTTGAACAGCGGCAGGCTCGGGTCGGAGCTGTACTCGCTGTAGTTAGCGGCATACAGGTTCTGGTCATAGCTGGGATAGTTGGAAGCAGCCAGCACACTGCCGTCCTTCACGTCCAGCACCACCACCGCACCGGCGGCAGCTTTCATGGTGCCGGTATTGTATACGCGGTTGATCATATCAATGTTGTCCGCCAGTGCCTTGTCCACGGCACGCTGGAAGTTGCTGTCAATGGTCAGCTGCACGGTATGGCCCGGCTCCGGCACAGTGGTGAGCTTTGTATCCACGATCACGCCGTCCGAATTGCGGGTGATGGTCTCCACGCCGTCCTTGCCGCGCAGCTCGTCCTCATAAACGGATTCCAGACCGGAAATGCCCAGAACATCGTTCATGTTATAGCCTTTTTCTCGCAGCGGATAGGTCACCTGACCGTTGGAATCGGTCACCTTCCACTTTTCCGCCGTGATCTTGCCCACACGGCCCAGCACCGCCGGGATGATATCGCTCTGGTCGTAGCTGCGGGCGCTGGTTTCCACGATCTCCACACCTGGCAGCTGCAGGCTGTGCTCCTTGATGGTGGCCACCGCGAGGGTGCTCACGTTCTCCGCCATGACAAAATTGTTCACATTGGAGAACGCCTGCCGGTCCATCTCGTAGTGGATGCCGGCCAGCACACGCTGCCATTCCGGCGAAAAATCCTGCAGATCGTTCTTTTCCACCAGCATTTCCATCACATCGTTGGCGGTGGCGTACTGCTGCAGACCAAGCGTTTCCTTCATGCCTGCCAGCTGCTTCTGGTCGCTGGTGGACGTGTCATCGTCCGTAAAGGCGTAATTGCCTGCTGCGTCCGCCTGACCGATCAGCAGCGTATCATTCCAGCTCTCGCCATTCGCACGCAGCAGCTCCACGATCTGCTGCAGCATGGTATCCAGATCCCGGTCGCCCATCAGCAGTTTGTTGAGGACCACATTGTAGCTGGTGGTTGTGGTGGCAATGCGCCGCCCGGCGCTGTCCACGATATCGCCGCGGGCCGCCGTGACCGTAAAGTTATAGTCGGTGGTATTGGTGGCCTTGGCCTTGAAGTCGTCGCCGTTGACCAGCTGCAGAAAGATCAGCCGCATCACGTACAGGCCCATGATAACACATGCCACTGCAATGAGCAGGATCATCCGGCGCGCAACGGTTTTTCGTTCGTTTTGGTTCATCCGCGTTTCCTCCGGCGGTTCAGACTACGCCGTTGTCGATTTTGAATGCACTGTAAATGTGCCGCACCAGACTGAACAGCATCAGCGACGGCACCAGCGTCATCATGGCCGAAGGCAGCACAAAGGTCAGCCAGCGGCTCAGCGCCCAGCTGTAGCCGGGCATGTAGTAGAAGAACAGCCAGTCCAGCGAGAGCACCACAAGGGCCGTGCCGGTGCTGATGAGCGCAAAGTTCCATGTGCTGCCCTGCAGATACACCTGAACCAGCACCGAAAGCGCAAAGCAGAGCAACAGCAGTTCCAGCGCCAGCATACCCACGGTGCGCCCGGCGGTATAGTCCCACAAAAGGCCGCTCACGGCACCAAACAGTGCACCTGCAAACTCGCCTTCATACACGGCCACAGCCAGACACAGCGGCAGAATGAACAGCGGCTTTGCCTGCCCCAGCTGGAGCAGGCCGGGGGTCGTCTGCAGTGCCGCGCACACAAACAGTGCCACCGCGTAGCAGACCCATTTCAGGATCTGGCTGCGGCTGCGCATGCGGCGTGATTCCATACAAATGCGCCCCCTTAATAGTCGGTAATAACGAATACGTGCTTGACCGTGCGCGGGTCTGCACCCGGGCGCACCACTGCAATGGAAGATTTGCCGCTGACTTCCGGCTCCACCTTCTGCACGGTTCCCACCAGCAGATCCGGCGGGAACACTCCGCCAAGACCGGTAGTGATCACCTGATCGCCCATCTTCGTCTCAGTGGCGCGTTCCAGATTGGTCAGCACGCACAGGCCGTCACCGGCATAATCGGTGCTGCCATTGATAATGCCGTTTTCCCGCGTGCGGGATACCACGCCCGCAGCGCTGAAGCTGGGGTGCAGAATGGTCATCACCTTGCAGCTGGTGGTGTCGGCTTCCACCACCATGCCAATCAGATAGCCCTTATCGCTGATCACGGCATCGTTCACGGCTGCGCCGTTCACCGTGCCGCAGTCCAGCGTAAAGCCTCCGAACTCATCCAGCGGGTCGCGGCCGATCACAAAGGCAGAAATATAGCTTGCTTCGGTGTTGGAATCCTGAATGCGGGCCAGTGCCTTGTAGGCTTCGTTCTCCGCCTTGATGCGGTCGTAGTCCACTATCTGCTGGCGCAGCTCAGCATTCTCCGCTTCCAGCTGTTCGTTCTGTTCCATGACCTCATCGATGCTGGTGTATTTTTCCCACACCGAGCCAATGCCGCCGCTCAGTGCCGATGTGACCTTCTGGAGCGGCATCAGCACCACGCCCAGCAGTTCCTGCGGGGCAGCAGTCAGCCGTCCGTTGGCACCGGCATAGGCCATAATGCCCACCAGAAACACCGCCACGGCTACCAGTATCTTAAATTTCCATGTGTCAAAAAAATCCTTCAAGGGAGTACCCTCCTGTTTCGGGTGGATGCCATGCCATAAGAAAAGCGCGGACAGCCCTGCCATCCGCGCAAGAGACATTGTTTGCAGCGGAAATCAGCGCAGACGCTGCGCAAAAGAGCCTTTTCCGCAAGTGTGGGCCTTGCCCGTGTTACATGTGGCCGCCGTCGGTGTCCAGCACGTCATGCAGGACATCCACATGATCCAGCACCGCACCGGCACCCTTGGCCACGCAGTCCAGCGGGTCTTCCGCAATGTGTACGTCGATGCCGGTCTCGCTTTGGATCAGCTGATCCAGACCGCGCAGCAGTGCGCCGCCGCCGGTCAGGGTGATGCCGCGGTCGATGATATCCGCACTCAGCTCCGGCGGGGTGCGCTCCAGCGTTTCCTTGATGGCGCTGGTGATCTTGACCAGGCATTCCAGCAGAGCTTCGCGCACATCCTCAGAGTGGACGACGATGTTCTTGGGCAGGCCGTCCACGAGGTTACGGCCCTTGATCTCCATGGTCATTTCGGGGTCCAGCGCATAGGCGGAGCCGATCTCGATCTTGATCTGCTCTGCGGTGCGCTCACCGATCAGCAGGTTGTACTTGCGCTTGATGAAGGCGATGATGGCCTGATCGAACATATCACCTGCCATGCGCACGCTGCGGGAGGCCACGATGCCGCCCAGAGAGATCACAGCGATCTCAGCCGTGCCGCCGCCGATATCCACGATCATGCTGCCGGTAGGCTCGCTGATGGGCAGGCCCGCACCGATGGCTGCTGCCATGGGTTCCTCAATGACGGACACCTGACGGGCACCGGCCTTCAGGGTAGCCTCGCGCACAGCGCGGCGCTCCACCTCGGTAACGCCGGACGGGATGCAGATGACCACGCGGGGGCGGGAGAACATGCTGTTGCCGCATGCCTTCTTGAGGAAATTTTCCAGCATGTTGGTGGTGATGTCAAAGTCAGCGATCACGCCATCCTTCAGCGGACGCACAGCCACGATGCTGCCGGGGGTACGGCCAATGACAGCCTTTGCCTCGGCACCCACACAGCGTACCTCGTCGGTCTTGGTATCCACAGCCACGACCGAAGGCTCCCGCATGATGATGCCCTTGCCCTTCATATATACCAGAGTATTTGCGGTACCCAGATCGATACCTACATCTTTAGAAAACAGGCCCATTGTAAAAATTCTCCTTATGCTTCCCATTTTATCTATAGCGCCAAAACATCCGGCAGCCCTTTTGTGCCGCCTTTGCGCAGAATAACACGGTTCTATTATAGCCGCAAGGCAATGATTTCTCAAGCGTTTGCGCAAGTTTTCTTCGTTTTTTCCAGTTTTATCACACAAAATGTGCCAGCAGCTGTACGGTGCGGCTCACCGGCAGACCCATGATGGTGTAGTAGTCGCCCTCAATACGGTCCAGCCAGAGGGCCGCCCGCCCCTGAATGGCATAGGCACCGGCTTTATCGTAGGGTTCGGCGGTGGAAGCGTAGAAGTCGATCTCCTCTTCACCCAGCGGGAAGAAGGTAACGCGGCAGCTGTCCACAAAGCTTTCAGTGCGCGCACCGTCCGAGATGCACACACCGGTGTGCACCTCGTGGGTGGCACCGGAAAGGGCGCGCAGCATCCGCTTTGCGTCCTCTTCGCTGTGGGGCTTGCCGAACACCTCGCCGTTCACATCCACCACCGTATCACAGCCGATGACCACAGCGCCCGGGTGCTGGACCGAAACGGCAAGGCACTTGCCCCGGGCCAGCTGTTCCACCAGATGGGCAGGCGTAGCGGCCTGCACCGCACTTTCGTCAAAGTCACTGACGCAGACGGTGAAATTGGTGGTATATAAGGAGAGCAGCTCCCGCCTGCGCGGGCTGCCGGAAGCTAAGATCAGGTTCATGATTCCATCTCACTTTCCGGTAGAGCCAAAGCCGCCCTCGCCGCGCTGGGTATCGCCCAGCTCTTCGGCAGGCACAAAGGCAGCGGTGTACACCGGTGCGATGCACAGCTGGGCCACACGCTCACCGGGCTGAATGGTGTAGGCTTCCCTGCCCAGATTGACCATGGGCACCTTCAGCTCGCCGCGGTAATCGCTGTCCACCACGCCCACGCCGTTGGCCATGCACAGGCCGTGCTTGATGGAAAGGCCGCTGCGGGCGTACACCAGTGCCACGCTGTGGGGGCCGGGCAGCTCGATGGCAAGGCCGGTGGGCACCAGTGCCCGCTCCATGGGGGCAAGGGTGAGCGGCGCGTCCAGTACGGCGCACAGGTCGGCTGCAGCAGAGCCGGGGGTTGCGTAAGAGGGCACCTTGGCACGGGTGTCCAATACCTTATATTTTACTGTGATGGGTTCCATAGTATACCTCGTTTTGATTTTATAGCAACTCCTTCAGTCTCGCATACGCTCGACAGCTCCCTCAGGGAGGTGGCATTGCGTCAGCAATGACGGAAGGAGTTTCAGTTCGTACCTTTAAAATACAACCCACGGGTAAAATCACCTTCAAAGGGTGCATGGGTGCGGATCATCTCCAGAATTTTGGCCGCTTCCTCCCGGCTTTCCAGCGTGAAGTAAGCCACACCGTAGTCCACCGTCAAAGCGCCCGGCTTATCTCCCATATAAATAGGTACAGGGTTATAGATGGTGCGCACACCAAGGCCGCACCGCACTGGGAACTTCTTGGCCTTGCGGTCGGTCAGCACGCCGGTCTTATCGCAGTGGGCGCAGTCGTGGATGTTCTGCAGCGGGCAGGCACGGGTGACCATCAGCGGCATATGGCCGTACACCAGCACGCCGGTGGGCACCGGCCTTCCGTTATGGGTGGGCGCAATGGTGCTGATGTCGCTGTCCTTCACCTCGGGCAGGATGAGCATGGAGCCAAGGCCGTTGTCCGCGTAGAACTGCGCGGCCAGCTGGTTCGTGATGTTCAGGCCAAAGCTGCCGCTCATGGGCAGGCCCCGGCACAGGCGCAGGTGGGCGATATTGCTCACCTCATAGCCTGCAAAACCGGCGTCCTGCGTGGCCGCGATGCGGCGGGCGGTATCCTCTTCCAGCTTGCCAAACATGACCCGGGGCAGTTCCAAAAGGGTCTTTGCCCGCCATTCCCGGGGCACGCGGTCGGCCTGCGCAATGGGCAGGATGAGATACTCGATGCCGTCAAGCGCCCGCTCCGGCACCTGCTCCCAGCTCTCAAACCGGGCACGCAGGGTACGGTGAGGCGGCAGGGTGCGCAGCGGCAGGGCAGGCACATGCTCCTCGGTGGTGGGCCACGGGCGCAGCACTTCCCGCTTTTTGAGCAGGGCATCCAGCGCTTCGCGGCGCAGCTCGTTCACCGCACCGCCCGGGATAAACCACGGCCCGCCGTCCATTTCCACGGCAATGTCCTGATCTTCCACCGCAAAAGGCGTGCCGCCGGTCTTGGCAAGGCTGCGGTGCAGGCTTTCGGTGGGATCAGTACGGGCAGGCTGCGGCTCTGCATCCCCATAGGCAAAGGCCTTGCTGCCGTCTGCATCGGTGACAGTGAGCTTTTCGCCGCCCTCTTCAATTTCCAGCTTCATCTTTACCGGCACGCGGCTGCGCTCACGGCGGTAAAGCTCCCGCAGCATGGGCAGGGTCTTTTTGGTCTGTTCTGCATCTGCTTCACTGCGCACGCCGAACATGGTGCCGTCGATCTTTCCATCCAGATAGCCGGAGGTGAAGCCGGAACGGCTGAAAGCATTCTTCAACAGGTCGCGGTCGTAGGCGCGGCCCTCGCGGCCTGCAAGACAGGCGCTGACTGCCGCCGCCACATACTCCGGCGTGCGCAGACGGCCCTCGATTTTTGCCGATGCCACGCCAAGCGCCTGCAGCTTGTCCAGCTTATCAATGACCGAATTATCCTTTAAGGACAGGTGGTGCAGGCGGCCCGGCTTGCCCTCCGGCAGGGCATTTGCCTCAAACGGCAGGCGGCACGGGCCGGCACAGGAACCGCGGTTGCCGCTGCGTCCGCCCAGAAAGGCCGACATGTAGCACTGGCCGCTGACGCACATGCACAGCGCGCCGTGCACGAAGCACTCGGTCTCGATGCCGCAGTGCTTTGTGATATGCTCCACCTCGGGCATGCTCAGCTCACGGGCCAGCACCACGCGGGTGAAGCCCAGCTCCTTGAGCTCCAGTGCACCCTGCAGGCTGTGCACGCTCATCTGGGTGGAGCCGTGGCGCGGCAGCTGCGGTGCAATTTTACCGATCAGCGTTGCCACTGCCAGATCCTGACAGATGACCGCATCGGCACCGCTGGCTGCAACGGCACGGATGGCCTGTTCCAGTGCGGGCAGCTCGCCGCCATAGACGGTGGTGTTCAGCGCCACATGCACAGCCACGCCCCGCGCATGGCAGAAGGCGACCGCATCTTTCAGCGTATCCGCGTTAAAATTGTTGGCACTGGTGCGGGCATTGAAACCCGAAAAACCCAGATACACTGCGTCGGCACCGCTGAACACAGCGGCACGCAGCATTTCTTCGTTGCCCACCGGGGCAAGGATCTCGATCTTTGACATACTTCTCCTTTATCCTGTAAACGGCTTATTCCGCCTTGTCCGCTTCGCCCTCGGCAACAGACTGCTGTGCCGCCTGCTGGGCGCGCTCCTCGCGCCGGGCTTCCTTATTGCGCATCTTTTCCAGCTGTTCGCGCAGGGCGGCAGCTTCCCGCCGCAGCACCTCATTCTCTGCTTTGACCTTATCTTCCGCCAGCTTTGCGCGGGTGGCATCCGCAATGTAATCCTGGATCTGGCTGCGCATATTCTCAGCACTGCCGGTGCTCTTGCGGTATTCGTCCAGATAATCCATGGCGCAGAACACCGCCGCCTTAGTCACCGAAAGATTCGCATTATCGTCCAAAAGCTTGGTGATGTCTTCATCCAGCTTTTTCGCCAGCGACAAAATATATTTTTCCGGATCCGTCGTAGCAATGGCATACGGCGTACCTGCAATGTTCACCCGTACCTTGTTGACCATATCTGTTTCCCCTTTTTATCCTTTTCTGCCCGCAGCGGGCAGTGATCTTCTGATTTTTGCCGGGAAACGGTACCGTTCCCGGTACCGTTTTGGTGTCTTGTCACCCGCCGGGCGAGTTACCCGGCACATTTCTCCCGGAGTTTGTCCCCGAAAATGTTTCGGAACACAGCTTTCTTTCTCTATTATAATATAAATAAGCATCAAGAAAAAGTGTATTTTTTGAAATTTTGGCATATTTATCAGAAAGTTCAATAAAAAAATGTCAGTTACGGAAAAAATCCCCTGATTCCTTGCATTTGTCATTCTGCCATATTATAATATCTTTGTTATGTTGGCGGCAGAGCAAGTGAGGGAAAGTGCCTGCAGGCGCCAATTATTTCAATTATTTTAGCAAAGCTGAAAACTTATGCGGATAGGAGTACCTTTATGACATCGAAAGAATTCGGTAAACTTCTTCAGGACAAGCTCACCAGCGAGTACGGCGTGGAGCTGAGCGTTGCTTCCAACCAGCAGATCTACCGTTCTCTGGCTCTGATCTGCCGCCAGATGATGAGTGAGAACCACAAGAAGTTCCAGTCCAAGGCCATTGGCACCGGCACCAAGCAGGTGTATTACCTGTGCATGGAGTTCCTGATGGGCCGCAGCCTGAAGACCAGCCTGCTGAACCTGGGTCTGGACGAGGTGGCAAAAAAGGCCCTGTCCGATGCTGATATCAATATTGACAGCATCTTTGAGGAAGAGCCGGATGCAGGTCTGGGCAACGGCGGTCTGGGCCGTCTGGCTGCCTGCTATCTGGACGGCATGGCCACCACCGGCATCTGCGGCACCGGCTACTCCATCCTGTACGAGTACGGCATCTTCAAGCAGAAGATCGTGGACGGCTGGCAGCAGGAGCGTGCCGACAACTGGCTGCCCGGCGGTCAGGTCTGGCTGCAGAGCCACCCCGATCAGGCTGTGGAAGTGCGCTTTGACGGCGAGATCCACGAGAACTGGGACAACGGCTTCCACTATATCCAGCACACCAACTACAACAGCGTCATGGCTGTTCCCTCTGATATGTATGTGCAGGGCTACGACGGCAAGGGCGTTGCAAAGCTGCGCCTGTGGCAGGCAAAGGCCCCGGACTTTGATATGTCCAGCTTCTCTCTTGGCAACTACAACACTGCAATGAGCAAGAACGCCAATGCAGAGCTGATCTCCAAGGTGCTGTACCCCAACGATAACCATGTTGAGGGCAAGATCCTGCGCCTGCGCCAGCAGTACTTCCTGTCTGCCGCATCCATCGGCGATATCGTCCAGAACCACCTGTCCAGCTATGCGACCCTCGAGAATCTGCCCGACAAGGTGGCCATCCAGTTGAACGACACCCACCCCACCCTCGCCATCCCCGAGATGATGCGCATTCTGCTGGATGAGTGCGGCTTTGGCTGGGACAAGGCATTCGACATCTGCCAGAAGGTCTTCTCCTACACCAACCACACCGTCATGGCTGAGGCTCTGGAAAAGTGGAACGTGGACATCTTCAAGATGACCCTGCCCCGCATCTACCAGATCGTGGTGGAGATGGACCGCCGCGCCCGCGCAGAGCTGGAGAAGGTCTTCCCCGGCGACAAGGGCAAGATCGACTATATGGCACTGATCGGCGACAATCAGGTGCGCATGGCAAACATCTGCGCCTACACCGCCAACAGCATCAACGGCGTGTCCAAGCTGCACAGCCAGATCATCAAGGACAGCGTCTTCCACGATTACTACCTGTTCAAGCCGCAGGCCTTCAAGAACGTGACCAACGGCATCGCTTACCGCCGCTGGCTGCTGGCCTCTAACCCCGGCCTGTGCAAGCTGCTGGACGAGACCATCGGCGACGGCTACAAGCATGATGCTTCCGATCTGTCCAAGCTGAACAAGTTCGAGAACGACAAGACCGTTCTCAAGCAGCTGAACGCCATCAAGCTGGAAAACAAGAAGAACTTTGCCAACTATCTGTCCAAGAGCACCGGTCAGGTCATCGACCCGAACTCCATCTTTGACTGTCAGGTCAAGCGTATGCACGAGTATAAGCGCCAGCACCTGAACGCGCTGAACATTGCTGCCCAGTACTTGTACCTGAAGGAGAACCCCAACGCCGACTTCATCCCCAAGAC
>UMLP01016059.1_pt1 | contig 13031 bp, 10 predicted proteins | sample 1966581 | NCBI WGS metagenome assembly UMLP01 (sample SAMEA4836205, study PRJEB28245) | human gut metagenome | biome: gut microbiome; material: fecal sample | place: Denmark | collected 2008
GGGAGTACTGCCAGGAGTCGTCCGCTGCGATGGAAGCGGTGAAACCGCCGGCATACTTGCCGCTGGGCGACATGGCAGCCCCCATCTGGAAGGTGTCCAGCTTGCGGAAACGGGCGAATTCGTTGTCCTTGGCGAGCTGGTTCACGCGTATCTCCTGCGAAGCCTGGTCGGCTACGATGGCGATGGTGGTGCTGCGTTCGGCACCGGTGTCGTTGTCATCGACGGTCACGGTGAGCGTCCGGTCGTCCGTGCGCTCCACCTTTACCCACGTTGCTCCGGGAGTGGCTTCCCACGTGGCCGGGGAGGCCTTCACCTCGATGACCAGCGGCTGATTCCCTTCACCCAGGAACGAGCACGACACCTGGCTCAGGTTGACGTACTGAAGAGTCTCTTCCGTTCCGGTAGTACAGCCTGTCAGTACGGCTGCCGCACAGAATGCGAGGATACCTCCTAAAAATAGATTCTTTTTCATGTTTTTACAGTTTACAGGTTCTTGTGAACAATTAACAAATAAAGGTTGCTTCCCAATTTAAGCTCCCAAAAATAATGATTAAATCCATATTAGATATACCCGTGTTGAAAAATACGCATATTCATCTTTTATGAATTTTTATAAAACATAAGCGCTGTTTTTATCTCCCTTTCCCGGCAGCGGAACGATACATTTGGAACACATCCGGATTTTTTGATGCAAACCCGAAAGCAATACCACAAAAGCGCGGCGATTTAACACCCGTTTCCCGGCAGCCACAGCAGCCGGCACTTCCCTTCCGCAAAATATCCGGAAAGCCCTCACGTTTATAAAACGAAGATTGGTCATATCTTTGTATGCAATATCGTCTTTTTTATTATGGCCGACCACGAACAGCACACGTTATCCGTAAAGGAACAGGTTGCCCTGCTCCCCTCTACTCCCGGCGTCTATCAATTCCTCAACCGTGCCGGAGAGATAATTTATGTCGGCAAGGCCAAGAATCTGAAGAAGCGCGTTTCGTCCTACTTCATGGAGTCGCGCGAACACGCTCCGAAAATCCGGATGATGGTACGGCAGATAGCCGCCCTGCGGCACATCGACGTTCCCACGGAACAGGATGCGCTGCTGCTCGAAAACTCGCTTATCAAGACCCTGCAGCCGCGCTACAACACGATGCTCAAGGACGACAAGACCTATCCCTGGATAGTGGTGCGCAACGAGCCCTTCCCCCGTGTGATGTCCACCCGGAGGCTGGTGCGGGACGGTTCGCAGTATTTCGGTCCTTACTCTTCGGTGATGGTGCAGAAAAACATGCTCGACCTCATTCACGGCATCTACCAGCTCCGCACCTGTTCCCTGAACCTCTCGCCCGAAGCGATAGCCCGGGGCAAATACGGCGTATGCCTGGAGTACCACATCGGCAACTGCAAGGGGCCGTGCGCCGGCCGGCAGAGCGCCGAGGATTACGCCGCAGGCATCGAACGGATAAAGAAGACGCTGCGGGGCGACCTGCGCTCCACACGCGAGTTCCTGCACCGGCAGATGACGGAGGCCGCGGCGGAGCTGAACTTCGAGGCGGCGGCACACTTCAAAAACCGCCTGATGCTGCTGGAGAACTATGAAAGCAAATCGGTCATCGTAAGCACCACCCTGCGGCGGGTGGACGTCTTCTCGCTCCTGATGGACGAGACGGACAGCACGGCCTACTGCAACTACGTGAAGGTCGCGGACGGCACGGTGGTGAACAGCTTCACGGTACAGCTCTCCGTCGGAGCGGGAGCCGACGAAAAAGAGGTGCTCTCGCGGGCCATATCGGACATCAGCGAAAAGCTCTCCGGCCGGCTCGCCCGCGAAGTCATCGTCCCTCTGCTGCCGGAAGAGGGGCTCTTCGAGGAGGTAAAGTTCACGGTGCCCACCCGGGGCGACCGGCTCAAGCTGCTGGAGTTCTCGCAGCGAAGCGCACGCCTCTACCGCCTCGAAAAGCTGAAGAACCTTGAAATCAAGAACCCGGAAAAACATACCGACCGGCTGATGGAGTCCATGCGCAAGGCGCTGCACATGGAGGTACAGCCGCGCCATATTGAGTGCTTCGACAACTCCAACCTTCAGGGCACCTATCCCGTAGCCTCGTGCGTGGTCTTCCGCGACGGCAAACCCTCGCGCAGGGAGTACCGCCACTTCAACGTCAAGACCGTCGTCGGCCCGGACGACTTCGCCTCCATGCGCGAGATAGTGGGCAGGCGCTACGGCCGCCTGCTCGCCGAGGGAGCCGAGCTGCCCGACCTGATTGTCGTGGACGGCGGCAAAGGACAGCTCAGTGCCGCTTACGGCGTCCTTTGCGAACTGGGACTGGAGAACCGCATCGCCATCATCGGTCTGGCCAAACGCATCGAAGAGGTCTTTTTCCCGAACGACCCGATGCCCTACTACCTCGACCGGACGGGCGAACCGCTGAAAGTCATCATGCACCTGCGCGACGAGGCGCACCGTTTCGGCATCACGTTCCACCGCAACAAACGCTCGGCAGGTTTCGTCCGTACCCAGCTCGAAGAGATAGAGGGGATAGGAACCAAGACAGCCGACCTGCTGCTGCGCCGGTTCCGCAGCGTGGCCCGGATACGCAGGGCTTCGGAAGAGGAGCTCGCCGATGCGGTCGGAACGGCGAAAGCCCGCAGGGTCTACGCCTATTTCCACGACGGCACCCCCGCTCCGGACAGGCCCGGCGAGGACGACGGAGCGGGAGAATCTCCGACGGCAAACGGCGCTTCCGATGCCTGAGACACAAATCGGAACGGCCCCCGCAATACGTAGGGCTTATCGCACCATAACAACTAATTATAACCGTTTTGGATTTATTAAAGGCAGATTGCCTATCTTTGCGAGACAGATAAACCGACAATTATGAGCGTAGAAAGAGTAAAATGCCTCATCATGGGCAGCGGCCCCGCAGGATATACGGCCGCAATATACACGGGACGCGCGAACCTCAGCCCCGTCCTCTACGAGGGAATGCTGTCCGGCGGACAGCTCACCACGACGACCGAAATCGAGAACTTTCCCGGATACCCGGAAGGCGTCATGGGTACGCAGCTCATGGAGGACCTCCGCAAACAGGCCGAACGCTTCGGCGTGGAAATACGCCGGGGCATCGTCACCGATGTCAATCTGGAGGCTTATCCCTTCATCCTGACCGTGGACGGCGACCGCACCGTCGAAGCCGAGTCGCTCATCGTAGCCACCGGCGCATCGGCCAAATACCTCGGACTGCCCTCCGAAAACAAATTCAAGGGAATGGGCGTGAGCGCATGCGCCACCTGCGACGGTTTCTTCTACCGCGGACAGGACGTAGCCGTGGTGGGCGGCGGCGACACGGCGGCCGAAGAGGCGAGCTACCTGGCCAACATCTGCAACAAGGTCTACATGATTGTGCGCCGCAACGAACTCCGGGCATGCCACGTCATGCAGAAACGGGTAAAGGAAAACCCGAAAATCGAAATCCTGTTCGAACACCAGACCAAGGAAGTGCTCGGCGACGACAACGGCGTGAACGGCGTCATCGTTGTGAACACGAAAGGGGAAGAACGACGCCTGGACATCACCGGATTCTTCCTCGCCATCGGTCACAAGCCCAATACCGACCTCTTCCGCGGCAAGCTCGACCTCAACCCCGAGGGCTATATCGTAACCCGCAGCAACACGAGCCACACGAGCGTGAACGGCGTATTCGCTGCGGGCGACGTGCGCGACCCGCGCTACCGTCAGGCAATCGTCGCCGCCGGAAGCGGCTGCATGGCGGCAATGGACTGCGAGAAGTACCTCATGCTGGGCGGCGATATCTGATGTACCGGCCGGGAGAGCACGGGATTCCGCTGCAATCGCCCGGAAACGGCTTTTCGGAAAGGGCTGTGTCAAATTGAACGAATGCAGTTCAAAAGGGCGCAGCCTTTTCGAATGTATGAGGAGCGACAGGAGGCAATATGCCGAAAATCCCGGTAGAAACATGACGGCAGGCACCGATGCCGATTAAAAACGCGGCAATTCACAGCGATTCAGACCGAGATTCGTGTCCGATATAGACCACGGGATAGCGCACCTATCCTCTTTGCTTCTGAAAATATCCCCTCCATAAATTTATAAGATGAACGACATCATCGACGCACGCTGCGGCTGGGCCGGGAGCGACGAACTGTACATCAAATACCACGACGAAGAGTGGGGACGGCCCGTTACCGACGACCGGACCCTGTTCGAATTTCTGGTACTCGAAAGCGCCCAGGCAGGGCTGTCCTGGATTACAATCCTCCGCAAACGCGAAGGTTACCGAACGGCTTTCCACCACTTCGACATACAGCGGGTGGCACGCATGACATCGGAGGACATCGACCGGCTGATGCAGTTCGGCGGCATCGTCAGAAACCGGCTGAAGATTGCCGCCGCAATCGCCAACGCCCGGCTGTTCATAGCCATTCAGCAAGAATTCGGCAGTTTCTACGACTACGTCCTCTCCTTCTTCCCCGACCGACAACCGGTCGTCCATCACTTCCGAAGACTGGAACAGGTACCCGCCACATCCGCCGAGGCGGACGCCCTGAGCGGTGACATGAAAAAGCGGGGTTTCAAGTTCTTCGGCCCGACCATTTGCTACGCCTTCCTACAGGCGACCGGTTTCGTGAACGACCACCTGGAGGGGTGCCGCTGCAAAGTGCCCGACCGTCCCCTCCCCGACCGGAGGGCAGAAGCCGACTCCCGGCGCACGGTCGGAGACGGCTCCGACGACAGCCGATGAACAGGCCCTACACGAAACCGCAGGTAATTTACAATCATATTCAGGAGACATGCTGACCATAGAGGAGATACTTACGATAGATTCCGGGGAGGCTTTCGAGCGGACAGCCCTGGAACTTTTCGCTTTCCAGGCGGAGCGGTGCGCCCCCTACCGCGACTACCTCGATGCGATAGGCATCGCGCCCGGCGAGGTGACCTGCAGCGCCGACATTCCGCACATGCCGATAGAACTCTTCAAGAGCCGGAAAGTCTATTGCGGCACGAAAGAGCCGGAGCTGGTCTTTACGAGCAGTACGACGGGCGGGGACACCCCTGCCCGGCACTATGTGGAGAACACGGAGAATTACCGGCAGACACTCCGCAAGGCGTTTTCGCTCTTTTACGGACGGCCGGAGAATTGGTCGTTCTATGCGCTGCTGCCCTGCTACCTCGAACGGGAGGGTTCGTCACTGGTATGGATGGCCGACGACCTGATAAGAAGCGGCGGGGGAGGCTTCTTCCTCGATGAATACGAACAACTGCTCGAATGTATGGCGGCGGACAGCCGTCCCAAAATCCTGTTGGGCGTGAGCTATGCACTGCTCGACCTGGCCGAGCAATACGCCCCCCGGTTGCGGGACACGGTCGTGATGGAAACGGGAGGGATGAAGGGACGCCGGACGGAACTGCCCAAAGAGGAGTTCCACCGGATTCTGTGCGACGCATTCGGCACCGACGTCATCCATTCCGAATACGGCATGGCCGAGCTCACGTCGCAGGCCTATTCCTCCGGGAACGGGATATTCCGAACCCCGCCCTGGATGCGCGTCATGATACGCGACTTCAACGACCCGTTCGAGACGCTGCCGGCCGGCCGACGCGGCGGCATCAACATCACCGACCTGGCCAACCTCCACTCCTGCGCATTCATCGAGACACAGGATGCGGGAATCGCCTATCCAGACGGTTCGTTCTCCGTACTCGGCCGCATGGACCGGACACAGACGCGCGGATGCAACTTGCTGGTCGATTAGAAGGCAGGGAAAGGCGGCAGGCCGTTTTCGCAGCGATGCGACGCGCAGCTAATGAAAAATCATTAATTTTGGCCGGGCGGACGACGGCAGCCGCGACCGGATTATTGCCAAAAAGATGGGAAAACGCAAAAGGGAACAGCGACGCAGGGATTACGACATCCGGCAGGCACAGCACGAACAAGTTATCGAACGGATACCGCTGGAGCGCGGATGCAAACTTATCATGGTATATGTGGAGGGGTACGAAGACGTGGCCTTCTGGCGCAGCGTCTTCGACGACTACGAATCGGACGAATTCATGTTCGAAATTTCCGTACCGCTGCGCAACGACCTTGCCAAAGGGAAAAAGGTGGTGCTCCATCTGGCCGAAGACCCGGAGGTCAGGGATACCCTCTTCTGCATCGACAGCGACTTCGACTATCTTTTCGCCGACCAGACGCCCGTATCACGGGAGATAAACCGTACCCCGCACATCTTCCATACCTACGCATACGCCACGGAGAATTACCTGTGCTACGCCCCATCGCTGCACAACATCTGCGTGAAGGCCACCAAAAACGATACGAACATCTTCGATTTCGAAAAGTTCTTCGCCGACTATTCGCGCACGATATACCCGCTTTTCCTGTGGTACGCCTACTCGGCGCAGATAGCCACACCGAACATCTTCCCCCTGATAGAGTTCAAGAGCAGCGTCAAACTGAACTACCTCGAAGTGGAAGGGAACGGGGCGGAGACGCTCGCATGGCTGGAACGACAGGTACAGCGCAGGCTGCGGAGCCTCCGCGGACAGCATCCCGACATCGAACGGCAGTTCCCCGCCTTCATCGAGATGCTCGGCAAACGGGGCGTCACGCCGGAGAATACCTACCTCTTCATGCAGGGACACACCCTCATGGACAACGTCGTCATGCCTGTCCTGGAGGCCGTATGCGACAAACTGCGCTACATGTCCATCTCCCGCATCAACGGGTCCGACCGCAGGGGGGTATCGCTCGTGAACGAGCAGAGCAACTACAACAACGCCCTTCAGGACGTGCGCAGTGCGCTATCCTTCAACGAGAACTACAAGGAGTGTTTCCTGTACAAAAAACTGAAGCACGATATAGAGAGATACCTCGACGCCCTGCGCCGGGCCCAGCCGGACTACAACTGCCGGAAAGGCTGACGCAGACTGCGAAGAAACCCCGGCCGTCACTTACTGTATTTCGACGCCCATTCGAGTATCTCTTCGCTGCGGACATGAACGCCGTATTTGCGTGCCTTTATCAGAATACGGTGTGCCAGAAGCGCTTTCTTCTCCTCCGGCGCATAGCGGAAATAGGCCTCGGCCGCACGTACATGGGGTGCATCGGGCATCGGAAATTCGCGCGTTTCGGGAATCCCGAAATCCGTGGAGCGCATTTTCCGCCGGTCGCTCGCCAGCAACCTGTCGGACGTATGTTTATCATATGCCATAATCTCGTAATTTTATTTCATTCTACATGTGCCCCGCCGCAAGCGCGGGGAAGAAAGACAAGGGGCGCCCGGCCTGACGGAACATCTCCGCAAACCCTTCAGGCGCCCCGCATCGATTGCGAATCCTCCGTCACAGGCGGCCCCTTTCGGGAACCCGCCATACAAACGGTATCCTATTTTCTACCCAGTTTATCATCGATTCCGTGACGGGTGCGGTCGTAAGCCTCGTCCACCTTATTGCCAATCCGGTGCCCCTGCTCCTGCATACGGTCCTTTATCTGATGAATACCTTCGTCGGCACGGTTCTTCCACTGCTGACCTTTCTCCTGCATGCGGTTCTCCACATGCTGAACCTTCTCTCCTGCGACATGCCCTGCGTGGCGTGTCTTGTCGGCCAGCTCGTCGGCCGTCTTCTCGACCTTGTTCTGAAGGTCGTTCTTCATCTTGTTTTCCATAATCAAGCATTTTTTAAGTTATACAAAAATTCCGTCGCCGCACACAAGGGACGGATTGCACGAATGCGAAGGGTTCACTCCCGTTTCCTGCGAGTGAAAAGCCCTACTATCAACAGCAGGACTATCGCTCCGAAAACGGAGGTGAGCAGGCTGCCCAGCATGTTCGTGCTGGCGATGCCCATCAGTCTGAAAAGCCATCCGCCCAATACCCCGCCTACCATACCGATGACGAGATTGAGCAACATGCCCGAACCGCTGCCCTTCACAATCAGGCTGGCGACGTAACCCGCCGCAAGCCCGATAAGGATGTACCATAACCAATACATGGCAAAAAGTTTTAGTGATTCAAAATAATATATCCGTTGGGGGGCCCTGCCGCAATCGTGTGCGGTGCCACGGTTAAGACAAACGCAATAGTTGTGCCAAGACCGGAAGCGCACCGGACGGTGCATTCCATGCAAACGATACGCAAGCCGCCGCGGTCGGACAATATCCGCAAGCGGAACGGTCGGTCGGAGAGGAAACCGGCCCCACATTCCCTAAGGGCCGAACGTCAGCAGTATCGTTCCGCTCCGGAAACGGACTTCGCGAGCGCATGCCTTTCCCGCACACGAGCCCCCGTCGCACCGAATACCCGTCTATATCCGACTCAACCGCACCTGCGCCCGCAACTGTGCCATTGTCCGACAACCGTTGCCGTTTTTTACCGAATATTTTCCTATATTTGTTTCAACCGAATCGCACCTGCGACCACGGACCGGGCTGCCGCCCGACGACCGCTTTCGGTTTTCATCGAATATATTTCGTATATTTGTTTATCGAGCCACGGAAAGACGGTCTCCGTTCCAAACCGGAAACGCACGCGATATCCGTTTCAAAGGCCCGAACCGACCTATGAACGCCGTAAAAAAAGCATACAGGATAAACGTGGCGCTGAGCCTGTCCAACGTGAATGCGGACTTCCTGCAACTCATCCTCTGCATGATGGTGAGCCATTACATCATCGCCAACCCCCTGTACGGAGCCGCCCTGTTCCTTTTCGCCAACATCTGGACGCTCTACTTCGAGGGCAACCTGCGCCGGCTCTCGTCGGGGCCGGCGCCTCGGAAAACCAACCTCGTCATGTGGATACTGCTGTCGGCATCGGTATTCGCCGGGCTCGCGCTGGTCTTTCTCTACCCCATCGTCATGCGGGCTCCGGGCACGAATTTCGTCTCGTTCTTCGTTCTCCTCATCGCGGCCCGCAGCGTACTGACATGGAAGGTGAACGACGCGCTGAGCAAACCGGGGCTGGCCCGCAGGATATACAAAGGCCTTTTCCAGATACTCTTCTTCGTGCCGTGCCTCGCTTTCGCATGGATAATCGACGACGAACCGGTCATGTGGATGACGCTCGTAGGGTATGCCCTGACCGGATTCCTGCTCTCCTACCAGAGCAGCACCATGGCGTCGCTCTCCAAATACATAGCGAATACCCGCCGCGACAAGCTGCACGACATATTCTCCTACCGCGTATTTTCCAACATGTCCCTCTACGCCCAGATAGCCCTGAGCCTGGGGGTACTCATGTATATCTGTTACGTCAGCTTCAGCACGCCGGCATTCTCGTCCGACACCTACGTCTACATGGGCGTGTGGATAGTCGCCGTACTGCTCTTTTCGGAACTGTTCACCAAACTCGTCAACAGACGGGGATGGATACTGAGTCTCAACATCTTCATCGTGGGAGCGGCCATGTGGATAACCGGCTCCCTGATGATGTTCGACTTCAAGGGGTTATGGGGCTCGACCTTCTGGGCGGGCCTGTGGGGTTTCGGCCTGGCGTGTATCACCTCGGTACTGAACCGCTACAACGGAGACTTCAAGATGGTCGCCCGCATAGCCGGCCGCAAGGTAAGCGACCGCGACCTGCACTTCCGGTCGATGATAACGCAAATCATCTCGGTCATCTTCTCCAATGCCATCATGCTCTGCGTGGTCACGGTCTGGGTCTTCGTCATTCCCGCTTCGCACACGCCGGAGCTGCCGTGGGTATTCCGCAGCACCATGGTACAACTACCCGTCCTGTTCATGCTGGTCAGCGTATTTTTCGCGCTCAGGCAGCCGCTGGACGAACGCAGCCGGCAAAAACTGCTGAACTATACACAGGGAACCAACAACAACACCCCTACGAAACAGAACCTCCGCAGCAACCTCGTGGAGAAGAAAAGGGTGAAATTCGGCGTGAAGATACTGGCCTTCTTCGTGAGGCCCTTCCTCCACCTCAAAGTCTCCGGCAAGGAGTACATGGAGATGGAACACTTCCCTTCGGTCTTCGTCTGCAACCACGGCATCATCTACGGCCCCATAGCCGCGGTGATATACCTTCCCACCTATTTCCGGCCATGGATAGACCGCAAGATGGTGGACAGAGAGATGGCGGCCAAAGAGATGTACGGACGTTTCATCTACCGCATCCCGCTGCTCCCGCCGAAGGCGAAGATGCGCATCGCCCGCCTGCTGGCCGGGCCGGTCACATGGGCGCTGAACTCGTTCAATCCGATACCCGTCGAAAAGAACAACCTGCGGAACGTGATGACCACCTTCGACGATACGGTAAAGGTACTCTCCGAGGGCGACAACGTGCTGATATTCCCGGAGAGACCGCGGAAAGTGAAACGGGGCGACAAGATGACCGTCGAACACCTCACCGACTCGGTAGGGCGGCTCTTTACGGGATTTGCCAACATCGGACGCCTCTACTACGAGACCACGGGAAAATGCCTGCGGTTCTACCCCATTTACGCGAGCAAGAGAAACCATACGTTCCGTATCGGGCAGCCGGTGGTCTTCAGTCCCGACAACGACCCGCACGACGAGAAGCAGCGCATCGCCGACCTGCTGCACGACAAGATGCTGGAACTGGCGGAGTGAGGCGCACCCTCCGCGGGCCGAAGCATCCGTCCGGAAACACCGACCGTCCCCATACGGGGCGGCACAAAGGATAACGACCATGAAAAGGATAGCGACAGCACTGGCCGCCCTGTTGCTGGCGGCAGGCATCTCGTGGGGACAGGACCCCGACCTGACCGGATTTCTCGAACAGCTCGAAAACGTCAACGGACGCATGGCGACAGCCATGAATAACGACGATAAGGAGGAGATGGAGAATCTCTATACGGAAATCGTCGTCATGTACGAACAGCAGCCGGGCAGCGTAAAAAAGACGGCCGCACCGATAATGGGCGGCGTATGGTACAACCTGGCCTGTCTCCGGTCGCTGCGGGGCGATACGGACGGTGCAGTGGACGCCTTCAAACAAGCATTGGGGTACGGCTGGAACGACTACGCCTATACCATGAACGACCCCGACCTGAAGACGGCCCGCGAAGACCCACGGTTCATGGCCCTCGCCGAAAGCATCCGGTAAGGCACTGCTCCGAAGAGGGCGGACACCCGCGGGGAGAGCGGACGAACGACGGACAAAATAGGGCCCGCTGCACGGTTTAAATGGCACCGCATGGTGATTATCTCAGGAATTATTGCTATTTTTGCGGGCAACAAAATCCCGATACCATGTCATTTATCGATGAAAGAGTACTTACAGAGGGACTGACGTTCGACGATGTCCTTCTGGTGCCTGCCTATTCGGAGGTGTTGCCGCGGGAGGTCGACATAACCACCCGTTTTTCACGAAACATTCGTCTTAACATTCCCATCGTATCCGCCGCAATGGATACGGTCACCGAAGCCCCGCTGGCCATCGCGCTCGCACGGGAGGGAGGTATCGGAGTGATACACAAAAACATGTCTGTCGAGCAGCAGGCAGCGCAGGTGCGGAAGGTGAAACGTGCCGAAAACGGCATGATTTACGACCCGGTCACCATTTTCAAGGAGAATACCGTAGGCGACGCGCTGCGCCTCATGAAGGAGCACCGCATAGGCGGCATCCCCGTCATTGCGGCCGACCGGACGCTGATAGGCATCGTCACCAACCGCGACCTCCGTTTCCAGAAAGACACTTCGCGGAAGATAGAGGAGGTCATGACGAAGGAGGGGCTCATCACCACCCACAACTCCGACCTCAAGAACGCCGCCGAAATCCTGCTCAGGCACAAGATAGAGAAACTGCCGGTGGTAGACCATGCCGGAAAACTCATTGGACTCATCACCTACCGCGACATCACCAAGATGAAGGACAACCCCAATGCCTGCAAGGACGACAAGGGGCGCCTGCGGGTAGCCGCCGGGGTGGGTGTCACCGCCGACGTACTCGACAGGGTAGCGGCGCTTTACGCCGAGGATGTGGACGCCGTGGTACTCGATACCGCTCACGGCCACAGCGTAAACGTCGCCAGGACACTGCGATCCATCAAGGCCGCATACCCCTCGCTGGACGTCGTGGCGGGCAACATCGCCACAGGGGCTGCAGCGCGTGCGCTCGCCGATGCGGGAGCCGACGGCGTGAAAGTCGGCATCGGGCCCGGTTCGATATGCACTACCCGCGTAGTGGCCGGCGGAGGCGTACCGCAGCTCACCGCCATATACGGCGTCGCGAAGGAGCTCGCCGGGAGCGGCATACCGGTGATAGCAGACGGCGGACTGCGCTACTCGGGCGATATCGTGAAGGCACTCGCGGCAGGCGGCGACTGCGTGATGGTCGGCTCCATGCTGGCCGGCGTGGAGGAGTCTCCGGGCGAAACCATCATCTACAACGGCAGGAAATTCAAGTCCTACCGCGGCATGGGTTCGGTAGAGGCCATGAACAAGGGCTCGAAAGACCGCTATTTCCAGGGCGAAGAGACCGATACGAGCAAATTCGTACCGGAAGGCATCGAAGCACGCGTACCCTACAAAGGGTATCTCAGTGAAACGGTCTACCAGCTCATCGGTGGTCTGAAGTCGGGTATGGGGTACTGCGGCGCAAAGGACATCGCCGCCCTGAAACACGCCGACTTCGTGAAAATAACGTCGGCAGGCGTGATAGAGAACCACCCGCACGACGTGACGATAACCCGCGAAGCACCCAACTACTCCCGCGGAGAGTAACAGCCGGTTATCCCGGCCGCAAAGGAGTGATATATCGGATGAGGATTTGTACAGGGAGGATTCCCGCGAGGCAAATCCTCATCGGATTCAAGGAAGAAGCGGCCGCAAATGGCCTCCCACACCAACGAGCAAGGACGGCACAACGGCCTTTGCCAATAACAGAGAGGAGAGCGGACGAATTACGGTTCCCGCCAAAGAGAGGACGACAACGGACGCTCCCCATTCCTACGAAGAGCTAAACGACAGTATGAATACCATGCAGGAAAAGATTCTGATACTCGACTTCGGTTCGCAGTACACGCAGCTCATCGCGCGTCG
>UMLP01033389.1_pt1 | contig 12938 bp, 15 predicted proteins | sample 1966581 | NCBI WGS metagenome assembly UMLP01 (sample SAMEA4836205, study PRJEB28245) | human gut metagenome | biome: gut microbiome; material: fecal sample | place: Denmark | collected 2008
ACACCATCATACACTAAATCAGTAAGTTGGCAGCATCACCCAGCTTCTGAATTTCAATATCACCCCAGTTAACTTCAGCATTTTGTACAGTACAGGCAGGAATAATCAGTTTTCCTTTAAAGGTCAGATTATCAGCTGCATGTACATGCTGAGACATTAACACTGCCCCCAGCATTACCGGAAGACACAAACCTCTTATCTTTTTCATCTGAAATATCCTGTACAAAAATTTTGCTAACGATATGTCAATTCAAACGTGGCTGTTGCTTCATAATCACCGGGTACCACACTCTTCGTCCGCAGGGCTTCCGGCGTTGCCACAACATACGCGCCGAAAGGAAGCTCAAGACTGTTTCCGGTAACCTTTTCCCCCTGGCCTTTGTTATGGGAAGCGCCGGGTTTCAGCAGACTGCTGCCATCGGTGTCCAGCAGTGCAATGCCTAACCGGCCGGCATTCACTCCGGTTACCTTCAGATGGCCCGGGAGGGCCGCCTCTTCCGTTCCCTTAAAGGTCAGGGTCACAATTTTGCCAACTGCTGTTGCATGACAGTTTTCCAGCCTGATGACAAACGACTCTGTCGGCGAACGTCCGGGCGGATACCAGAAATCCCTGGACGCCCGGGTTTTGAAGACGACATGTTTATTCAGACTGTCACCGGACACATGGCAGGGTCTGTCAAGCAGATTACCCCTGAATGCCACATCTGAGGCTATTGCCTGTCCGGCAGACAGTGCGGCAAACAGTAAAAGAGCGCCTGTGCTTTTTATCATCACATTCCCTTACTCATATTTTATGCTCAGACGCAGCATGGCCGGATTGCTCCTGGCATCAGAATACTCACCCTCCTGTGTCGCCCTTTTCCTCCAGGCGGCCAGCATCTCCTCCTGTCGCCGGTCAGGCCGACACAGTAAAAAGGTATCACCATCGTGTATAACAAGATGGTCACAGCCGGATAGCTTACGGTCAGGAAGTAAAGCACTTCCGGTTCCGGGACCGGTTACCAGTGAGCCGGAGACTGTCATCGCAACGCCCCGTTTTCCGGGCTGAAGTGCACCACCGTCCCCACATCCTGCCAGCCTCAGCATCAGAGATGCTCCGGCTGCTGCAGAGTGATTTTCCGGCCGGAGGCTTAACGGCACCTCATTACTCACCAGCGTGCAGGGTGAGGACAGCAGTGCACCACTGACTGCCAGGCTTCCGGTGCGTCCCCCCCGTTCATTTATCCGGTAATGATGCAACTCATCTGCAGTAAAGACGTCATCGTATATACCCCGCTCTTCAGCCCGCAGGAAAGTATGGATGAAACCACTCAGCGACAGTGCAATAAGATACAGTACTGCTGTTGTTTTATTCACAACCATAATATCCCACCCGCATTTAACCGTTATTGCGGTACATTATTTCTCTTTTTTCACAGAGCAACGGCTGCCATTACAGATAAACGACAGTACCGGGCGACCACCATAGTCGTTAATATAAGACAGATAAGGGGTATTATAATTTGCCGATTTTACTGTCTGCTCTGAACGGGGAGACAGCATCACGGTTTCAAACTCACCTTCCTCTGCCTGCTTTTCACTTCCTCCCAGACCAATAACAGTGACATAATAGGGGGTCGGGTTTTCAATACGATACCCACCGCTGACTTTGTTCAGAATTAACTGGTCCTGCCATACTTCATTTGGTCTGGTTTTAATTGCTGCCGGGCGATAAAAAAGCTTTATTTTGGTCTGTAAGGCTATCTGCAGTACATTGGCCTTTTCACTCCTCGGCGGTATTTCCCGGAGATTAAAATAAAACAGTGATTCCCTGTCCTGAGGAAGTTTACTGATATCCGGTGTGGTACTCAGCCTGACCATACTTTTCGCACCCGGCTCAAGGCGCTGAACCGGAGGGGTGGCAATAACCGGCCCTGTAATAATTTTTTCCTGATTTTCATTTTCTATCCATGCCTGAGCAAGATAGGGCTGTTGTTTGTTATCATTGGAGATATCAAGCGTCATTGACTTCTCACTCCCGTCAAACACCGCGCGGGTTCTGTCCAGCGAAACAGCAGCGTCTGCCCCGGATATAACAAACAGGGGGATGGCGGCCATCAGAATCTTTTTTCGAATCATACTTAATTTCCACATTCTGTAATTTCACCTGGTCCGGAAAATGGCATAACCGTATTCATCAGCCGTTAATATTCCGGACTTTCATTTATTTCTGAGGCGTACAGGGAAGCAATAACTGCTGGTCAGATATTGCTGTCTCCGGTACATTTACCTGACACTGTATTTTTCCATCCCAGTTTACCGACAGGGTTTCCCCCGGCGTCACGCCACTCAGCCAGGCAAGGCCTTCGTCAGCTCCCGGCCTTTTTCACTGGTTACACTGGCACCAAACGGGGGCTGAGAGCCATCAGCAAGACGCAGTATTGCAAACAGACGTTTCCCTTTAAGCACGCTGAATTTCCGGTAACCAATGGCACCTTCTGTCAGCGCCGATTCCACAACAGAACGGGTTGCTTCCACATCATCCGGTAAGCGCTTCAGGTCAACAGAGGTTGTATTCCGGTAATAACTGCTGATGTCAGTCACCACGCCCGTTCCCCAGCGATTTGTCACCACCTGCCCGCCATCAACCGGTACACCTCCCACACCATCCGTGTCAACAAGAAGACGTGTTCCACCGGACATTCCCCCTGCATGTAACGCCGCACCTTTTCCGGTAATTGTTGCCCCACCGGAAGCACTGACGCCGAAAGACGTATATCCTTTCTGCAGGGATGCAATATTCGCGGACAAATTTGCCAGCGGACTACGATGACTGTAATAGGCATTAATCTGACGTTGCGATGTCAGTCCACCGCCACTGTTAAGGCCGGCGTTCAGGCTGTAGCTGTCCAGACCGTCATTGAACGTGTCAGTGTAGCCGGCCATATTCACATAACGGTCATTACTCATACTGCCACTGTAGCTCACAGTCCCCGTCCCCAGCGGCACGGATATACGCAGGTAAGCAGAATCGTTATCACGCCCCAGATATTTAGACCTTGAGGCTGACAATCCAACCGCCACGCCCTGCAGTCCGAAAACATTAAAGTAGCGGTTGACGCTCACCGTATAATAGTCCGTTTTCCGTATGTCCCAGTATGTCTGACGGCTGTACTGCAGGTTAAAAGAGGTGTTCCAGTCCGCCACGTTTTTATTCAGCGTAACGGTATACATCTCTTTTTCCCGACTGCTGTAATCATTACGGTAGCGGGCGTTCAGGTACTGCTCCATGGTCATATAGTTTCGCTCTGAGAAACGATACCCGGCGAACGTAATGTCGGCATCCGCATTATCAAACCGTTTGGAGTAGCTAAGACGCCAGGATTTTCCCTGAAACGTTCTCTCTCCCTCAATACGGGCTACTGACTGCGTGATATCAGCGGAAAGGGTCCCCGGCACACCCAGGTCCCAGCCGGCACCGGCTGCCAGTGCATTATAATCACCGGCAAGCACAGCCCCGCCATACAGCGACCACTGGTTACTGAGCCCCCAGGACGCCTCTCCGGTCGCAAATACAGGCCCTTCGGTCTCATGCCCGTATCCGCGGGAACGACCGGAGACAAGTTTATACCGGACCTGTCCCGGACGCGTCAGATAAGGAACCGAGGCCGTATCGACCTGAAAGGTTTTCTTCCGTCCGTTCTGTTCAATAACCTCAACATCAAGACGTCCGCGAACTGAACTGTCCAGGTCCTGAATACTGAATGGCCCTGCGGGGACCATCGAGTCGTACAGCACCCGTCCCTGCTGCGACACCACAACACGGGCATTAGTCTCCGCAATCCCGGTAATCTGCGGTGCATAGCCTCGCAGTCTGGGTGGCAGCATCCGGTCATCGCTTTCCAGGCTGGCTCCCGTATAACTCCATGACCGGAATATATCTGAGTTGATATTATTCTCGCCCAGCGTCAGGTTTGCCCGCCATCGTGGAATGGCACGGAACAGATAAAAGCGACTCCATGTGAAATTTCTGTTTGTCGTTTTTTCCCCGTTGTAGCGGCTCTGCTCCTGGCTTCCCTGATAGTCAGCCCGCAGGCGCCAGGGCCCCAGATTCCCCCCCACAGTCCCGTTATAACTGAACTGATGAGAGTCTCCTCCCTGATAATTACGGGAAACCGTCCCGTTGAGGTTATAATCCAGCATCAGTCCGGGAATGCCGTCGTCCCAGCGTGAAGGAGGCAGCCAGGTGGCATCAGAATACTCAAGCCAGGCCTGCGGCATATTGATGCGTAATACGCCCGCTCCGGTATCAGGACGAATATCCACTCCCGGCAACCCATGAAAATCCGCACACTGACCATCATGCCAGTAAACAACTTTATCCAGAGATTCTGCTGTTAACCCCATCAGTCTGACCATATCTGATGTCAGACAGGCCTGTGGCAATTTTTTTCTGCCTTATCTCCTGACGACTGAGGTTCAACAAATGAAATCTGTAACGATGCGGGAGAAATACTTTGCCCGTTAACAATCACATCCAGAAGATATTGCCCCGGCAGAACATAACCGGCTTCTGAAAAACGGGTGAAGTCAATATTTTTCTTGTCCGCTGCGTCAAGTACATCTGTATTAAACTCAACGGCACTGGCTGCGTTACAAAACAGAGACAACAATATCACACAGGTAATATTGTTGACTGCAAAAGGTATTCTGTCTTTCATTCCACGCATCACCAGATTCACAAAAAAGATAAATAACCGGACATCTCACCGGAGTGACTCACTCATAATCGACCCGGAATCCCAGCACGGCAAAATAATTTCCGGCTTCAAGTTTTTTTCCGTTTCGCACAATTCTGAGGGTGTAACCCAGCGCTTCTTCATTACCCGTCAATGGTATTGCAGGCATTACTTTCCCTGCCCGGGCAATATTTCCCCTGGCATCAGCTATCTGCAGATTAATGCCTTTTGCCTGACCGGATAAATTAAACTTATCCGGCGTTTCACCCCGGACACCATCGAAAGTCACCCTTATCCGGGAATCAGAGAAAAGGTTCCCACCCTGACTGTTAAATTCACAGTTCCTGAGCCGTAGGCTGAATTTTCTTTCAGGTCCGGAAAAACCATTCTGTAAATCCCGTACCGGGGTTTCCCCCATATCGATAATCTGCCAGGCGTCTTCCATCGCCAGAGTACAGGCAGGTCTGACAACCTCACCATGAAAAGCAGCCCTGCCGTCCCACCATACGTGTTCTTCTCCCCAGTATTCAGGAAGGGACATGCCGGGCGGAGGAAATGGCTCTGAAGATACAGCATGAAGTAATGTACTCCAGAAATACATCACAAACAGAACACAAAAATTCTTCATACCTTAAATGTCGTTGTCAGACACAGGGTGGGTCTTGCCTCACCCTGTAAAAATCAGATGAATTACTGGTAACTTAAATTAAAGGTTGCGACTGCAGAAAAAGCACCCTCAGTGACTTGGGCGTTATTGGCTGACGACTTCTTAACAATCGCAGTATAATGCAGCACATTATCACCATCTTTCAGGGTATTAGCATCACCTTCTGTGCCATCGAAAGAAACGTTTTTACCTGCAGCCTGAACTACAATAGCCGTACCTGTACCGCCGGTGGTGTCTAACTCATCACTATGGGCAGCAACTATTGGGCCAGTAAAAGCTAACTTCACCGTCCCTGCTTTTGCAGTACCACCTACAGCACTTGGTTTTTTGAATGCAGTAATATCACAATTAACTAACTCAATATCCAGATCCATTGGCTTGGATACACCTCCTGCTTCAAGGTAGCTTTTTGAGAGCTGCCCAAAATCAATAGACTGATCAGCTGATTTCTGAGAAATGCTGCATGGAGCAGCAACAACAGTTCCGTTAAAAGTTACTTTACCCTGCCCCTGAGGAATAGTTGGAGCAGCATGTGCACCAAAAGACACCACTGCCATAGCTACCGCACCGGCAATAACCGACTTAATCATAAATAACAACCTCTTTTTCATTACTGAACACACCAGAGATATCTGGCAATTTAAAATGACCCGATTACCTTTAATAACCAGATCAATACAAATAATATTCTCGTATTTTCAGGGCAGGTTATTTATCGACAGAATACTGATATAACCTGTCTGCTTTCTGATAAGGGCTTCTTTTTTTATCTTCCAGAAACTCCGGAATGCCATAATTTAGTCAAATGCCGACGACTCATCTGTATAATAAGGTGCAAGCCTTGCTGCAAGAGCATTCAGCCGTATAAGTCTCCCCAGTGTTGTACTGAAATACCCATTATTCATCTGGTATTTCTCGCAGACCTCCTTACGGGAGTGCCCACCTACCAGATAGTCCTTCATAGCCAGAATGACCCTGTCACTGTGAATAGAAGAAATACCTATCAGTAAAAAAAATGCATTTCAGACATAGAGCCGGGCAACAGCACGCTCTCGCGTATATTCAGCAAAAACGCATTTCCTGACCGACTGATGACTTCATGATGCGCCATGTTTCCCCCTTCTGTCGGGCCCCTGGATATATGCTTCCGGCCCGGAAATACTCTTCACGCAATAAGTTAAATTTAGTTTTTTATGTTGTAAATATTGATTTAAACGATCTTTTAACCCACAAAACAAAATTAAACTAGAATAAAACACTAACAACAAGAATACACTCAGATAAAAACATCATGGTGAATTGAATTTACAGCATAAAAGATCGTCTAAATGCATTTTTACGGACTTTCTTTTCACAGAAAAATAACACACAAAATGTGATACACATCAAATAAAGCCAACAAAAAGCAAATTCACTAAATTGCACAAATAAAGCAAACACAGAGAATAAAAATACCTTTCCGTTGATAACAGAGAGCATGATTTTTATTATTCGAAGAAACTTTGTTACAGTGAGATGAGTGAATATATGAAGAATGAAATACTGGAATTTCTGAACAGGCATAATGGAGGGAAAACCGCAGAAATTGCGGAGGCGCTGGCGGTAACGGATTATCAGGCACGCTATTACCTGTTATTACTGGAAAAAGAAGGTGTGGTTCAGCGCTCTCCATTAAGGCGAGGCATGGCAACATACTGGCTTCTGAAAGGAGAGAAGCAGGCGGGGCAGAGCTGTTCTTCCACAACTTAATAACTCAATCTGTGGGCATGCTTCACTGAAACAGATAAAAGTTACATCAGAGTGCAGATTCAATTTTGCAGCATTCATCACAAAATAGAAATTTAGTATTTTATGTCAGAATACTTCACATGATAATAAAAACCTGTCTGGATTTACTGCATGGCCAGACATTACAAAATACAAACGCCATAAACTTCATTCAGCCTTCTTGCTGTTCGGTAACGGAGGCTGCTTTTTCGTTACACCTTTCCCCGGCAGCATCAGTAGCAGTAATTTATAGATTCTACGAACTGAGACTGTCTGTCCGGGGAGAACGTACACAGCCCGACACAATGTACCAGTCAATAATATCCGGTTTCTGATTCCCTGCCTGACAGACCACTCTCTGGCAACTTTGTATTCAGTTCATCTACTACTGGAGACAGATTTATAAAATCCAACTCCACGATCTTTGACCGTCCGCATCCCCTACTCTCTGTGCTGCGGTCATCGGTTAATTCCAGCGTCCGTCCGTTACGATCAGATATTACTGAACCGCCCCGGGTTTCCTGGAGAGTGTTTTATCTGTGAACTCAGGCTGCCAGATCATCGTTTCCGATGGAAGCATAATAAGCTTTTTCTGCTTCTGCCGGAGGAGTATGGCCCAGCCTTTCCAGCAATCGTCGATTGTTATACCAGTCCACCCACGTGAGTGTGGCCAGTTCCACTTCTGCACGGTTTTTCCAGCTCTTACGGTGTATTACCTCCGCTTTGTAAAGACCATTGATGCTCTCCGCCATCGCGTTGTCATACGAGTCGCCTGTACTCCCTGTTGATGCCAGCAGTTTTGCTTCTTTTAATCGCTCCATATAGGCCAGTGACACATACTGAGAGCCTTTATCGCTGTGATGGATGGTGCCGGACGGACGGCGGGCCCACAACGCCTGCTCCAGCGCATCCAGCACGAATGTCGTTTCCATAGACGATGAGACCCACCACCCCACGATGTATCCGGCAAACACATCAATGATGAACGCCACATAGACGAAGCCCTGCCATGTGCTGACGTAAGTAAAATCAGCCACCCACAGCTGGTCAGGACGTTCTGCCACGAACTGACGGTTTACGCGGTCACCTGCAGCAACGGTTTTCCGGCTGACGGTAGTGCGGACCTTTTTACCCCGGAGAACACCGGCAAGTCCCATAACCGCCATGAGGCGCGCCACTGTACATCTGGCTACCCTGATTCCTTCCCGTAACAACTGACGCCAGACTTTACGCACACCGTATACCTGATGATTCCCATCGTATACGCGCAGTATCTCTTTCTTCAGCCAGTCATCGCGCTGCGCACGGGCACTGCGTTTATCAGGATGATGCCGCTGCTGCTGACAATGGTAATACGTTGACGGGGCAATATGCTGTTCACTGCATACCGGTCCGACCCCGTACTGCTCACGCAGCTTATCCAGCAGTGGCATTATTTTTTCCAGAGGCGGTCGAACTCCGCCTTCGCAAAATAAGCGGAAGCCTGGCGAAGGATATCGTTACTGCGGCGCAGTTCACGATTTTCACGTTCCAGCTCTTTCAGACGCTGACGTTCAGCGGTGGTGAGCCCACCATCACCGCCCCCGGTATCCCGCTCATGCTGGCGAACCCAGGCACGCAGAGTCTCTGGCGTACAGCCAATCTTTGGAGCAATGGAACAAATTGCCGCCCATTGTGAGTCATATTCGTCCTGACTTTCCAGAACCATACGAACTGCCCGTTGACGGACTTCGGGGGAAAAACGTGTATTTTTAGTCATCCTGTTTACCTCTTTCTCAGGGAATTTAGTCTCCAGGATTCCCGGGGCGGTTCACAGTAATCATGCCGGGTCTGGCTGGCTAACACCCCATTATAAGGGGTACGAATAAAGTAACGGGGCTTCACGCAGGGATGGACAGATTGCTCTGATATACAGCCGACGACGTCCCGCTGCAACATCATCACGCAGATGCTTCATTTTCAGATTTGGGACCTCCTTTTGATTTCTCGTTTAACTTTTGCTGTTACCAGACTTTAATCTATTTTAACAATTCAAGAATTTTTTATAAAATGCTCAAAGATGAAAGCGTTACTGAACCAACCAGCTTGGCTGATGTTTTCTATAGATAAAAAGATCATCAGCAAAAACTGATAGCCTGAATCACCTTTACTACCAATCATGTATGAAGAAAACACGCACAAACAATTGACAATGATTATCATTTGCATTAAAGGGATTATGTAGTATTTTTATTTCATGAGGAACTATACCCGCCAGCAATCTGAGTAGCGAAAGCTGTTCATCCCCAATATTTTTGCTGGCGGGTTCTTTTTTCTACTGCCCTTCTCCTCAGAGGGAGCATTCCATTCTTTTTCTCATTAATGGCGAGGGGGCGGGACAAAAAGCCGGTTCTTTATCCCTAAATAACAGCATGATTTCAGTCCATGCAAAATCTGATTTACCAGCTCACATAATAACCTGATGATACATGGGTTTTCCCTGATCATGGTGGGAAGGCTCAGAACGCCATATTCAGTTTCCCGTAGTGGAACATCACGCCCAGCTTAAAGCGCTCCCGATTTCGGTATCCCCTGGCTTTTATCCTCAGTAGCCTGATCTTACTGTTAAGCGCCTCCGCGTTTCCGTTTGAGACACGGTGTCGCATGGCATTCAGGATCCCGTAAAGCCTTTTTCCTATCGTTTTCGCGGCGTTTTTCATCATAGGAACGTCACTGTTGGCCGCCAGAGCCAGCCATCTCTCCCAGTCATTACGTCTTTCCTCACTCCATGGCCTGTTCCAGATATCCTTTGCCAGCTCTTTCAGCGCCCAGCACTGGCTTGTCAGCTTCATCTGTGCACGCAGCCATATCAGCTTTTCCTGCCTGGATTTGGTCATCCATTTATCGCTGTACTGCCACAGGAAGCGGGTCCCCTTTGCCTGACGCCAACTTTCAACAGGGAGGTGCGGATGTTCATTCTGACGGGTTTTATCAACCACTTCGCCAAGTTGCTTTGCTACATGGAAGCGGTCGAAGGCGATTTTCTCAACCGCACAGGGTAAGTGGATACGCGCTGCTCTTATATAGCCTGCATTCATGTCCATTGAGAGCGTTTTGATAGCCAGCAACTGCCCGTCAGTAAGCGTGCGAAGATAGCCGGCGAGGCTCTCTGTGCCACGATCGTCCGTTAAGGCCAGCGCACGACCATCGCGATCGGAGATCACCGTTATATAACGATGTCCTTTTTTAAAGGCGACCTCATCCACATTGTCAGCACCAGTGATATAAGACGGATAGCAAAGCGCACGCGCTGTTTGTCACCGTGAAAAACGACGGTGCGACGGCAAAAGCCAATAACAACGAGAGCGTCGTGCGCATTCCTCTGCACTGACAGTTGATTCTTAGAACGTAGAGGCCTGGATTGCTGCCAGGCTTTTATTGCACTACCAGCTACGGCTAAAAGATAAGCGTCCCGGGAAGTACATAGCGCTTACAAAATATCCGACATGAAGCATACTGGAAACGAGGCGTATTGTTATTGTTGTTCATATTGGCTTCCGTGGCGGAAATATCAGGGGGTAGCTACATATCCCCCATGCAGCCAAGGCAACGATGTTAACTCTCGTCACCTGTTCCTTTCGACAGAGCCAACCTCGCAGAGGGCCAGATCTTACAACTTCACCTCAGTGATACAAAACACAAAAATACAAAACAATTTGATACAAATCATCCCTCTTATTTTAAATAAATCCATCTTGCAAGCCTACCAATCAGAAGGTAGCATGTGTAGTATCGCAAACATAAAGAGAAATTGCTCATGAATTATGTTATCTGCACTACCATTGTCGCCCTTGGTCTCATTCTGACAGGCTACGCAACTGCTGCAGATGAAATTAATCGTCAGGACGTTGTTGGTTTGATGCCGTCAGACTATATTTCTGTTGGTAATCTATATACACCAGAAGAGGTGGCAACTGCGCTTAAAGACAAAGCGGAGCAGGCAGGAGGTTCTCATTTCCGAATCACTTCATTGGGAGGAAAAAATAAACTTGATGGAACTGCCATTATCTATCGCTAAAATATGTATAATAGTCCCTTTAATACATAACAGGTAAAGCCGTGTCTACTTATGAGAATATACTTCGCATAACGGATACTCTGATCCAGCAACGCGGATTTTTGGGGTTCAGTTACGCAGATCTGGAAAAAGAAATTGGTATCAGAAAAGCCAGTATTCATCACCATTTCCCGAGGAAAACTGATCTTGGTATAGCCTACTGCCAATACAAAACAGAAGTATTTGATAGACTTAATATAACTCTCCATAATGTTTCTTCAGGTGTACAACGTCTCAGGACATATCTTGATGCATTTGCTGGTTGTGCTGAAAGAGGGGAAATGTGCGGTATTTATGCCATGCTATCCGACAGCCATCAGTTTTCTCCTGAATTACAGGAGGCTGTAAGTCAACTGGCACATCAGGAGATACAGATGATTAAAGATATTATCACCTCCGGGCAGAATAGTGGAGAGTTCAAAACAGTTCTTCTTCCGGATGAGCTCGCCGTTATAGTCTGTTCTACACTAAAGGGGGCACTGATGTTAAATCGACTTCCACCACATGATACCTATTCAGGAACCGTTAACGCTTTAATTAAAATGCTTGATACCCGTACTTAATCCTTTTTAGTGCATATAATTTTCCACCCGGAGAATGAAATGAAAAAATTTATTAATGTTTACATTAAATCAGATTATGACATAGTTATTCTTCGCCTGTCTGTTATTATAATATTTATGCTCTTCGGGACCTATAAATGGTTTGATTTTGAAGTGATGGCCCTCAAGCCCCTGATTTCTCCCACGTGGCTGAATATCCTGTACATTATGTTTGGTGTTCATGGGGGGAGCTATTTCCTCGGCATAGTAGAAACTATCACTTTTCTAGCACTGAGTATCGGCTTCTTCAGGCCTGCTGCTGGCATACTGGGAGATATTATCGTTATTGTTACAGGTTTAGTCACACTAAGTCTGTTACCACAACTGGGAAAAGTTGACAGTTTTGTCATCAAAGATGTGCTGCTGTTAGGTGCTGGTAGTGTCCTGCTGAAATATGATTTGAAAAATTATTTAAATATCAAAAACTGATTTTTCACTTCGGTGATGAACGTTTGCGTATTTTCATGGAAAGAGATTACCTAATCCCCCTCGTTCTCCTTCATGTTAATACGCAACGTTATGGAAAACAAAAATACCCTGAGTAAAAAGGTCCGTAGGCAGGCGAGTACTTTTATTTTCCGCTAGTTTTACTTTCCCATCGAAGGCCCCATACATCACTACGCCCACGAAACAACCGACGAAATAACGCAACTTTCTCATCCGTGGATAATACGGAAACGCACTGCACAGGACTCTGCGGTTTACGTCGCCATTCAATCCCATAAGCTTCAAGTGATGTCTTCCCTCAGTGCTGCTAATTCATCACTGTCAGATTTATGAACCATATTCGTTACCTGTATCCGAACCACTGAAGCACCACAGCAGAAATTCGGGTCCCCTACACTGATTACAGCGCCCCCTCTGCTGCCTATTAACTCAAGCACCTCCCAACAACTTACGGAAACTTAATTCTAATACAGCTGTAATTCAGTTGTGTCGTGGTCGGCCGCGGTTACTTTTTTCGGGAAGTCTGCTACGCATCAGAATAATACCGTGTTCTTTCTGATCCTGTTTAGCCAAGTAGCTAAGGGCGTAACGTAAACCGTTAGACTGGCCCCCTGAATCTCCAGACAACCAATATCACTTAA
>UMLP01017812.1_pt1 | contig 12553 bp, 8 predicted proteins | sample 1966581 | NCBI WGS metagenome assembly UMLP01 (sample SAMEA4836205, study PRJEB28245) | human gut metagenome | biome: gut microbiome; material: fecal sample | place: Denmark | collected 2008
CAAAGAAAATGTGACCGCCTGTCGGTTCTTCAAGTCTGTTAAGGCAACGGAGAAAAGTTGATTTACCCGAGCCTGACGGACCGAGAACAACAACTACATCGCCTTTAAAAATGTCAATATCAATACCTTTAAGAACCTGAATATCCTTACCAAATGATTTTTCAAGTCCTCTTACGGAGATTAATGCGTTATCTTTCACTCTTTTTCAATCTCCTTTCAAATCTTCTGAGGATGTACGAAAGCACAAGTACAATTACAAGGTAAATCAATGCAACCGTGATAAGCGGGAAGAATGCCTCGTAAGTTCTTGAACGAATCATATTACCAATATATGTGATATCTGCAAGTGCAACATAACCTGCAACCGAAGTTTCTTTGAGAAGTGTAATAATTTCATTGCCGAGTGCAGGAAGAACATTTTTAATTGCCTGCGGAAGAACGACCATTGTCATTGTCTGTCTGTTGTTAAAACCGAGTGAACGGCTTGCCTCAGTCTGACCGATGTCAACAGCCATAATACCCGAACGAACAATTTCTGCAACATAAGCGGCAGAGTTCATGCCAAATGCAATGATTGCGGCAAAGATACCATTTCTTACAGATGCAAGAATAATGTAATACATAATCATCAACTGAACTACAACAGGTGTGCCTCTGATAACAGTAATGTAGATGTTGCAAATCACATTAAAGAATTTCAGAACACAATCACCGAAGCTCCTGCATTTTCTCTTGTCAAGCTGAATATCGTGAGTAGCTCTTATAAGAGCAATGACAAAACCGATAATAACACCGATAATACCTGCAAACAATGTGATTTCAAGGGTTACAAGCAAACCGCTTAAAAGCTGCTGCCATCTGTTATCTGTGATGAATGTGTTTTTAAAGCTTTCACCGAGATTGCCGAACAAACTGCCCGATGCACTGTCGTTTACGATAATAACCTGAGTTGTGTTGGCATATGAAGTTGAAAAGTCGATATTTTTTCTTCTTTCCGGTGTGTCGGTCATACCCGCCATACCGAAATCGTCTTTGCCGGTCTGAACAGCAGTGATAACAGAATCAAATTCCATATCATCAATAACAAGTTTTTTACCGAGCTTGTCACAGATTGCTGTAGCCATCATCGGATCGAGACCGACAATTTCACCGCCCTCAACATATTCATACGGTGGAAAAGCAGCGTTCGTAGCCATATGAAGTTCACCGTCATACTTGATATCCTTAGGTGATTCATAGGGTACGGTATCGGTATTACCCTCTATGTAATAGCTTTTGATTTTGTCCAGAACGCCCTCGTCTTTAAGCTCTGCAAGAGCTTTGTCGATTTTTTCGGTGAGTTCATGATTTTCCTTTGAAATGCAGATTGCATACTGCTCTTCCGCAAAAGGTTCATCAAGAATTTTTAGTCCTGCATTTGCTTTTACAAATTCCTTTGCCGGCTCACTGTCAATTACAACACAGTCGATTTTATTCTGTGTAAGAGCTACGATAGCGTCGGCACCCTTGCTGTAACGCATAACCTTGGTGCCGTCAGCCTCATAGTCAGATACAAAAGTATCGCCTGTTGTACCATTCTGAACACCTACGGACGCTCCTTTGATATCATCGGCAGTCTTAATTTCCTTAACCGATGAATCACCGCATCCGGTGAACAGAAAAACAGTGGAGAACAGCATTGAAATCAGTACCAATAAAGTAACTGTCTTTTTCATTGTTTTCCTCTTTTTCTTTCTCTTAAAATATTTATTTGCAAATCTTTATCAGATTCTTGCAACGCCTGTCTCAACAGCGGCCTTCTTAACAGCCTCAGCAACAGTTTTACCGATTCTCTTGTCAAATGCTTCGGGAAGAATATAATCTGCATTAAGTTCTTCATCGCTCACGAGTGAAGCAATTGCAAAAGATGCGGCAACTTTCATTTCTTCGTTAATATCGCTTGCACGGCAGTCGAGAGCACCTCTGAAAATACCCGGAAAAGCGAGTACATTGTTAATCTGGTTAGGAAAGTCACTTCTGCCTGTACCGACAACAGCCGCACCTGCCTTTTTAGCAATGTCAGGCATAATCTCGGGAGTCGGATTAGCCATAGCAAAAAGAATAGGATCCTTAGCCATTGACTTAACCATTTCTTCGCTTACGCATCCTGCGGCAGAAATTCCGAGGAATACATCAGCACCTTTCATTGCATCTGCAAGCGAGCCCTCAAGGTGAGAAAGGTTAGTAATTTCAGCCATTTCCTGTTTAACAGCGTTAAGTCTCGGATCACCCTTGCAGATAATACCCTTACTGTCGCAAAGCGTAATGTCCTTTACACCCATATTAAGAAGGTGCTTTGCAATTGCAATACCTGCCGCACCTGCACCGTTCATAACAACCTTGATTTCGTCAAGCTTCTTGTGAACAAGCTTGAGTGAGTTGATAAGACCTGCGGCAACAATAACGGCAGTACCGTGCTGGTCATCGTGGAAAATCGGAATATCGCACTTCTCTTTGAGCTTCTTTTCAATTTCAAAGCATCTCGGAGCGGCAATATCCTCAAGATTGATTCCGCCGAATGAACCGCTGATAAGGTAAATTGCGTTTACAATTTCGTCAACATCCTTACTTCTTACGCAAATAGGAAATGCGTCAACATCGCCGAATTCCTTAAAAAGCGCACATTTGCCCTCCATAACAGGCATACCTGCCTCAGGACCTATGTCACCAAGACCGAGAACAGCTGTACCGTCGGTTACAACGGCAACAAGGTTGTTTCTTCTTGTGAGTTCAAAAGACTTGTCATAGTCCTTCTGAATTTCAAGACACGGTTCTGCAACACCCGGAGTATAGGCAAGAGAGAGGTCTTCAGCCGAGTTAATCGGAACTCTTGAAACAACTTCAATCTTACCGTTCCACTCATAGTGTTTTTTGAGTGATTCTTTTCTGATATCCATATCGGTAACTCCTTATAATTAATTCCCTCTCATTATACCCCTAAAAAGCCGTTATATCAAGTAAAAATCACAAAATTCATTTGACTTTTGTACAAAAAAGGTATAAAATAAATGTGCGAGTGTGTTGAACAGCTGCGAGCAGCTGCCGAAAGGTACTGTGCGAGGAAAGTCCGGGCTTCACAGAGCAATAATAACGGCTAACGGCCGCCGGAGGCGACTCCAGGGATAGTGCAACAGAAAATTACCGCCATTATATGGTAAGGATGGAAAGGTGAGGTAAGAGCTCACCGGAGGGCAGGAGACTGCTCTGCCGTGTAAACCCTATTTGAAGCAACACCGTGGTAGGACATTATACGCTTGCTCGGCGTGTCCTTAGGAGGTGGCATCGAGCAGATTCGGTAACGGTCTGCCAAGATAGATGGCTGTTCACGACAAAACCCGGCTTACAGACACAGTCGCATATTAGGGCACCTTTTATGGGTGCTTTAATATTATTGTCGAATTTAAGCAATTTGTACAAATGTTATGCACATTTGCAATTAATTTAAAAAATGCATTGCATTTATACTGCTCTTTATTGTACTTTGCTTTATGCTGAAATCTATTGAAATTGATTTAAGAAATTGATTTAATTTGATTTGTTTCAGTCGACTGATTCGACACATTGTAGAGTTTTGAAATTAATTTGAAAGGTGTGTAAAAATTTGAAAACAAAATCAAAAATACTCAGCGCAATATTGAGCGTGAGCATCCTGTCGGCAAGCCTATCTGCCTTTGTATCCGGTTCACTCGGTGTTCAGGCGGCAGAAAGCTCGCCAACCGTATCGGCTAATAAGTACAAACTCAAAGATAATATTCAGGACGGTGTAATTTTACATTGTTTTGACTGGACTTATAACGATATTAAGGCTGAATTGCCTAAAATTGCAAAAGCCGGATTTACAAGCATACAGACTTCTCCGGCACAGCCAAACGGAACAGGTACTTGGTATTGGTTATATCAGCCAATTTCATTCAGTATCGGAACAAATGGTGTCGGCACAAAGGCTGAACTTCAGTCGCTTTGTGATGAGGCAGAAAAGTACGGGATTAAGATTATTGTCGATGTTGTCGCTAACCATTTGAGAGGCGATCACAACAACATAGACAACGATTTAAAGCCATCCGAGTATTGGCATACCTTCGGCGGAGGTATTGACTGGAAAAACCGTTGGCAGGTAACACACGGCTCGATTGGTATGCCGGACATTGCAACCGAAAATCCATATGTTCAGCAAAAAGTCTGCAACTATGTTCAGGAACTCAAGTCGGTAGGTGTTGACGGACTTCGTTGGGACGCTGCAAAACACATTGGCGTTCCGAGCGAGGGCGACGATTTCTGGAAATCGGTAACACAGTACGGTCTTTATAACTACGGCGAAATTCTCGGTGGTCCTGATGACCGTTCGACAGGCAACGAAGACATTATGAAAGAGTATACCGATTATATTTCTGTCACTGACAGTAACTACGGTAAAGAACTCCGTGATTCGTTTAATTCGGGCAAAGCTCCTACTTCAAGCGGAAACTGGAGTGAAAAAGGCATTTCAAACGATAAGCTTCTTTATTGGGGTGAAAGCCATGATACATGGTCAAACAACAAAGACTGGGGCTTTTCAAATGAAATGAGTCAGAATGTTATTGACCGTGCCTATGCGGTTGCGGCAAGCCGCAATAAAGTTACTGCTCTTTATTTTTCCCGTCCTTCTTCAACCAACAAAGAAAGTATCAAAATGGGAGAAAAAGGCTCAACTCATTACACCAGCAGTGAGGTTGCCCAAATCAATAAGTTCCATAATGCAATGGACGGCAAAGCCGATTACTACACCGTGTCAGACGGTTGTTCTGTAATTACCCGTAAAGACGGCGGTGCTGTTATCGTAAAAGGCAGCGGAAGCGGCGAGGTATCGGTAGAAAACGGCGGCGGTTACGCAAAACCGGGTACATACACAGATGCTGTTTCAGGCAATACATTTACAATTACATCAAGCACCATTTCAGGTACAATAGGTTCATCAGGTATTGCAGTAGTCTATGATGCCGAACCCGAAGGACCTTCAGCGTCAGTAACTCCGGGTTCAACAAACTACAATACAGATGAGCTCACACTTACGCTCAATTGCAAGAATGCAAAAAATGCTCAGTATTCAATTGATGACGGTGCATTTGTAAACTACACAAACGGTCAGAAAATTACAATCGGTACTAACCTTGCTTACGATACTGTAACCACAGTAACAGTAAAAGCAAGCGACGGCAAGACAACATCCGATCCGGAAACATATACATATACAAAAGTAGACCCGAATGCCGTAAAGGTTGTTGCTTATGATAACTCATCAACCAAGTGGTCTAAGGTCAATGCATATTTCTGGAGTGATGATAATAAAGAAATGACATCGTGGCCGGGCAAGAAAATGACCGACAAGGGTAATAATATTTTTGATATTGAAGTGCCTGACGGTGCAAAATATGTAATCTTCAACAACGGTGACAGTCAGACAGATGACCTCAGGATTGCAGACGGTAATAAAATTTACAGCAACGGTTCTTGGCAGAACTATTCGACTGTAAAACCCACTCAGCCGACAACAGCTCCTTCCACGACAGTCCGTCCTACTACAATCGCAACTCAGCCTACCACAACTCAGCCTGCTACAACACAGCCGTCTACAACTCAGCCGGTAACAGAGCCTTCAAACAGAATTCTTATCGGTGATGTTGATTTAAACGGAACATTTACAGTCTGTGATTCAACAGAGGTTCAAAGATACATTGTTAACATATCGACTTTAAGCGATGAGGCTCTCATTGCGGCAGATGTAGACAAGGATTCTGTTATTTCTGTAAAAGACGCAACTATGATTCAGGCTTATATCGTTAAGCTTATTGTTGAAAACTCATACTGCGGTACTTACACAGAAAATGTTGCACCCGCCCAGCCTACAACGAATGTCACAGAGCCAACAACCGAACCGACTTCAATTCAGACGAAGAATTATGTTTATTTCAATAATACGGAAAACTGGTCAACAGTAAATGTCTATGCATGGAGTTCAACAGATTCGACTTATATGAGCTGGCCCGGCAAGGCTATGGAAAGTATAGGTAATAACACATACAGATTTGAACTTCCTGATGGTGCAGAATATGCTATATTCAATAACGGTTCAGCACAGACAGGTGACTTAAAAATCCCCGATGTAAATATGATTTACTCAAACGGACAGTGGAGTAAATACTCCAAGTAAAATTTAACAAGTTTATCTAAGAGCCGCCCCGCACAATCAAGCACATTTTGCTGTTTTGATTTTTACTGTCGGGGCGGTACTGTTATTTGTTTAAATCACAATACAAAATAAACGGTTCATCACGATTTTTTGTGGGATGGTGAACGGACAGAAGAAATAGATAGCGGATCAAGGTAAAGAAGAAGTCATCATCACGGTAACCGTAGCCGATCTTGTTGTTGAAACCTTCGAAATTGCCGGTGCTGATTTGATATCATCTAAATAGAGCATAGCTTTCTTTCCTCCATTGTTTGTCTTGCTAACTACAATTCTGGAGCTTCCTGTGCTCTTTTTCAATACTTACTTTTGACTATCCCACATTTTTTTGTAATGAGGGTAAAAAAGCAATGTTTCCATTTGTTCGGAAACATTGCTTTTGTTAATTTTTTACTTATTACTTTAATTTTGTATCTATATATTCTATGTACGGTTTGCGATTATAAATGCTGTCTTGGTGATTTTTATACCATTCAAATTCTTCTTTCAATCCATCATACAAAGATACTGTATTTGGCATTAATTCATTTTGTTTTCTTACATCAAGCACATATTCGTAATCGTAGAAGCAAAAATAATCTCTTTGCGGAATATCTTTCGACACGCTTACAAATTCAACTTCTCTGCCTGCCACTTTGTAGCAAAGCTCAACCCATTCTTTTATTGTAACGGTTTCTTTGTTTCCAACATTAAAAATATGATTACTTGGGTGCTTTTCTATTATTATCTCAATAAATTTACAAAGGTCTGACACATTGAAAAATTGCAATTTCATATCTCCGTTTTCAGGAATGTAAAATTTTCTGTCTAGAATAGCACAATCAAAGGAAAATGCTTCTCTGTACAAATTTTCATACATACCGTAAAAATACGGCGGACGAAGAATATACGCATTTTGGACAGTATCAAGTAAGTATTTTTCTGCATTGAGTTTGTTAATTCCGTAATCGCCCCAGACAGAATTTTTACCGCAAGTTTGATTTTCGGCAAACGGCTGGGGATTAGTTTCGGGATAAACCGCACTTGAACTGATGAAAATGTAATCATCAAACGAAATACCTGACTTTAAAAGAGCCTTTATATGCTCATCAGTGTACGCTGTGATATCAAGAATTAAATCAAAGTGTTCGTTAGCAAACTTGTTGCCAAGATTCAATCTGTCGCAATTAATCAGATGCACACCTTGTGATTGAGGTCTGCTGTTTCTGTTTAGAACAAAAACTTCCTCGCCTTTACTCACAAAATGCTCGGCTGCATATCTGCTCACAAATGTTGTTCCGCCTGTGATTAGAATTTTCATACCAAAAACTCCTTGAATAATATTTGCATCACCGTATGGTGATAAACAGCATTAATTATCTATTCAATTTTTATTCGATTTTTCTATAATTTTTTCGGCACATTTAATGCCGTCAACTGCGGCGGAGATAATTCCCCCTGCATAGCCTGCACCTTCACCGCACGGATACAGTCCTTCAATAAGTACACTTTCGAGTGTATCTGTTTTTCTCATTATTCTGACGGGAGAAGAGCTTCTGCTCTCAACGCCGGTCAAAACAGCGTCACCGTCATCAAATCCGTGTAACATTCTGCCCATTTTCACAATGCCCTGAGCCATTGAAGTGCTGACATATTCAGGCAAAATCTCGTTCAGATTTGAAAACTCATAATTCGGACCGATACTCGGCTTTACATCACCAAGGTGAGTTGATTTTCTGTTATTAAGAAAATCGTCAACTCTTTGTATGGGTGCATTATAATTTTCACCGCCGGCAACGAATGCTTTTGATTCAAGCTTTCTCTGCAAATACATTCCGGCAAGCGGATGGTCGGATTCATAATCATCCGGGTTTATTCCTACAAGCAACGCTGAATTTGAATTATCGGCATCTCGAGCAAATTCACTCATACCGTTGGTGCAAAGTCTGTTTTCTTCGCTTGATGCATTGACGACCTTGCCACCGGGACACATACAAAATGTATACACACCCCGTCCGTTATCAAGGTGCGTACTTAGCTTATAATTTGCCGAGCCGAGTTTTTTATTGCCCGCAAACCTGCCGTATTGTGCCTTGTCAACTTTTTCACGAAGATGTTCGATTCTTGCTCCTACCGAGAAAGGCTTTGCCTCAATCGGCAACTTTAAATCATAAAGCATCTCAAAAGTATCCCTTGCACTGTGACCGATTGCAAGAATAACATTGTCTGTTTCTATAATTTCATCGCCGTTAGCCGTTTCAACGGTTATAGATTTCAGCTTGTTATCACTAAAAGCCATTGAAACAAGCTTCGTTTCAAACATAACCATTCCGCCGAGTTCAATAATCTCGTTGCGGATATTTTTTATTGTTCCTTTTAGCATATCCGTTCCAATATGCGGTTTTGCGTTATAGAGAATTTCATCGGGTGCGCCGTGGCTTACAAATTCTTCAAGCACCTTGCGTTGTCTTATATCTTTTGTACCTGAATTCAGTTTGCCGTCAGAAAATGTTCCCGCACCGCCTTCACCAAACTGAACATTTGAAGTTATGTCAAGCTGACCGCTTGTCCAGAACCTGTTCACATCGGCAGTTCGCCTATCAACATCACGACCTCTTTCAATAAGAATTGGCTTTGCACCGCTTCTTGCCAGAATAAGTGCCGCAAACAATCCTGCCGGACCTGCTCCGACAACAATGGGGGAGGGCGCATTGCCAAATTTCATCTGATTATATTCATACTTTCTCGCAATTTGAGCGTTACCGCACTTTTTGCAGACTTTATCCTCGTTGATATTAAGTTCAGCGTCAACGGTTGTAAGAAAGTAGATACTGTCCTTTTTTCTTGCGTCAACCGATCTGCGAAAAATCTTACAGCTTTTTATGGATTTTTCTTCAATCCTCAGCTGTTGGGCAACTGCCTTGCAAACCGATTTATCATCGTAGTCAAGGTTTAAATGTATATTGTTCACTCTGATCATAAATTTTCTCCTGCAATAATTCCTCCGGCAAATGCAAAATGAAGGTTAAATCCTCCGCATTCACCGCAAAGGTCAATCGCCTCACCACATATAAAAAGATTTTTCACAATTTTACTCATCATAGTGTTTTCGTCAATTTCTTTGCCTAAAACACCGCCCAAAGCACATTGTGCGTGTGAGAAATCTTCTTTTCCGCTTACTGTAAATGACATCGATTTTATTGTTTTGCAAATTCCTGATACTTCGTCTTTTGAAAGCTTGGAACAAATCTTTGACAAATCAACTCGGCTGATTTTCAGAATTGTCTGTCCAATTCTCTTCTGAAAAATCCCTGTCAAAAGCTGTTCACACGGCAAATCAGAAAACAATGATATATGTTGTCTGATTATTTTAATCAGCTCATTTTCCGAATAATCGGGCAATAAATCAAGCACTATTTTGTCGTTCGGTTTAGCAAACAATGAAAGATTGAACACGCAAATTCCTGATAAAGAATTTTCAGTGAACTGAATTTCTCCGGTTTCGGCTTTGACAAGCTGCTCTTTTTCACCGTATAGCCGTGCCTCGCCTGTAACCCTCAGACCTTTTAATGTTTTCAAAACATCGCTTTTAACCTTAACAGGGCATAAAGCAGGGGAGAACGAAACAACCTTATGGCCGAAATTTTTAAGATAATCAATTGCACTTGCGTTTCCGCCAAGCTTAGGTGCGGCTTTTGAACCGTTTGCAATCACAAGCTTGTTACATATGAAATCGTACTTTTTCTTGCTGTCATCAGACGAAATTTTAAAACCGTTTGAAACTTTTTTTATAGAATTGACATTCTGTTTTGTGAAAACATCTATTCCGAGTGTTTCAACCTGTAAGCGCAGAACATCCAGAACAGATGCGGCGTGTTTGCTTATCGGGTAGTATCTGCCCTCGTTATCGTAAAAACTTAAAAGACCGAAGTTTTTAAAGATATTCGTCATTTCATCGCCACTGAATCTTTCAAAAATTTTTTTACTCTGCTTTTTGAAAGAACCGACATATTTATCGGGAGATATACAGTGATTTGTCAGGTTACATCTGCCGTTGCCTGATGACATCAGCTTTTTGCCTAATCTGTCGTTTTTTTCGATTATTGCAATTTTCTTTGAACGGTCATGTTTCTTTGCTGTGATTGCACACATAAGTCCCGATGCACCGCCGCCGATTATAATTGCATCATATATATTTTTCTTTTCCATTTTATAAATTCACCAAAAAATAAGGGCAGCGATGTGCTGCCCAAAATTATTTACGGAGCAAAAATAAAGTTGATTCCGTTTGCAACAAGTACCGAACCAATACCCATTATAATGCCTGCGATAACAACACCGCACATAACGGCTATAACGCTTTTCTTAAATCCGAGGTCAAGAATACTTGCCGCAAGTGTTCCTGTCCATGCGCCTGTGCCGGGAAGAGGGATGCCTACGAAAAGCATAAGTGCAACAAACATTCCGTTGCCTGCTTTTGCCTCAAGTTTTCTGCCGCCTTTTTCGCCTTTTTCAAGACAGAAAGAAAAGAATCTGCCGATAAACTTCTTGTCAGAACCCCAAACAAGAACCTTTCTTGCAAAGAGGTAGATAATCGGAACCGGGAGCATATTGCCTAAAATGCAGATTACATATGTCCAAAAAAGATTTAAGTCATTTGCAACCGCAACAGGCACAGCACCTCTGATTTCTACTATCGGAACCATTGAAATAAAAAATACTATTAAATACCACATATTTGCTCCTTAGAAATTATATTTTGCCAATACCTGATAAGTATAACAGATTTAAAAGTTTTTTTCAATATTTGAGCAAGATAAAATCTTCCATAATAAAGCCTTAAAATTTGATTTATTTATACATTATGATAAATAATTATTCAAAAGTTGACATTGACTGAATAATCTGTAAAATATATTTAGGAGTGATTTGATGAAAACGAATTCCTGTTCAATGCGATTTAGAATAATTATGTTTGTTTTGACCGCATCAGTGATTGCATTTGCGTTTATTCATTCTTCAATGCCGTCAGTTGAGTCGGCACAAGAGAGTGAAAGCGTCCTTGATTTTGTCACAGTAATTTTAAAATTATTCGGAATTGAGCCGAATCTTTCGGACCACATAATCAGAAAGCTTGCTCATTTTACGGAATATACCGTTCTGGGAGCATTGCTCTGTTCATGTGCCTATTCATTTGACCGAATCAAGCCGATAAAATTTGTACCCTACACCGTTTCTATCGGACTGTTTACCTGTTTTATTGATGAAACAATCCAACTTGGGGTTGAGGGAAGATCGGGACAGGTGAGCGATATGTGGATTGACTTTTTCGGTGTGTTGCTCGGTACGGCTGTAATGCTTGTTGCATTTTGGATTTACAGGAAGATACGAAAGATCAACTAACTATATGTATGCGAATAAGAAAGGAATCAGTATGGGAAATATGGAAAATTCAGTAAAGCCCCATGAAAACAAAATGGGAACTATGCCAATGACAAGGCTAATTCTAACAATGAGTCTGCCTGCAATTTTTTCAATGACAATTCAGGCAATGTATAATGTTGTTGACAGTATTTTTATCGGCAACTATGACGCAGACGGACTGACCGCAACTTCGCTTGCGTATCCTCTGCAAATGCTTTTGATTGCGTTTGCAGCCGGTACGGCAGTCGGTGTAAACTCGTTTGTTTCAAGAAAATTAGGTGAGAAAAATTTTGTTCAGGCAAACGACGGAGCAACTCACGGTCTTGTAACCTGTATTTTTAATTATGTAATATTTTTATTGCTCGGACTTTTTGCGGTTCGCCCGTTTATGGCAATGTACACGCAGAATGAGGCTATTGTAAATTACGGAATCCAGTATCTGACGGTTGTACTTTGCTTCTCGTTCTTTTCAATTGTACAGATTATGGTTGAAAAAACGCTTCAGGCAACAGGCAATATGATATTCCCGATGTTATCCCAGCTTTTCGGTGCAATTGTAAATATTATTTTTGACCCGCTCCTGATTTTCGGTATAGGAATTTTCCCTGAAATGGGCGTTCTCGGTGCGGCAATTGCTACTGTATTCGGTCAATTCTGCGGTATGGTTTTCTGCCTTTGCATTTTTTTCTTTAAGAATAACGAAGTTAAAGTTTCGTTCAAACATTTCAAATTGAATGGTTCCACATTGAAATCTATTTATGTTGTAGGCTTTCCGTCTGTAATTATGCAGTCAATAGGTTCCGTTATGATTATCGGACTCAATGCAATTCTTGCTGTTTCGGAGGCTGCCGTTACTGTTCTCGGTATATATTATAAATTACAGAGCTT